>Ga0114934_10002160_pt1 | contig 12651 bp, 11 predicted proteins | sample 4SBtaG_2_FD_99695 | JGI IMG/M metagenome (GOLD analysis project Ga0114934, IMG submission 99695) | Deep subsurface microbial communities from Kolumbo volcano to uncover new lineages of life (NeLLi) - 4SBTROV10_white metaG | ecosystem: Environmental > Aquatic > Marine > Volcanic ... | reverse complement strand
GTTCTCATAGCACACTGCGTCCAGGTGACACCATTGAGGTTCACTATGTATATACCACTGCACAAGTAAAACCTGGCAAAGGCTTGGGCTCTTGTCTTAATAGTGATATTCCAAAACAAAACCCACAATTGCGTGTAGAAACACAAGTATACCTATTGGTTAATGATAAACATGCAGCCAGCTTTAAGGATTTGACCCAATACGGCAAAGCTAGATCCGGTCTTTACCAAGCTACTGGTATCCCAAGCAATACGGGTACACCTGTTCAATATGAAGGCTCTACTACTGGCCCAGGATACAATGAAAAAGGCTCTCCTTACCAAGTATCTTGGAGCGTTCGTCCACATGTTGCTAAAGTAAATATTGCAACAGTAGGCAAATGGTGTGAAGGCAATGACTTTAAAGAAAATTATGCTCATGGTGTTCGTAATCTAGTGAAAAACCCAGATCTGTTATCTAAAATCTACTAACCTTAACAGGAAGTGCTGATGACCCTTATTTGTCATCTTGAGCGAAGTCGAAAGATCTTTGTTTTCAAGATGTAACCAAATAGATCTCTCCACTTCGGTCGAGATGACACCTTTCATAAGCACCTACCAAGAAAGCCACCCCGAATGGGGGTGGCTTTTTTTATGCTTTAATTGGTGGAACTATTTAGTATATCTGAAAAAAGCACCCCGTAGCTGTTCAGGTTGCTGCTGAATGGTTACTAAGGGGTAACGTTATCATGACACATAAACCATTCGATTCACGATTCTCTAATTGCAAACGACCACCATCACGATCCAGTGTTTCTTTAACAATTGCCAAGCCAAGCCCATGCCCTCCACGTGTACGCACCGCATCCACACGATAAAAACGCTCAGTTACATGTGGCAAATCTTTTTCAGGAATACCATCACCCTCATCTAAAACGGATAAAATACCTGCTCCTTGCGTCATATCCAAACTGCAATCCAATGCGGAATCCTCAGCTGTGTAATGCACAGCATTGGATGCCACATTCATTAATACACGAAAGCAATCCGACTCATGCATAGCAATTTCAAAGGATTCAGGCAGCTGTAAAGATAATGTTACATCTTTTTCAGCCATTTCAGGCTGCAATGCTTGCCAAACCTTTTTACATACCTCCACAACATCACATACGCCTTGCTCACTTGCATTATATTCAATTTGTTCAACAGATAACAACGCATCCAAGAGACTGTTCACATGAAGCGCCTCTTGCGCAATCACCGATACAGCCTCTTGACGCAAGGCTGCATCATCCGCAAATGCTTCAATACTCCGAGCATAACCAAGCAACGATGTCAGCGGTGTTTTTAAATCATGCATCAAATCAGCCACAAATGTTTTACGCTGTTCTTGCAAGCGATATTGTGCGGTCACATCCAAACACAACAACAACCCTTGCCCTTCACCCAAACCTGCCAAGCGTGGCAAATACACCTCTTCGCCGATAAAAATTTCAGGCAGCGCAACCACTTCAGGCAATGAGTGTACCGCCTTTGAAAAGGCCTCTAACCAATCAGGATTACGATAAAATACAACCATGGGTTCGGGCAATAAATTCATATCACGAATCGCAAACAATCGCATGCCTGCATCATTGGCAGACATCACATGCCCAGCGCGGTCTACGCGCAATACAGGCTCATGAATTGCTGATAACAATTCATCCAGCCTATGACTGCGCTGCTCAAGTTGTTTCTCTAAATCATTTTGACTGACCTGTGTATTCGACAATATACGTTCACGACTTGCCAGCATGCGTTTTAATGAGCGGACATGCCACCACCATAACACCACAAGCAATGGTATAATAAAGCCTGCAATACTATCCATCACGAATCAGTCTTTACAAAGCGATAGCCTGAGCCTCTCACTGTTACAATACATTCACCCAAGCCATGTTCTGCCAGAGCTTTACGCAAACGTTTCACCGTGACATCCACGGTTCGCTCTTCCACAAAGTTATTCACACCCCAAACTTTATCCAATAAATACTCTCTGCTGCGTACCTTGCCAGGTTTCTTCATCAAACGTTGCAACAAGCGAAACTCCAAAGGGCGCAAATCTACCCGTTTTCCAGCGACAAAGGCTTCCATAGCATCATGGTCTAATTCAATAGATGAATCAGAGGCGCTGTTAGATTGCCCATGCAGGGAACGTCGCAACAAAGCCTGAACCCGCGCTAGCAATTCATCAGGTTCAAAAGGCTTAGGCAAATAATCATCTGCACCTTCATTCAAACCACGAATTCGCTCTTCAGTCTGAGCCAAAGCTGTTACCATCACCACTGGCAATGTGCGCAAGGCATCTTGTTTGCGCAACCAACGCAATAAGTCCAAACCGCGTACACCTGGAATCATCCTATCCAAAAGCATCAATTTATAGTTATGTGATTCAAGCAGTGCAATCGCATCGTGACCATTGCCACAACACGCCACACTATATCCTGCACGTTGCAAATGAATCTCCATCAAACGCGCAATGGCAGCTTCATCTTCAACAATCAGAATATCTGCATGTTTTATTTTATCTGTCATTTACACCTTCCGACCCAATGCAAACTGATGCATATGGGCATATTCTACTTCGACTTTTAATGCCTGTTGACTCAACAATCGAAACATAAAATACATCAACTGTTGACCTAGCCTTGGTTCTTCCAAAGCAATTAAATCAAAGTAGCTGCGTTCCAAGCTTAGCACAACTGTATCTTTTTCAGCTTGGATGGTCGCGGAATGATTGCGTTTGTCATCCAAAAATGAAAATAATCCAAATACGCCACCTGCACGCAAGTTGTCATATCTATAGCCACTTTCATCTTCCACACCCACTTTACCATCCAATATAAGGTGCATCTCACCTTCTGCCACCGTACCTGCATGATAAATAACCTCACCTGCTGCAAAGCATTTCTCTTTCATGCACGCGAACAAAAGCATGGCATGTTCTTCTGACATTTCCTTAATCAAAGGTATGCTCTTAAATGCTTCAAAATAAACATTGGATGTCATCGATGACATCAATGCTTCCAACAACACTTCCTTCTCTGCAGAGTTTTCTGCTTTTTCTACTATCATTTCTTTCTCCGTCTCTATTAGGTATATGTAGAAATTATAAGACAACTATGACAAGAACATGACAAAACATCTGTCGCCATAACGCTGTCATATTGTTGTCACATTCAAAATATACGGTGCGCCCAACTTTCTAGGAGGAAACACAATAATGAAAATGAAAACATTTATTCGCACTGCTGCATTGCTAGCTGCAGCTGCTGTTGCAACACCTGCATTCGCAGGCGGCGTAACTGTTGCTAAAGATGGTGACAGCAAATTAAAAATCGGTGGTAAATTCTTTTTGAATGCTACTGACTATAAAGTAACTAAGAACGGTGTAACTGACACCAAAACTCGTAGTGTTGCAGTTGATCGTGCTTACTTTACTGCTAAATATTACTTCGACCAAGATTGGATGATGCGTATCACAACAGATATGGTTGTTGATCCAAAATTGAAATCAAAAAATAGTAATATCTTCTTAAAATATGCTTATCTTGAAGGTAAGTTGATGGGCGATGCAGTTGTATTGCGTTTGGGTCAATCACACACACCTTGGATTGATTACGAACAACACTTATGGGGACATCGTTATGTTTCTAAAACATTGGTTGATACACAAGGTTATGATGCTTCTTCTGATTTGGGCGTTGGCTTGAAAGGTAAAGTTGCTGATGGTCTTGTAGGCTATTTCGTAACAGCTACTAACGGTGCTGGTTATAGTCACCCAACCAATAAGAAGACAGCAGGCTCATCTCTTGACTTTGATTCTCGTGTAAGCTTTAACCCTGTTAAAGGTTTAACATTGGATTTGGGTTATCGCACTGGTTACAAAGGCACTAAGTCTCTTAAAGCTGGTGTTTCCGGCTCTAATACCAAGTCTACTATGTATCAACTGATGGCTACTTATGGTACAGAAGACTACCGTTTTGGTGCAAACTTTATCAACAACCGTTCCAAACTTGATACCTCTGCTGTAAACCTTACCAAAGAAGATGCATTCGCACTTTGGGGTTGGGGTAAACTTGGTGATGGTGTAGGCGCATTTGGCCGTTACGAATCAACAAAAAACAAGCTAAATGTTGCAAGCCCTCAAAAAGAAATTCGTTATCTTGCTGGTTTTGAATACTCTCCACGCAAGCATGTAAATTTCTCTTTGGTATATGACAGCACTAAATTCACCAACTTGGCAGATGTTGCTGGCGCTACTGAAAAGGCAACTCAGATTGGTCTTTATTCACAGGTTAAATTCTAAAATAAATTAACACTGTTGATTGCTAAGATAGCCCGCCTTTGTGCGGGCTATTTTTTTATCTGCTTCTCGGCTTCTATTTTAAGACGGGACAAAACATTGCGTTGAAAATTTATGGTAAATAAGCCGCCATTCGCGGGAATGACGTGTGCTTTATGTTGTCCTATCTTAAAAAGGAACCTGAATTCAAGTTAAAAAATCATTCGCATGATTGTTAATCGCTGATTAGCGCCATTTATTATCTTGAGCGGAGCCGAAAGATCTTTATTTTCAAGATATGGTGCAATAGCTCTCCCTACTTCGGTCGAGATGACATCGTTGATCAGCATATCCGATAAAATAGTTCGGGCATAACGGCAAATCAATTTACAAGCCATGCAAGGTATATGTCATAAGGCTGTCATAAACATCTGTTAGAATCACCACATCATTGTTGAAAAGTGTGTAACTCCTCGTTGAAATTAAAAAAGCTCGCGCATGTCGCGGGCTTTTTTTTTGTTTTGCGACAATTCTACAATACACTATTACATGCCATGTCACGCCCATGTCACATAACACACTTATACTGAGCACTATCTTTTTAAAGGAGTTCAACCAATGAAAAAAACTATGATTACAATCGCAGCTTCTGTGATGATGATGGCAAGCAGCATGGCTTCTGCTGCTACAACTATCACAGGCGCTGGCGCAACATTCCCTTTCCCTGTTTATTCTAAATGGGCTTACAACTACCATAAAGAATCAGGTGTTAAACTAAACTATCAGGCTATCGGTTCTGGTGGTGGTATTAAACAAATTAAAGCTAAAACAGTGGATTTTGGCGCATCTGATGCACCATTGAAAGCTGCAGAATTGGATAAATTTGGTTTGATGCAGTTCCCAATGATTATGGGCGGTGTTGTACCAGTTGTACATATCAAAGGCATCAAAGCTGGTCAGTTGAAATTGAGTGCTACCAACATTGCTAACATCTATCTTGGTAACATCACAAAATGGAATGACCCACGTATCGCTGCAAACAACACTGGTCTTTCTTTGCCAAATGAAAACATTACTACAGTTCACCGTGCTGACGGTTCTGGTACTACTTGGATTTTCACCAACTACCTAACCAAAGTTAGTGGCGAATGGGGTGCTAAATTAGGTAACGCTAAAGCTGTAGCTTGGCCTAATGGTGTTGGCGGTAAGGGCAACCAAGGTGTTGCTGCTTTTGTAAACAAAGTAGAAGGCTCTATTGGTTATGTTGAATATGCTTATGCATTGCAAAATCATATGGCTTCTGTGTTGTTGCAAAACCACTATGGTAACTTCGTAGCACCAACATCTGCTAACTTCCAAGCTGCAGCCGCAGGCGCAGACTGGAAAAATGCTAAAGGCTATTACATGGTTCTAACCAACCAACCAGGTGCAAGTTCTTGGCCTATCACAGGTGCATCATTTATCCTGTTGTACAAAACTCAGGCAAAACCAGCTCAAGCAAAAGAAGTGTTGAAATTCTATAACTGGAGCTACAACAATGGTGCTGATGCTGCTGAAAAGTTAGACTATGTACCAATGCCTAAGGCTGTAGCAGACATGGTTCGTAATACTTGGAAGAATGTATTGAAAGATCGCTCTGGCAACCCAATCTGGAAGTAAGCTAAAGCTCTTTCACATATCTTGAATACTCTTTTCAAGATATAAGCTATGCCTAAGAGGGCTGGTTCATTGCCAGCCCTCTTTTTTTATACTAAATACCATTGCACGATAGCGTACTTAAGGTAAGTATTGCACACTCAACTAATCAATGCTGGGGAACCTATGAATACGGTCAAAAAATATATATCTGGTGATGTCGCCTTTAAGGGTATCACGCTTACGTTTGCACTTGGCATTCTCGTGCTATTCATTGCTATAATCGCCAGTCTTTGGCATGAATCGCTACCTTCTATACATAAATTTGGTTTTTCTTTTTTAAGCAGTAGCGCGTGGAATCCTGTAAAGGATGACTTTGGTGCGCTTATTTCTATCGTAGGTACACTATTGTCGGCTCTGATTGCCATGCTTATCGCTGTGCCTTTAAGCATCGGTGTTGCTTTATTTCTTGCCGAACTTGCTCCAGACTGGATGAAAGCACCCTTTGGGACTGCCATTGAGCTGCTCGCAGCTATCCCAAGCATTGTATATGGCATGTGGGGACTTTTTGTATTGGCACCATTAATGGCCGAATATGTACAACCCGCACTTGCAGAATATCTTGGTTTTATTCCACTGTTTACGGGTACCATCATGGGAATCGGCATGCTTACCGCAGGGTTGGTGCTGGCATTAATGATTCTTCCTTTCATCGCATCAGTGACACGCGATGTGTTCCTTATGGTACCGAATAATCTTAAGGAAGCAGCATACGGCATGGGCTGCACAACATGGGAAGTTGTGCGTGATGTGATGCTTCCCTACGGAAAAAAAGGTATCGCTGGCGCAATCTTTCTTGGCATGGGGCGAGCTCTAGGAGAAACCATGGCTATCACTTTTGTCATTGGTAACACCCATCATCTCTCCGCATCACTGTTTGCACCAGGCACTTCCATTGCTTCAACACTAGCAAATGAATTTACTGAAGCCGATAGTGATATTTATCTCTCATCGCTAGTCGAATTAGGATTGGTGTTATTCCTCATTACTTTCATTGTACTCGGTCTCGCACAGCTATGGCTCAAACGCGGTCAACCAGGAGGTGGGCAATGATTCTCCACCAACGTAGGATGCTCACTAATCGTATCATCTTGACTATTTCAGGAGCAGCAGCCCTGCTCGGATTGGTAATGCTTATATGGATTCTCGGCGATGTGGCTGTGCGCGGCATACAGGCTATCAACTGGGATTTTTTCACTCAACTTCCAGCCCCTCCGGGTATGGAAGGTTCAGGTCTTGCCAATGCCATTGTTGGAACATTACTTATGACATTTATGGCTACACTCATGTCCGTTCCTTTCGGCATATTGGCTGGCACTTGGTTATCTGAATTCGGACGCGAATCAAAAATAGGGCAAGTCATTCGTTATTTCTCGGATATTCTTGTTTCGGCACCTTCAATCGTGATTGGTGTTTTCGTTTACCTCATTGTAGTGCGTCCCCTTGGGTATTTTTCAGGCTGGGCTGGTGCTTTATCATTGGCTATCATCATGTTACCCGTGGTTACCCGTACGACAGAGGAAATGCTTAAATTGGTTCCCCATGAATTGCGCGAAGCTGCGCTTGCACTCGGTACGCCTTACTGGAAGGTGATGGTGCAAGTGATTTATCGAGCTGCCGTAACAGGAATGATTACAGGCATCATGCTCGCCGTGGCTCGTGTCGCAGGTGAAACAGCACCGCTTTTATTTACAGCGATGAATAGCCCTTACTGGATGGAAGGGCTGAATGAACCCATCGCTAACCTCACAGTCACCCTCTTTAACTATGCCATGAGTCCATATGATGATTGGATAAGCATGGCTTGGGGTGCTGCATTTTTGATTACCACGACCGTACTGATTACAACCATTATCACGCGGCTTGTGCTGCATAAAAGGAGTAGACATTGACCGCAACGCATAACGTACAGTCCGCAGACAATCCTGCTGGTCATACAGATGAAGTTAAATTATCAATTCGCAACCTAAATTTCTATTACGGCAATAAACAGGTGCTATTTGGTAACACACTAGATATTGCTGCCAATAAAGTGACGGCATTTATCGGTCCATCGGGTTGTGGGAAATCTACCCATATACGAACCTACAACCGCATGTTTGACCTCTACAAAGGTCAACACGCCGAAGGTGAAATTTTACTCGATGGCATGAATACCCTTGATCCAAAGGTTCCAGCACTTTCCTTACGTCATAAAATCGGCATGATTTTTCAAAAACCTACACCGTTCCCAATGTCTATAGCAGAAAATATTGCCTACGGGCTGAAGCTGCACACAAGCTTAGGCAAAGCTGAAACGGAAGTTCGGGTTGAAAAAGCATTGCGCGGTGCCGCGTTGTGGGATGAAGTTAAAGATATGCTAAACCAACCTGGAACAGCACTTTCTGGTGGGCAGCAACAACGCTTGTGCATTGCCCGTGCCTTGGCAATTGAGCCAGAAGTCATCCTTATGGATGAGCCTTGCTCGGCACTCGACCCAATCGCCACTGCCAAGATAGAAGAGTTGATTGGGGAACTACGCGATAAATATACCATTGTTATCGTTACTCACAACATGCAACAGGCAGCACGCGTATCAGACAACACCGCTTTTTTCTATCTCGGCAAGCTTATTGAATTTGGTGAAACATCTTCCCTCTTCACCAAACCACAACAACAGCAAACCGAAGACTATATTACAGGTCGTTTTGGCTAATATCAGCATAAATACGTGAATTTCATGCTATACTCCTAGAGTTAATCATGAAAACCATTACGCAAGCGCTAAGGAGAACACATGCAACATACCATAAAACGTTTTGATGAAGAAATGGTGGAACTTAAAGAACACGTGCTTTCAATGGGCGGACTTGTTGAGCGAGCCATTGGACATGCTGTCAAAGCCATGATTGCACAAGATGAAAAGCTCGCACTCAAAACCATTGAGCGCGATCGCGCCATTAATGCATTGGAAGTACAGTGCGACGAAATGACCCGTGATATTCTGGTGCGCCGCCAGCCAGCTGCTAGTGATTTGCGTTTCATTTTGGGTATTATCAAAGCGGTCACAGATTTGGAACGCATGGGTGATTTAGCTGCTAGCATTGCCAAAGGTATGATTCAATCCGAAGAAGCTCCGCTAAGAAATTTCTCCAACTTGGATACCATGGGTGAAAGAGTTCAAAAACAAGTACAACGCGCTTTGGATGCCTTTTCTCGTGGTGATGCTGATTTAGCAATGAAAGTCATTCAAAAAGACGTAAAAATAGATAAGCTTTATAAACGTATGTACCGTGAACTTCTTACCTATATGATGGAAGATGCACGTAGCATTACCGGTTCAATCATTTTATCAGATGCTGCCAAGAATCTTGAGCGTATTTCTGCTCATGCAACCAATATCGCAGAAATGGTCGTTTATATGGAGTATGGGCATGATATTCGCCATGTTGACCATGATGCTGCTGCTAAAATTCTTGCTGGTGACGACGATAGTTAATCCAAGCATACACAACAAAGGAAAATGATTTGAATACAACTCAAACCATAGCGCTGGATCACCCTGATCTTTATATCAACAGAGATTTAAGCATGCTTGAATTTAATCGTCGCGTGCTAGCTATGGCAGCTGATGAAAGTGTGCCTCTGCTTGAACGTTTGAGGTTTCTTTGCATATGCACATCCAATATGGATGAATTTTTTGAAGTACGTGTTGCTATTCAAAAACAAAGAGTCGCTATCGGCTCCGTACAAACGGGTGCTGATGCGCTCACATCCAGCGAAATTTTACAGCGTATCCGAGAACAGGTAAGTGATTTGGTTGAGCAACAATACCAAATTCTTAACAATGATTTATTGCCCAATATGCGTGAAGAAGGCATCCATTTTTTACACCGTGATGAGTGGAATGAAGCGCAACAAAACTGGATTCATAAATATTTTAAACGTGAATTATTGCCACTACTCACGCCTATCGGACTTGATCCTGCTCACCCTTTTCCTCGTTTATTAAGTAAAGTTCTTAATTTTATGATTGCCCTTGAAGGCAAGGATGCCTTTGGACGCGAATCAAGTTACGCTATTGTGCAAGCACCACGTTCATTGCCACGTATGATTCGTTTACCCGATGATATTGCCACATCGGAGCACAGTTATGCGTTCCTTTCATCCATTATTCACGCCCATGTTGATGATTTATTCCCAGGTATGAATATTAAATATTGTCACCAATTCCGCATTACCCGTAATAGCGAGATGGATGTTGATGAAGAGTTAAGCGATTTAAAACAAGCTATTGCAGGCGAATTGCTTGAGCGCCGCTTTGGTAAAGCTGTACGTTTGGAAGTGTCCAATCATTGTCCAAAAGAGCTTTCCGACTATTTATTACAACAATTTGGTGTGCAAGAAGTTGATTTATACAGGGTTCATGGGCCTGTTAACTTGTATCGTATGGCACGGGTGTGTGATGAGGTCGATCGACCAGACCTTAAGTTTCCTGCTTTTGAAGCTGGTATTCCATCGATATTTAAAAAAGATGATAACGACATATTCAAAACAATCCGTGATGGTGATGTTTTACTTCATCATCCTTTTCAAAGTTTCCAACCAGTCGTTGAATTACTGAAACAAGCCGCTTCCGATCCCAATGTCTTGGCAATTAAACAAACCCTTTATCGTGCCGTTCCTGATTCTCCGATTGTTGATGCGTTAATCAAAGCTGCGCGTGCCAATAAAGAAGTGGTGGCAGTAATTGAATTACGTGCACGCTTTAACGAGCAAGATAACATCACACTTGCGACCCGACTTTCAGCTGCAGGTGTACAGGTTGTTTATGGCGTTGTTGATTATAAAACACATTGTAAAATGATGCTTATTGTTCGCCGTGAAGGTCGCACCATGCGCCGTTATGTACATTTAGGAACAGGCAATTATCACACCGTGACCACCCGTTTTTATACAGATATCGGTTTGCTTAGCTGTGAACCTGCACTTACAGAAGACGTACATCGTGTATTCCAACAATTAACTGGCATGGGTAGGCTTTCCAAGCTTAAAACCATGTTACAAGCCCCATTTTCTTTGCACAGTGGCATCATTGAACGCATCAATTTCGAGGCTGCCAATGCACGTGCTGGCAATACGGCTCGTATTATTGCCAAAATGAATGGCTTGGAAGAACCCAAAGTGATTCAAGCACTTTATCAAGCATCTCAAGCAGGTGTAAAAATTGATTTGATTGTGCGCGGCATCTGCTGCTTACGCCCTGGCATCAAAGGCATATCAGAAAATATTCGTGTACGCTCTGTACTGGGACGATTTCTCGAACATACCCGTGTATTTTATTTTCATAATGGCGGAGAATCCGAGGTATTTTGTTCTAGTGCTGATTGGATGAATCGTAACCTCCTAAGACGAGTAGAAACGTGCTTCCCTATCCGTGATAAAAAACAGGCTAGGGATATTCTTAAAACAGCTCTGCGTCCTTACCTTGCTGATAATGTTGGTGCATGGAATTTACGTAAAGATGGTCAATATTATCGTGTTAAACCAAGTAAAAAAGAACGCAATGCTCAAAAAGAGCTTATGCAAACATTTGGTAAGCTACAAACTTCATAAGAGCTGTGCCATAAGCTTGACATATTAGAGCTTTAGGTTACCATAATGCTCTACACTCAAGCACAGTTTATTTTATAATTACTATGATAAATTCAAAACATAGCAATCAACACCTCACAATGAATCTTGAACACCCAGAGCCAGTCCATATCAATTGCATGGCTTTGGATGTACTAACGCGCTTTAGAGAATATGAAAATATCACCGCCTTAGCTGTTGTGAATGATGACATGCAGGCTATTGGTCTGGTGACCCGTCGCGAGACGCTTGCAATCTTCGGGCACAAATTTTCTCATGAGCTTAATAGAAAAAAAAGCGTAGAAATTCTTATAAATTCACAAGCCAAAAGCTTTGACATTAGTACCGACATTGATGTCATTAGCCAACACATGACCGAGCGCAATGAGAGCGACCATTTTGACCCTGCAATCATCACACGCGATGGGCTTTATTATGGTCTTTTATCAGTCATTACTTTACTCAAGACTATGACTGATATTCGTCTACAGCAAGCCTATGACTGTAACCCTTTATCTCATTTACCTGGCAACAATAGCATCAACCGCGAAATAGATTTCCGTTTGCAAAACGAAGTGGATTTCATGTTAGTCTATGCTGATTTGGATTCATTCAAAGCCTACAATGATTGTTATGGCTATGAACGCGGTGATCGTATTATTCAAATGGTTGCGAAGATTTTAAGTGATGAGATTGATGAGCAGGATTTTCTAGGTCATGTTGGCGGCGATGATTTTGTTTTAATTCTACATCCCAATGATTGGCGTAAAAAATTGGAATCGATTCTTACTATATTTAGTGCTGAATCACGCATGATGTACCATCAAGCAGACCGTCAGCGTGGCTATATTATTACCGAAGACCGGCAAGGTCAGGAACAAAACTTTGCGCTCATGAGTTTATCATTGGCTGTAGTGTCTTGCCCACCCAAAAGCTTTGTTTCACATATTACTGTGTCGGAAGTTGCCAGCGAAGTAAAACACTTGGCAAAAAATGAGCCGGGCAACAGCATTGTGGTTAACCGTAGAACATCCTAAACAT
>Ga0114934_10002158_pt1 | contig 12661 bp, 8 predicted proteins | sample 4SBtaG_2_FD_99695 | JGI IMG/M metagenome (GOLD analysis project Ga0114934, IMG submission 99695) | Deep subsurface microbial communities from Kolumbo volcano to uncover new lineages of life (NeLLi) - 4SBTROV10_white metaG | ecosystem: Environmental > Aquatic > Marine > Volcanic ... | reverse complement strand
ATCATGTGCATGGAATAATCATGGTTGCGGGAAAGGATGAATCTGTAAGGGCGATTCATTAATCACCCCTACATGAATTTGCCTCCAAAACGGCACAAAATGACATTACCCAAAATCATTGGCCGTTTTAAATCGTTACAGATCACCCCGCCTGCTTTGTTCCCGGGAACTTGAATATGGTCTTTTCCCGGCTCATGTGTTATTCTAAACAGATTATTTAACCGTCTCCGTCTAAAACTTTTCATGTTTGAAAGGAGAGCAAATGCCTGAACCGATACGCATCGGAGCACTCATCAGCGGCTCGGGGACCAACCTTGAGGCCATCCTTATTGCCTGCGAAAAGGGGAAGATAAACGGAAACATAGTCTTTGTGGGAACGGACAATCCTGAAGCGGCCGGCCTCAAGCGGGCACGGCAACGATCCATCCCGACATTTGTAACAGACTATAAAAAAATCATCCGCTCGTTTCAGGAAAACCATAAATCCCCAAAACTCCCGTCGGATTTTGACATAGATGAGATTTACGCCAAACAGAATCTCTTCCCGCCCGGCACCGACAATTCCAGGATAACGACATTTTTGCAATCCCGGGCCGTTGCCGAGGCGGATCTTCTCGAAAACATGAAGCCGTATCAATTCGATCTCCTGGTTTTGGCCGGTTTCATGCGCACCCTTACACCCTACTTCATCGACCGGGTCAACACCGACCCGTCAGACCCCAGAATCATGAACATCCACCCGGCCCTTCTTCCGGCCTTTCCAGGGGTGGACGGTTACGGCGATACCTTCAGGTACGGGTGCAAGGTAGGGGGATGCACCGTACATTTCATCGACTACGGGGAGGATTCCGGGCCGATAATCGGCCAGAAGGCGTTTGAAATCAGGGAAGAAGACACATTGGAGACTATCAGGCAAAAAGGACTTGAGCTTGAATGGCAGCTCTATCCCGAGTGCATCGCCCGCTTTGCCGAAGGCCGGCTTTACACGGTGGTAAAAACCCACACATTAAACGACGGAAGAATATATAAACGCCGGGTGGTCATGGTTGCAAAATCACCCCATGACGCGCATCATCAGGGGCAGGGCCGCAAAAGTCCCAACAGCACTTCCGAGGTTTGAAAAAACAACCACCAACAGGATCCGGGTAACCTTGTTTCTCCAGAAGCCCCGGACCGACATTATATCTTCGGAAAGGGATTCGAGATCTTTCACCTTTGGCTTGCGCACAAACGCCTCCACCAGGCCGGAAACCCATCCTGCCGCTATCATCGGGTTCAGTGATGTAAGAGGTGCGGCCAGGACGGCCGAAAATATTGTCAATGGATGTCCCAGGGCCGCAAGGGCGCCGATACCGGCAAAAAAGGCGTTTGCAACAACCCACCAGGTGACCATGGCGGAACCGGCGGACAGTCCGCCGCGTACAAATCCAGCCATGACAAGCGCTATGATGGCAGCGGGAATCGCCCATTTCCAGATGCCGGCAAACCTTCCCTTCGGCGGCAGTGTTTCAAGGGAGGCGATATCGATATTCTCATTGATGTATTTTCTGATCCCGGGCACATGGCCGGCACCGACAACGGCAACGATCTTTTTCCCGGGCGCTTCCTTGATTTTCGCCGCAAGATATTGATCCCGCTCGTCGATTAAAATCTTACGGATTGCGGGCTGGGATTTTCCCAGCTCAGAGAGGATGCTTTGAAGCATATCCTCTTTTTTCATCTCCTCGATGTCTTGCTCATCGATGTCATCGGCTCCGCCAAGGGAAAAAATGAGCTGGAAAATGAGCTTCAGCCGGTTCCATACGCCAGTACCGCGCCAGGCCCGTGACATGGTGACCTGAATGTCCCGGTCTGCAAGCCATATTTCCGCACCCAATGCCTCGGCCGTATCCATGGCTTTTATCATCTCCTCCCCGGGCCTGACACCGATTTTTTCCCCGATCTTTTTCTGCATGGCCGACAAAAGCAGGTTGGCAAGGAGGAGAAAAGCCTTTTTCTCCCTGATGACCTTGAGGATATCCATGTTTTGCCATCTTTCCTTCTGGCGGATCGACTCAAAACGCTGCCGGCACAGCTCCACACACACGCAATCGGGCCTTTCTTCTTTTATCACCGTTTCCACGAGGTTCACGGATTCTACAGACACATGGGCCGTGCCCACCAAAACGATCTCTTTATCACCGGATATAACTCGATGGACAGGTATTTCCTGCCCAAATTCGGATCCAGACATCAAAAAATCTCCTGTGAAAAATTCATACACCCGCTCAATCTGAAATAATTACCAGCGATCTATAAGCCATGATATGGTTATTATGATAAATCCTGTTACGCGCCGTCCCCGCACCCGCCCGCAAATCAGCCGCAGATCTGCCCTGAACCTGTCCCGATTGCACACATTTGGCCGGACATGTCAAGAACGTAATCTAGCAACCGAATATTCGGCTTAAGCAACAATCGGTCAGCGCAACGGTTCCGGCCTTTTGTCATTTCATTTTGATTTTGGTGGAAAAGGGCCGGATGGCTGCTCAGCGCAACTGAATTTCAGAGTTAAACGTTTATTATATTCCATGGCCGTAAAAGGCTCCAAAAATCGAATTCTTGATTAATCTCAAATAAGCCTGTAGAATAAAATAATTTTAAGACTCTTGAATGAACCGGTATCGTATGCCCTGATTCCTGATGCCGCATTTGGGGCTTTCGGAGTACAAACGCTGGGTGCGCAGACGCACTCCTTGTACTTCAATTGTCCGTGAACAGGGCAGACGAGGTGCCCTGCAAACGATTACGATCAAAAGGCAAGTGATTCGGCCCAGACAAGGGGCAAGGGTCTGGAGTCTAATTTTCACAAAAAAAGCGATGCTGCCGGATAACAATCTTTAAAAAAAGCTGAAAACCGGGGCAAAGGAAACCCGGCATGATGATCATTTATAACGACATTTATAAATGGAAGGGCTGGGGCGGCAAGCTTAAGCTTGCAAGCGGCAGGTGCCGGCTTCGAATTTTCGATCTTACCCAGGTCAAGGCCGAGCCGGTTACCTACCTGCGGCCGATCATCTCGGTGGTTTCAGATATTCCTGGGGGCAACATGTCAGTCCGGAGCTGCGCCGGGCACGTGGCGACAAGTGTCTCAAAAGAATTTAAAATAAACCCGAACCGCATGCTCTGGGTGGAATATTATCCCGAGATATACTATGGAAAGAAAAACGAATATATGATCCCGGAACAATACATTGCAGTAGATTTCACATGGAAAGAAGGCCTAGCCCTTGATCCCAAATGGCGCCAGTTGAAACCTCCTCTTTTAGACACTGTAAAATCAATGATGGAATCGTTAGAGGACCAAAGCGCGTAAGCAGCATTGCCGCCACAATGTTATTCGTAACCGGTCACAGGGTTTACAGAAAAAATCCATCTCCCCGCGCTTCAAGTGCCCGGAAATAAAATAGACGAGGTGCCATGTAAACGATTAAGTTTTTTAACCGATTAAGGCATGCAATGTCATATGTCGCCCAGGGGCCTGTTGAAGGTCCAATCGACCGGGACCACCACCAGGTTATGAAACGCCTGACCGACATTTCCTCCAGTTGCGGAAAACGGAAGGGATATAACGAAAAGAACGCAGCCTAAAGGTATACTTACAAGGCCCACGGGCCTGTAAACAAGGGCGTCTAAGAACGTATTTCCCGGCGTGGGCTGTCCCGGAGGCAGCTTGTCCGCGGCATAGGCCGGGGCCACTGCGACGAAAACCATTGCAAAAGCAGCGAAAAAAAACAGGAGAGTAGACATTTTCCTGCAGGCGCGGATATTTTTCATCGACTTGTTCCTCAAAATAGGGTTAGGCTTCATAATGATAAATGCAACCGTTTACAGAACGCTGAAATTGGAAATTCGGCCTTCATGCTTTTATACTGTTGACGGACTTGCAAAAAGCTTTTAATGGTGAGAAATCACCACTGTATCAGCAAATAACTCGTTAATCATTTCAAACAGTTGTAAACGACTTATTTGAAAGTCCGTCAACCGGCCGGGGCGCTTTGCGCGCCGGCCGGGGGTGGGGCGTAAGCGTCAGAATTCATTTCGGATGGCGGGAAAGGCGAAATCCTCCCCCGTCGAGCAAAGTTGAAATTGAGTCTTTTAAAACTCTTCTTCTGATGAGTTTTCGCAACCATGATTTGGTCTCTTCAAGTGATCCGCCAACCCGTAAACTCGCTTCGTCTCTCCCTAATTTCTGATTTGCAATTTCAAGTTTCAAGCCGTGAACGGATACTGACAAATATCACTATTTAAAAGCTTTTCATGGTGACAAATCACCACTGTATCAGTAAATAACTCATTTATCATTTAAAACGGTTGTAAACAACCTGTTTGGAAGGATAAATGTCATTGATTTTTTAAATTAATTATATCTGCAATTTTTGTCAATCACAAAAAATCCTTGCAACTTGTTTTTCTGCATGTAAAATTAGCCGGAATATTTTGCCGCCCGGCAAATATATTCTGTATTGCTTGATAATATTGACATATTTCGTTACGATCATTAATTCGAAACATGAAAAAGGAGTTCGTATGTGCCGTCTGCTGGCCATAACGAGTGATACACCGGTTTCACCCATGGTTGCCTTAAATGCGCTTGACGTCATGCGTGAGGGGCATGACGGATCCGGGGTCGGTCTTTTTCTGCGCGATCTCGGCGGGCCGTTTGAAAAAACGAAAGACGCACCCATCCTTTCGGGTATTTTCACGAATTCGGGTATCCGGAAGCTCGATGAATACATGATGAACATGGGCTTTTTGACAAAGTACAAGCTTTCGATCAAAACCGATAAAGTGCCGCCTCCCGGCATACCCAAGCGCGATCACTACCTGATACGATCCTATGAATATCCCGAAAAATGGGAGACTCTGAATCCTGCCGAACGGCTGTCAAAGCTTACAGACATCAAGCTCGAGCTGCAGGAACTGGGAAGAGAAAACGAGGACATGATCGTGTTTTCATTCTGGCCGGATACCGTCATGATCAAGGAGATCGGTGATCCGCTCACCGTGGGCAAATTCCTTGACCTGGCAAACAAGGATCTGGATGCAAGAATCATCATGGCCCAGGGAAGACAGAACACGAATTACGCTATCAATCTCTACGCCTGCCACCCTTTTTTCATGCAGGGTTTTTCCACCATGACAAACGGTGAAAACACGGCCTTTATTCCGATCCGGGAGTACCTCGTATCACGGGGAGAACCGGGATACACTGGGTTTTATTCCGACTCGGAGGTTTTCGTCCACATCCTACATTATACTATCACCCACCTGAAACTGGGAATAGAGGGCTATAAACACGTAATCACCCCCCTTGCGAACGAGGCACTGGCCCGGCACCCGGACGGAGAATTCCTAAGGCACCTGAAACAATCCTGCCGGAGACTTATCATAGACGGTCCCAACTGCGTAATAGGCGTCCTTCCGGACAATACCATGTTCATGGTGCAGGACCGGAAAAAACTGCGGCCCGGCGTGGTGGGCGGAAGACCCGGCATGTACGTATTTTCATCTGAAATCTGCGGCCTTGACGCCGTTCTGCCGGATCGGGACAAATCCGCTGATTTCCAACCCATGCACACAGATACTGTTATTGTAAAACCAGATCGCCGCGAGGTAAAAATATGTCAACAATCGGAACCATTACCCCATCTTCATTAAGCATCAAGGATCTTCCCTGGCAGATCCTGTGGGACAAGGACAAATGCACGCTGTGCGGCCGATGCACGGCAGTCTGTCCGGTATCGGCCATTGAACTGGGGGTTTTCCGGAAGCGGCTCATAGAAGTCGATATCGAAGGGAAACAGCCGGGGGGGAACGTATATAAAACTTTCTACGGCATCCGCCAGAAGACCGACCCGGCCTATCATTGCGTGGGATGCGCCATGTGCACCATGGTCTGCCCCAATGACGCCATCATTCCGGTGGCCAGCGACGAGGCCGACAAGTTGAGATTTCATATCAACCAGGGGGGGCAGCCCCTGCGCCGCGGCGGCAGGCGCAACGTACCGGGCGGCGTCCTCGACCGGATCAAATTCATCCGGATATCCATGCTCACAGACCCTGCCCTGGATGCCGGCCGCCACGAATTCGAGCTGCGCACCCTTCTAGGCCGTGTGCTGCCGCCTGAAAAAAACCTTGAATTCATCCGGGACAACGGTTGGATTCCTCCGGTCCGTGAAATCTACCCGCTCATCATCGGCGGAATGTCGTTCGGAGCACTCTCCCCCACCATGTGGGAGGGTCTTCTGATGGGCGTCTCCTACTTAAACGAGGAACTCAACATGCCGGTCAGGATGAGCACCGGCGAGGGGGGATGCCCTCCCCGGGTTCTCCGTTCCCGGTTTCTTCAATACGTGATCCTTCAGATCGCAAGCGGATATTTCGGCTGGGACGAAATCATACACGCCATACCGGAAATGAAGGTCGATCCCTGTGCCGTTGAAATCAAGTACGGACAGGGCGCAAAGCCCGGTGACGGTGGACTTCTCATGTGGCACAAGGTAAACCGGCTCATCGCCGCCATCCGGGGCGTTCCTCAGGGCGTAAGCCTGCCGAGCCCTCCCACCCATCAGACCAAGTATTCCATCGAGGAATCCGTGGCAAAGATGATCCAGTCCATGTACATGGCCTGGGGTTTCCGTGTCCCTGTATACCCCAAGATATCCGGCACATCTACTGCGCTTGCCGTATTGAACAACCTGTCCAGGAATCCCTATGCGGCAGGGCTTGCCATCGACGGTGAGGACGGGGGAACAGGGGCCGCGTATAATGTGTCCATGGATCACATGGGTCATCCAATTGCAAGCTGTGTCCGCGACTGCTACCTGAACCTCGTCGCCATAGGCCAGCAGAACGAAATACCGATCTTTGCGGGCGGAGGCGTTGGAAAAACCGGCAACCTGGCCGCCAATGCCGCGGCCCTGATAATGCTCGGGGCAAGCGGCGTCCAGACAGGCAAATATATCATGCAGGCAGCGGCAGGCTGCCTGGGGTCCGAGTCCGGACGATGCAATATCTGCAATATAGGACGCTGTCCAAAGGGGATCACATCCCAGGATCCCCGCCTCTACAGGCGCCTGGATCCAGAAGCCGTGGCCCAGAGAGTGGTGGATGTATTTGTCGCGTTTGACACGGAGCTGCGGAAAATCATGGCGCCCCTGGGGCGTTCCACATCGCTTCCCATCGGAATGAGCGACGCCCTCGGGGTTGATGACAAGGATATCGCAGACCGGCTTAAAATAAAATACGTCGTATAAAAGGAAAACCATAAGAACATGTCAAACCGTAAATATTACGTGATTTCGGGAAAAGTCGACGGCGTCAGGCTCGAGTCAAGGACGCTGGAAGAGCAGATTCAAAAGGCCGTTGAAAAAGGCGAGTATAACATCGAAGTCCGGGCCTACGGCCAGCACGGCATAGGCGGACGTCTCTGGAAGGCCGGGGATTCGCCTGTTCATGTCCGGGTGACCGGCCCCATCGGACAGCGACTGGGTTCCATGGGATTTCCCAACACGTACATCGAGGCCATGAACCCGGCCTCCGACGACGTGGGATGGCTGAACGCCGGCGCAACCATACTCGTTCACGGAAACGCCGGAAACGGTGTTGCAAATGCCATGGCCCAGGGAAAGATTTACATCAACGGGAATATCGGTTCCCGGGGCATGACCATGACCAAGCACAATCCCAGGTTCGCTCCGCCGGAGCTCTGGGTTCTGGGATCCGTGGGCGATTATTTCGGCGAATTCATGGCGGGCGGGATTGCCGTGGTCTGCGGTTTCAAGCCGCAGACACCGGATAATGTCCTGGGATACAGGCCCCTCGTGGGTATGGTCGGCGGCAAGGTTTTCTTCCGGGGCCCGCACGGGGGATTCAGCCAGAACGACGCGAAACAGGTGCCCATAGAGGATTCTGACTGGGAGTGGCTTTCCGACGGCATTAAAAATTTTCTCCGGGTCATAGGCCGCTCGGAACTCGAAGATCAGCTCCTTTCCCGCGAAGACTGGCAACTCATAGTCGCCAGAAGCCCCCATGAAAAGGGAAGCGTCCATGCTCGTTCAATGAGCGATTTTCGCAAAAACACATGGGAAAAGGAACTGGGCAGGGGCGGCATGGTAGGTGATCTCATAGATTTCGATGTCAGTCCCATCCCGCTGATCACCACCGGCGACCTGAGGCGGTTCGTTCCGGTGTGGGAAAACCGCAAATACAGCGCCCCGTGTGAAGCGGCCTGTCCCACCGGCATTCCGGTTCATGAGAGGTGGCGCCTGGTTCGAGACGGCCGGATCGACGAAGCCGTTGATCTCGCGCTTGCATATACCCCTTTTCCGGCAACTGTTTGCGGCTACCTCTGCCCCAACCTCTGCATGAACGCATGTACACGGCAGGACGCATTCATGCAGCCGGTAGATATTACGCAGATAGGCAAAGAAAGCATCAAGGCCGGAGTACCGGACATGCCCCCGGCCGACGACAGGAAAATCGCGGTCATCGGCGGCGGACCGGCCGGCATATCCGTTGCCTGGCATCTGAGACGCGCCGGGCATGGAGTTACTATATATGACATGGCAGAGGAGCTGGGCGGCAAGATGTCGGCCCTGATCCCGGAAGAGCGGATTCCAAGAGAGGTGCTCGACGCGGAACTTGAACGGGTCCGGAAGGTATTGCCACATGTCCATCTGAAGCAGAAATTCAAAAAATCGGATTTCAAAACTCTGCAAAACGATTATGATTTCATCGTACTTGCCACAGGTTCCCAGAAACCGAGAAGGCTTCCTGTGCCTGGAAACGAGAAGGCCGTCTATGCAAACGAGTTTCTCGGCCGCGCCAAAAAAGACGACATCGACCCCGGCAAACGGGTGGTTATCATAGGTGCCGGGAACGTGGGCTGCGATGTGGCCGTAGAAGCGCACCGGCTTGGCGCAGAGGAGATCACACTCATAGACGTACAGGAGCCGGCTTCATTCGGAAAGGAAAGGGCCCATGCCGAGGCTGTTGGCGCGACATTCAGATGGCCCTGTTTTACCAGGGAAATCACGGACAAAGGCGTCGTACTCCAGTCCGGGGAAACGCTGCCTGCAGATACCGTGATAATCTCCATCGGTGACGTGCCGGACCTTGAATTTCTGCCGGATTCGATAAAAACCGAAAAGGGATTCGTCACAGTAAACGACAACTTCCAGACCACGGATCCGAAGATTTTCGCCATCGGCGATATCGTGCGGCCGGGACTTTTGACAGATGCCATAGGCGCGGGGCGAACGGCCGCCGCGGCCATAGACGAAATATTAAAAGGAAACAGACCCGCCGGGACAAAGAAGCCAGTGATCGACAAGTCCAGGGTCGTGCTCGAATACTTCGATCCGCGCATCACCCGGTTTGACGATCTTTCTTCCTGCGGCTCGTCCTGCGCATCCTGCGGGAAGTGCCGCGACTGTGGAATCTGCGTTGCGGTCTGCCCCCAGGCGGCCATCAGCCGGGAAGAACGGCCGGAAAACCTTTGGGAGTACGTGGTCGATCCCGACCGGTGCATAGGGTGCGGATTTTGCGCAGGCGCCTGCCCCTGCGGGATATGGGCCTTAGTGGAAAACGATCCGATCGGCTGATTTTGACGGACTTGCAAAAAATCCGTCAACCGGCCGGAGGTGGGGGTGGAAGTGTCCGAATTCATTTCGGATGTCAGGGGAGGAGGAATCCTCTCAAGCCGAGCAAAAAGGCTCAAAGCGACTTCCAAATAAGTTGTTCATCCTAAATTGAAATGACCAATGGGTTATTTGCCGATACAGTGGTGATTTGTCACCATGAAGAGCTTTTTACCAAGCCTTGAGACCGAATATAGACGGCCTAGGTTTCTGATCTGCGCGTATCAGACATTACACAGAATCGCAAAAAAACAAATGGAAAGAAGCCGATGAAAGCACTTCTGGTGCTGGAAGATGGAAAGACATTTGAATGCCGCAGTTTCACCGGCCCGGGTGAGGCTTCCGGAGAGGTGGTGTTCAACACCGGCATGACCGGTTACCAGGAGATCCTTACCGATCCGTCCTATACCGGGCAGATGGTCACGATGACCTATCCTTTAATCGGAAACTACGGGATAAACCCGGAAGACGTGGAGTCGGACGGCATCTGCGTCTCGGCTTTCATTATGCGGGAATACGAAGAATTTCCCAGCAATTTCAGGTCAAAACAAACGCTTTCTGATTATCTGAAGGCAGGGGGTGTGCCGGGAATCGACCAGCTAGACACCCGGGCGCTCACCCGGCATATCCGGGAAGCCGGGGCCATGCGGGCCATGGTCTCGACCAGGGACCTCGACCCCGAGTCCCTTGCCGCACGCGCCCGGCAGACACCGGCCATGACCGGCCGGGACCTGGCATCGTCAGTGACAACCAAAGTGCCATACTTCTGGAAAAACAACCGCCGGCTTCCGCTTTCCCCGGAAAACTCATCCCTGAATTCCGGGATATGGCAGGAAGAAGAGAAAAAATACCGGGTGGTTGCCATGGATTTCGGCATCAAATACAATATATTAAGATGTCTTGAAGCAGTTGGATGCGAAATACTGGTCCTCCCTGCCCGGACACCGGCGGAAACCATCCGGGGGCTTCTGCCTGACGGCATCTTCATTTCCAATGGCCCGGGCGATCCTGCGCCCGTAACCTATGCAGTGGACACAATCAAAGCTCTCATGGGCGATATCCCCATGTTCGGCATCTGCCTCGGCATTCAGCTCATCGGGCTTGCCCTCGGGGCAAAAACCTACAAGCTGAAATTCGGCCACCACGGGGTGAACCAGCCGGTCCAGAACCTGGCTACACAAAAGGTCGAAATCACGTCCCAGAACCACGGGTTTGCCGTGGACACCGACACCCTGAATCAGAACGATATCGAAATCACCCACATCAACCTCAACGACAACACGCTGGAAGGCTTCCGACATAAAAGCTATCCCCTTTTCGCAGTCCAGTACCATCCGGAAGCCGGCCCAGGCCCGCATGACGCCCGTTATCTCTTTGAACAATTTGCACGGCTGATGGATTGCAACCAATCACGGGGCTCAAAGTAAAAACCGATTGCAAACCAGCAGCCTGTAATCGTATACAGGGCTTGCAGATGCAAGGCGCCGCGGCACGAAGACGCACTCCGGGTGTTTCAATTACCGGCAGCAAGGCAGATGAAATGCTTTGGCTACGATTATGATGTATCAGCCGTCTATCGCATTCCGCACGGCATGGGCAAGCTCTCTTATGGACAATGGCTTCATGAGAATATGCCTGACGCCTGCCCTTGCAGCCTTCTCTTCAGTCACCTGCTCTGAAAACCCGGTGCACAGGATAACCGGGATATCCGGCCGGATCTTGGTTATCTCGTCAGCGAGTTTAAGCCCGGTCATGTTGGGCATGGTATAATCGGTTATCACGAGATCGATGCGGTCCGGATCGAACTTAAACGCCTCTAGGGCCTCGATGCTGCTGGTTCTAGGAATAACGGTATAGCCCAAGCTTTTAAGGATCTGCTTTTCAACCTGGATAACTTCCTGTTCATCATCTACAAGGAGTATGGTTTCTCTGCCGCGGGGATGGTCGTTTGATGACGATGCCACTGCCTTATAAGCCTCTTTTTTCGGCTCATTTTCCCGGGATACGGCAGGGAGATAAACTTCAAACAAAGCCCCGCCTCCAGGTGCGGTTTTCAGGAAAATCCCGCCCCCGGCATTTTTCACAATCCCCCAAGCGATGGAAAGGCCGAGTCCCGATCCCTTATCCCTCGGCTTGGTGGAAAAATAGGGCTCGAAAATCTTGTCCCTTATGTCTTCAGGAATTCCCGGACCTGTATCAGAAACAGTAAGAATCACGTAGCGGCCGGGCGAAAGTCCGGAGAGGTCCGAAGCCTCTTCTGCGCTTACATCCCTTGCGGAAAGGGTTACCACGAGTCTCCCGATCTCAAGGGGGGCCATGGCCTGTACCGCATTCGTGCAAAGGTTCATGACAAGCCGCTGCAAGCGGGTCGGCAATATCCTGACTTCAGGAATTTCTTTTCCATAATCGGTCCTGATCTCAATGGAGGAAGGGGTTGTCTTTCGCAAAAGACTAATGGTTTCATGAACTACCGGCCGGGGGGAAACCGGCCCGCTTGCCTGGTCTTCCTGTTCACTACCAAAGGTGAGAATCTGGCGCACAAGTGATTTTGCCCTGTAAGCCGACTGCAGCACATTTTCCAGGTTTTCGCGTACCTGATCACCTTTGGGCAGATCGGACATGGTCATTTCCGTAAAGCCGATAATAGGGAAGAGAATATTGTTGAAATCATGGGCTATGCCGCTTGCAAGCGCGCCGATGGCCTCCATCCTCTCGGCCACGGCCAGTTGAGATTCGAGCTCCCTTTGGCGCTTTACGGCCTCCACCCGCTTTGTGATATCCCGTATAATACCCCTGAAACCGATAATTTTTCCAGTTGCGGCGTCCTTTACCGGCGATATGGAAATCTCCAAGTAACAATCGGTTTCATCCTTGCGTTTCAAACTGCATTCCATGGCCTTTTTCGGCCGGCCGCTGAGAAAGACTGAATGAAACGCCTCATAAAGGATCTGCGCCTCGACCTCATCCAAAAAATCACT
>Ga0114934_10002153_pt1 | contig 12681 bp, 9 predicted proteins | sample 4SBtaG_2_FD_99695 | JGI IMG/M metagenome (GOLD analysis project Ga0114934, IMG submission 99695) | Deep subsurface microbial communities from Kolumbo volcano to uncover new lineages of life (NeLLi) - 4SBTROV10_white metaG | ecosystem: Environmental > Aquatic > Marine > Volcanic ... | reverse complement strand
CAAAGTATAAAAATAATAGCCGAAATTGTAGTAAATATGAACATTGTAGCCCGCATAAAATTTAATTTTAACTTGAAAAATTCGAGTTCCGCAATCAGCTACTATTCTTATACAAGTCGTTAGCATTTATTTAAAAAAGACAAACAAACAAGTATGTACGGACTGAAAGAATTAAAGAAATCTATTAAAATAGAAAAAGAATCGGTTGAATGTCCTGTGAAAGATTGTTCCGTAATAGTTGAAAGACAAAGAAAATCTTTTAAAAGAGAACAAAAATACCAATGTCCTAATCATAAATTATATATTTCTCCTACAACTTTTGAGTATGAAACGGAACAAGAAAACTTATTGTGGTATGAAAGTGCAGACAAATACCTATATGATGAAATAAAAAAAGTCAAAAGAGAAAGCCGTATCGCAAGAGACAACAGCGAAGATGCATTGACTTGGAATGTGATGAGGTTTCTTGACAGACAAGGACTCTTAGCAGATTTTCTTTCTCAATTATCCAACAAAAAAATATCTGAATCAGAATTGATTTTATGGTCATATTCACCGAAAGAAAAATCTGACTGGACATTATTAAACCAAGCACGTATTGAATTTGGTGAGACTATCACAAGAGGCTCTGAACCTGATATTATAATAAGGACAAACAAAGTATTGTATTTCATAGAAGCAAAATTAACAGCCAAAAACGAAACTACACCGAGCGAATTGCAAAAAAGAAAAAAATATGAAACCGGCGGCAATAAATTGTTTCAACAAATCTTCAAATCAGACTATGAAACTATTGTTGAAAAGGAAAAGAGATATGAATTAATGCGGTTTTGGTTGCTTGGTAGTTGGATGGCAAAACAACTTGAGGTAGACTTTGAATTTTATAGTTTGGTAATGCAATCTCGTGAACAGGAAATTAAAAAAGACTTTGGTAAACACATAATCGAAACCTATGAACGTAAATTTATACGTATGACTTGGGAGCAAATTTATGATTATATTAAAACACTTCCGAACAATAATGAAAAACAAAAAATGACTGATTATTATGAAAATAAGATTATTGGGTATAATTCAAATGGTACAATAATAAAGGCATTTGACATTTAAAATAAGGACGAAAATAAAAACAAATGCTAACATTTTGTATAAGTAATGGCAGGCAATGTGGTAAATATCAAGGTTTTAAGCCCGCTCAAACAGCGTAGCGGTTTGACAGGAAAGTGCCACGCAATCTGCCACTACTCATACAATTTACCGTTCTCATCAATTAAGAAAAAACAAAAAATACACATGAAAATATACTTTTCCGATTTCTTCAATATAGACCCAAGCAAATTAGATGAATACGGGGCATTCAATGTTTCACTAATAAATGACTTGCCATTATTCATTGACCCATTTTTACTTTTTGGAAGCGATAAAGTAGAATATCAAAAATTGCATCATGAGATTTTAGATTACCTAAAGTTTCTAAAAGGGAAATCAGAAGAAGGAATTACTGAATTTGGTCAAATTAAGTCATGGTATTTATTTCCAGAAGTAAAACAGAATTGGTTTGGTTACAGCAAGGTTGGCAATAAAGGTAGCGGACTCGGAAAGAAATTTGGAGAAGCCTTTTCATCTTCAATGCATATTGTATTCGATGACCTTGGCAAAGAACAAATAACTCAATCCTCACATCTTGAAAAAGCTGGATTATTTGAAATTGGAGTTGGCAAAGATAATATTAGCGATTTTACAACTAACTTGATAAAAAGATACCTTCTTGAATACACTCAAGAATTTACAGAAAAGTTCCTTGATGAAAATTCTAAAAAAATTATAAAAGTCGATAAGGTATATTTTGATTATCAATTAGAAAGGTGGATGCCCAAAGAATATACTTTGCCATATATTTTTGAAGACTTTGTTCTTTTGACACCAAGAGACATTTTGACCAAAGATGATAATTGGATTAATAGTAACGATTTGAGAGGAGATTTTACAAGGATTTGTAATTCCATTCCAAATGACCAACTAAGAAATGAGATATTCAATTACTTTCAAAAAAGACTTCCAATAAAACAAAAGAACAAGAAAAATTCACAAAAGGAAATATCAAAAGCTATTCACGAAACGATTAAAAAATTCCCTGAGATAATCAAATGGTTTGTGAAGTTGAAAGAAGAAAATAAGAATGGCGCAAAGAATATTTCTGAACAGAAAGTAGAAGAAGTAGAAGAAATTTTTGTTCGTAAGTTGAGCAAATTTGTTGAACTCTTGAGCGAAGATTCTAAATTTTATGAAATACCACCAGTAAGTTCTTATGAAGAATCTCTGAAAAGAGTAGAATTCCTTAAAGAAGTTATTGAAAATAACGACGGCTACAAATTATTTTATGTTGATGGAAGTCCTATAAAGAGGGAAAGTGATTTACAAGTAATTTATAGGTTAACTTGGTTTGCATCTGATTTTGATGTTAATCGTGAACCAAATAATGGAAGAGGACCAGTTGATTATGCAATTTCAAAAGGTGCAAAAGACAAAACTTTAATTGAATTCAAACTCGCATCAAATTCTAAATTAAAGCAAAATTTAGCAAAGCAAGTTGAAGTTTATGAACAGGCTAATAATACAAAAAATTCTATAAAAGTAATTTTATATTTTGATGCAAAAGAATATAACAAGGTTACTAAAATATTGAGAGAATTGAAATTAGAAAATTCAAAAAATATTATTTTAATAGATGCTGAACCAAAGCTATCTGCCTCAAATGTAAAATAAAAATTGATGAGAACAATGGCTAAAACGTTCATAGTCAGCAAAAGCTGGCTACGCCGTTTAGCTGGGACGTTATGCACTATTTCCCTACCTGAACAATTATCGTTGAATATTTTCGCTATCTAGGGAGAAAAGATAATAAAAGTAAAAAAGTCAACGTATTGAGAATATGAGCAATTGATTAGAAATGTCTAAATTTGACTTTAGTTGGAGGTCGGAGCTAAAAATAATAATTAAAGTATAATTATGTTAATGTCCATATTTAACACGCTGGAAATAAAAATTGACTGGGGCTTCCTATTTGGGCTCATATCTGTCCTAAGTATATTTATTACTTGGATTTTAACAATTTTAAATAGTGACAGAAAAGAAATTCAAGTTGACGATGCATTTTTAGAACGAATAATAACAACTCCAAAGAATCTTGAAAAAACAGTCAAAGTCACAATAGACAACAAAGAAGTAGACTCTATAAATCAGGCTAAAATATATTTATTGAATTCAGGCAATCAGGTTCTAAATGAATCTGACTTTTATATAAATCCAACTATCAACATTAAGGGATATACAAATATTATTAATGTAAGTATAAAATCTTCCCATGAATTCACAGAAATATCTGCAATTAAGAAAAGTGAATCAGAAATTGAGTTAACAATAAATAATTATGAACCTAAAACATATATTGTTATTGATTTAATATTTGAAAGTATTGAATCAGATTATAAACCTATTTTCGTTGTCTTTCTTAAGGGACAAAAGAAAATATCAATTGATTTAAGTATGATTAATATAAATAATGAATTTTCATTATCAAGTGATTATAATAGAGTGTTAACTCTATCTTTTTTGTCGGCTGGATTTATTCTTGGACTTACTTATTTAATAGCAAGGTTTGGTTTAGGTATAAGTTTTGGAGATAATTTTAATTACTCAGTAGGATGGAAAGTTATATTTTTTGCACCATCAGTAATTTTTGGGCTCTTTACGGCAATATCGGCACTTAAAAAGATTGGGACATGGTATTCTGGTTGGACAAAAGTTAAAATATGGTATAAAAACAGTCCATAATATTATAGAATTTAAGGCCCTTTTGAACCTAAAAAACAAGACAGCGGATTTGGAAAATATCCACAGTACTTATGAAAACAGGAAAATGTAAACTTTGTAATCAGACAAAACCACTTCTGAACAAATCACATATTATTCCAGACTTTTTTTACGCACAGGCTGGATTGTATAATGAAAAACATCAGATCCATAAAATTGACGTTCAAAAATTCATAAAGAATAAAAGTTTTACATTAATACCAACAGGTGTTTACGATAAAGGAATATTGTGCGAAAAATGTGATAATAACTTATTAGGGGGGTTGGAAACATATGGGAGAAAAGTTCTTTATGGCGGCTTGAAATTTCATGAAGAAATTTCCTGCAAGAATTTAAGAAATCCACATGACGGTTTTGAATATTCAATATGTAAAAATGTAGATTATAAACGGTTTAAATTATTTCTGTTATCTATTCTGTGGCGTGCTGCAATTTCGACAAATCCTGTATTCAAGAACGTTGATTTTTCAAATAATTATATTGAAACATTACGAAAGATGTTATTTGAAATGAATCCCGGAAAGATTAATGACTTCCCTATTATTACTTTAAGTAATATTAAAAATAATTCAATACCATCTGACTTGATTTGTGAACCAATTAAGTCAGAAACCTCAGAAAGTACTCTAATAACATTTTTACTGTCTGACTTTATTTTTGTTTTTCATGTGGCCCAAAACATTGAAGAGACAGAAACCATAAAGTTTTTTTCACCATCAACAAGTAATAGATTTGGGATTATGCATATTCCTGAAAAACGAGCATGGAATTTTATTTTGAAATTTATGAATATAATTAAATAAAACCATCACTGCCAGCAATTAGCGTTCTGATGGTCGGGACAGCCTGTTCCGCAGATAGCGGGAAAACCGGCAGTAAAAGGTGCTGATATTATCTATGGGGGTTGAATGGGTTTTGAGTGGACTTTCAGCAATACCACCCATTCCAAAAAACGCTTCCCAAATTTTATTGTAAAAGCCGGTTTGAAGCCTGAAAGATATGGAGTACTTTACCCTTCTAACTCGCATTGAAAATTTATTATATTTGAAATGTAAAACAGGCAGGCCTTTTACTGAGGATTTATAGCTTGTTTTCGGACAAAACTGTATATTGATAACCTTTTCTTGCAATAAATGATTTTCAACAACATAAATCAATATTTACATTCCGGTTCCCGGAACAAAATTGTTTTCTTCAAAGAAAAACAATCCGAAATCCCTTGCTTTGATGTAGGGTTTCATTTGGCAAAAGCATTGGAAAAGTTAAACAGTATTAAACATATTTCTTTCCGCACGGAAGAAATATTGGAAAATATGTTAAATAAAGCAATAACGGAAGTTGAACCTTTTGACCGGATTTTGTGTTTAACAAACCTGGGAATTTTGTTTGAAAAAGATCTGAAACTGAATTTCCGGTTAATTTTGGAAGAATATTCAAAAGATATTCCCCTGTTTGTTCATTGGGAAGGGCAAATAGAAAATAATGCCCTTTACTTTTTAAGCAAAGCGAAGGGAATAAAGATAGACATTAATGATTTAAGTCACATAACATTATGAAATACAAAGAATTATTAAACTTTGAACCCATCACGGAAGTTATTAAATTCAATAAAACCAATAATGATACAGATTATCAGCAATCATTGATCAAGACATTTGTCTTTTCCGATGCTTATAAAAACTACCTTATCCCTCTTATTATTAGGAATTTGGACTTTAATCGTATGGATGAATCATTTGGTTTACAAGTAGTGGGTAATTACGGTACCGGAAAATCCCACCTGATGTCCCTGGTTTCGCTGATTGCCGAAAACGAACATTTGTTGGAACTTGTCTCAGAAGAAAAACCAAAAGAATACCTGAAAACTATTGCTGGAAAATTTAAGGTGTTGCGGTTTGAACTGGCAAATAAGGAAAATTTATGGGAAATAGTAACCTACCGTCTTGAAGCATTCTTGAATGATTTAGGCATCCACTTTTCCTTTGACGGACACGGCCCAAAACCCTATTTTGAGAAAATTCAGTTAATGATGGCCGAATTTGAAGAGAAATTTCCTGATAAGGGGTTTCTTTTAGTTATTGATGAAATGCTTGCCTACTTGAAAAGCAGGAATACCACTGAACTGAACAGTGACCTAGCCGTTTTACAGTCACTGGGTCAGGCTTGTGATGGCTCCAAATTTAAGTTTATGTTTGGTGTTCAGGAAATGATCTATCAATCTCCAGCATTCCAATTTGCTGCTGAAATGCTTCAGCACGTAAACGACCGTTACAAAGACATTATTATTACTAAAGATGATGTTGCTTTTATTGTAAAAAACAGGTTGCTTAAAAAAGACGAACATCAAAAACAGAAAATCCGGCAACACCTTGATCCGTTTTTGAAATTTTTTTCTGATATGCATGGCCGCACACAGGAATATGTAGAGCTGTTTCCGGTACACCCATCCTATTTTGAAAATTTTGAGCGTATCAGAATTGCTAAAAGCCAACGTGAAATCCTAAAAACTCTGTCCAATCAATTCTCCGGTATTCTTGAAAAAGAAGTCCCTGCTGACAATCCTGGGTTGATGACCTATGACAGATATTGGGAAGATATGCAAAAAAGCCAGGATTTATTGGCCATTCCCGATGTTAAAAAAGTAAAAGAGGTGACAAATACCATTAAGGATAAAATTGAAACCTATTTTGTCAGTGCCAGATCCGAAAAAAAGCCGATAGCACAAAGGATTGTCAATGCCTGTGCCATTAAGGTTTTGCAACATGAGTTGACCAAACCACACGGAACGACGGCAGAATACCTCGTTGATGACTTGTGCCTGACCCAACCGTTGGCTGACGACAGGGATTTTTTAATAGATATTATAGATACTACAGCACAACAGGTTATTATAGCAACATCCGGGCAATATTTTGACAAAAACGAGACGAATGGAGAGTATCATTTAAGAATTGAAGGGGGAATCAATTTTGACCAAAAGATTAAAGACTATGCTGCCACCATGTCGGATGCACAAAAAGATGAATATTTCTTTAAGTTTCTGGAAGTGAGCCTTCCCCTGTCACACGAAACCTATCGTTCCGGTTTTAAAATATGGGAACACGCCATTGAATGGAAATCACATAAAACCTATTGCAATGGCTATATTTTCTTTGGGAACCCCAATGAAAAATCTACAACCCAGCCAAAGCAACATTTTTATATGTATTTCATGCCGGTTTTTGATAACAGCAAAAAGAAACGAAACCTGCAAGTGGATGAAGTTTATTTTGTAATGGACCAACTCTCTGACGAATTCAAAAATGCGGTTACTTTATATGGGGCTGCCCTTGCCCTTGAGGTCAGGGCTGATTCCTCACAAAAAGCCATTTACCGGCAAAAAATATTTGACCTGCAAAAAAAAGCCAGAGAATTGTTTGAGCATGAATACATGCAGGTAACAAAAGTTGATTATCAGGGTAATGTGATCCCTTTAAACGGGTTTTCTTTGCCTGGTATGGGGGCAACCAAAGAACAAATATTTTCGGATGTCGCTTCTCGTGTGCTTGAGTCATGGTTTGAAGAAGAACGCCCCCATTATCCCAAATTTACCCAACTAACTACGCCCATCACAAAAGAAAACTACCTAAAACTGATAAAGAATGCATTGATTAAAATTGACAAACCCGATTTGCCCAATAGGGATGGTGAAGGTGTTTTGTCCGGTTTGGGTTTGTGGCAAGCCGGAAAACTTGATTACATCTCATCCCCTTACGCAAAAAGTGTTTTGAAGATGTTGAAGGATAAAGGGGAAGGTATGGTGTTGAACAGGGATGAAATGCTCGAATGCATATGGGCAGAAACCAGCCTTTGGATTTCCAAAGATTTTCACCTCGAAGCAGAATATGAATTTGTTGTGCTTTCTGCACTGGCAGCTTTGGGAGAATTAGAAATTGTCCTCTCTACCGGAAGAGTCATCAATGCCGGTAGTTTGGATGAGCTGCGAAATGTGGATAAAGAAGATTATTTTTCTTTTAGCCACGTAAAACATCCGAGAGGGGTTAACGAGGCTGCCCTTAAAGTTTTGTTTACAGGTTTACTGGGCCGTGACCTTTCCAAACAATTAAAAAATCCGGATACTTATGTTGCCCTTGTTGATGCGGCAAACCATTGGGCTAAACGTTCAGTAGAATTAGACAGTAAGATTTCAATTGGTAAAAATTTTAAAGGTGTTGATATTATTACTACCGAAAAAGCTTCCGAATACCACAGACACTTTACTGCATTTTCCGGTTTCTGCGATAAATTGGCCAATTATACCTCAGAAGCCAAAATCAAAAATTTTCAGTATTCTGTTGAAGAGATTAACCGTATTTTGCGTATTAAACCCGAGATTGAAAGGGTGGAAAAGCAGTTGGAAGAGCTAATGATTTTGGATCAGGATATTACCTACCTGCAGCAGTGTAAACAATATCTTGTTAGTGGGGAATTGAAAGAACAAATCAATACGGCTCTTGGTAAATTGCCCGGCATCCTTGAATCGGAAAATGATCAGGCTAAAGAACAATATAAAGCAGAGCTTCAAAAGTTAAAAGAACGATATACTGATGGATATTTGGAACAATACTTTAAATACAGGATCAGTGAAACCGATAATACACAAAAACAGGCCTTGCTCGATTCAGACAACAAAGCCATTTGTGATATATTGCAGGATGCTGACTTCCTGTCATCGGGGCAATACAGGCAATTATTAGAAAATTTTAACTTGTTACAGCCTGCTGACCCGAATGTTACCCGGGAACTTATTTTAGCAGCACCCTACCAGGATTTTAACCCGCTCAATTATCAAGGACAAAAACCACCCTCTGTCAGAGAATTAAAGGTGGAGTTGGAAGACCTGAAAGAGAGTTGGATACAAACGTTGAAAGAAACCCTAGACGACCCAGCTGTAAAAAAGAAAATGGAGCTGCTCGATGAAACTACTGTTACGCTGCTCAATGATTTTAAAACCGGGAGCATATTCATTGACCGTGACAATGCGCTCATTATTCGTAATGCCATTATGGAGTTGCACCAGGGGCTGGAAAAAATCGAACTGAAAACTGAAACACTGAAAAAAACTTTTAGCAAACCATTAACACCGGATGAGGCTGTCGAAGCCTTCAAAAAATATATTGACGATATTACAAAGGGAAAGGAAAGGGATAAAATACGGATCATTTTAAAGTAAACAGACAGAAATAGTTTGTTAAATTAACATAAATGTGAATTATTATTTGTAAATTAACATAAATGTGAATACTTTTGCAAAAATAAAATTGGTTGCCAGATATAAAAAAGTGGTTTATTATACTGTTCAAATCGAAGGAGATGCCGCTTCGCTTTTTGAAGATTTTTTACTTAAACATACACCGAATAATAAAGAGAAACTTAACCATATTATGAAGTGGATGAAAAAAATTGGAGATGAAAAAGGGGCAAGAAAAAGTTATTTTAGAAATGAAGCGGAAACAGCTGATACTACAGCTTTACCGCCTAAAGGTACCAACAGGGAGCCTGCGTATATTGAAGACGGAGAAAATAGTGCGAATGATTTAAGACTTTACTGTTATCGGGTTAATGAACATGTGGTTTTTCTTTTTAACGGCGATATTAAAACAACCACTAGAGCACAAGACTGTCGACAGGTGCAACCTCATTTCAGATTAGCAAATAAACTAACAAAATGCATTGCTGAAAAATTAAATGATGAAATTCGCTGGAATAAAGACGGTACAGACATTGATTTTGACGAAGAATTAGATTTAATATTTTAAAAATGGATAAAAAGCAAAACATGATTGACAATTGGCTATCCGAACATGGTAATTCGGAAATAAATCAATTTATTGACAAGAACCTGGATATTGTTGATAAAGTCCATGCGGTATTGAAAGAACGTAACCTTTCTAAAGCCGATTTTGCAAAATTGTTGGGAAAGAAACCATCGGAAGTTTCCAGATGGCTTACCGGTATGCATAACCTTACTTTAAAAAGTATCGTTAAAATGGAAATAGCGCTGGACATTGATTTGATTTATACTGCACCGGAAGTAAAATATCAATATGTTAATATGGGTATCATCGAAGGCAAAAAAGAAGAACAAAAGTACGGGCAATATGAACTGTCCGATGTAGTTGAGCAAATACCATTAGCAGTGTAACCGTGGAAAAAAAAGTGATTATAAAGCCCGAAGAAATAAACCTGTTTCACATTCAGGTAAATGAGAGCGTCATCAATGCCGTTTCAGAAAAAAAGAAACAGAATTATGCCATAAATGTCGGGCATGTTTTAATGCATAACCTCGAACTTGAACGACTGAAAATTAACATGGTCATCGAGTTAAAGTCTGAAACATCGGTAGAGCATACGGATGCCGAAATTTCAAATGCGCATTTTAACATTGAGTTTCATTTTCAGATAAAAAACCTGAAGAATTTTTACACATTGAATGAAAAAGGCTCCCCTGTTTTTCACGGATTGCTTATAGCTACGTTATTAGGCCTGAGCTTTTCCACGGCCAGGGGAATTGTTTATGAACGGCTCCGTAAAACGACAATGGAAGGTATTATTTTGCCCATTGTTTCTCCCCAAAAGATGATGAGCCCGACCCGGAAACCAAAAGAGTAACGGATGTATATTTAAAGATAACAACTCTTTTTAAATCCCAATCCCATTCCTAGATGAATGAATAAAAGAATAAACCATGAGTGAAAACAAAATAACCGTACTCGGCCGCACCTTTAACTCCGAAGAAGAACGCCGCGAATATTTCCGCAACGAGCTGCGCAAAAAATTACCTGAGCTGAAAAAAATGGAGGGCTTCCCCATTGGCGAAGACGACGACATCATCGCCCTGTCTGACCCTCCTTACTATACCGCCTGCCCCAACCCCTGGCTTAACGATTTTATAACCGAATGGGAAAAAGAAAAAAAAAAGTTGGAAAAACAGGGAAAAAGAAAACCGGATTTTGAAGTGGATCTGCCGTATGCTTCTGATGTAAGCGAAGGGAAAAACAACCCGATTTATAATGCCCATACATATCATACAAAAGTACCTCATCCGGCAATAATGAGGTATCTTCTGCATTATACTCAACCTGGTGATATAGTATTTGATGGTTTTGCTGGAACTGGAATGACAGGTGTAGCTGCCAATGCTTGTGAAGCTCCTGACCCCGAGCTCAAATTATTAATCGAAAATAAGCATAAATCAAATAATAACTCAATAAAGTGGGGTAAAAGAGAAACAATTTGTTGTGATTTATCACCGATCGCAGCATTTATTAGTTATGGATTTAACAAAAAAAAGAATCTTATAGAGTACTTTAATCAAATAACAAGTATTATTAATGAAATTGAAGATAAGTATGCATGGATGTACTTAACCCATGATCCAGTAACTAAGAAACAGTGTGAGATTAATTATACTGTCTGGAGTGATGTATACATGTGTGGTAATTGTTCTCATGAAGATAGCTTTTGGAATTTTGCGATAGATAAAGAGCATTACAGGGTTAAATCAGAATTCAATTGTCCTAGTTGTGGCTCTATTCAAACTAAAAAAACATTACAGAGGTCTTGGATAACTTTACTAGACCCTTCAACTAATAATACTTACAAAGAAGTAAAACAGGTTCCTGTTCAGATATCTTATAAATTAAATAATACTAATAAATTAAAGGAACCCGATAATGAAGACTTTGAACTAATTGATAAAGTGAATCATCTTAAAATTAAAAATTGGTATCCAAAAGACGAACTAATCATTGGTGATAAAACATCTGATCCAATAAATAAAGGAGTTAAATCGGTCTTTCAATTCTACACTAAAAGAAACTTAATAGTCTTGTCTGCATTGAAAAAGGAGTTATTAGATTCAGGCAAACCCTATTTCAATTTTTTATTTTCTGCATTGGATCATGGAATGGGTAAAAGGGTCAAACATGGTAATTGGTCTTTTCCTATGAGTATATTAAGTGGAACACTTTATTTGCCATCACTAACGAGAGAAAATAAGCCTTTTAAATTTTATAAAAGCAAATTAAAAAAGCAAGTACATGCATTAAAGGCAGTAAATCTTGACAATATTATTAGTACATGCTCTGCAACTGATTTAAATATAAAAAATGATAGCATAGATTATATTTTTGTTGACCCTCCTTTTGGTAAAAATATTATGTATTCTGAATTAAATTATCTCAATGAATGCTGGATTAAAGTAAAAACAAACAATGAAAAAGAAGCCATTGAAAATAAAACTCAGAAAAAAAATGCGCTAAATTACCAGCATTTAATGCATACTAGTTTTAGTGAGTTCTATAGAGTTCTTAAGGAGGGTAGATGGATGACTGTTGAATTTAGTAATACAAGTGCAGCAATCTGGAATACAATTCAGAATAGCCTACAACAATCTGGATTCGTGATAGCAAGTGTCGCATCATTAGATAAAGAAATAGGGAGCTTTAATTCAGTTAATTCACTGACAGCAGTAAAACAAGACCTTGTTATCTCTTGCTACAAACCCTCCTCTGAGTTTGACCAAAAGTTCAGGCAACATCAAAGCAGCGAAGTGGCGGTATGGGATTTTATGGAAGAACATTTGCACCACCTGCCCGTCCATTTGGTCAAAGCGCATGCCACCAAAGCCATCATCGAGCGCAGCCCGAAGATACTATATGACCGGCTGGTGGCCTTTTATGTACAAAAGGGCTTGCCTGTGCCGCTCGATGCCGGCGAGTTTCAGAAAGGTTTGCTCCAGCGTTTTGTGGAAAGGGACGGGATGTT
>Ga0114934_10002152_pt1 | contig 12681 bp, 10 predicted proteins | sample 4SBtaG_2_FD_99695 | JGI IMG/M metagenome (GOLD analysis project Ga0114934, IMG submission 99695) | Deep subsurface microbial communities from Kolumbo volcano to uncover new lineages of life (NeLLi) - 4SBTROV10_white metaG | ecosystem: Environmental > Aquatic > Marine > Volcanic ... | reverse complement strand
GAAAATGATATCGAAATCATAGGTGATGATGTCGAATCGCTTATGATTTCAGATTTTGTCCCGGCAACCGGCTCTTCGATCATGTCTAACATGTTTGTCTGGCCGCTTACATCTCCATTTGTAAAAAACCTTTTTGTCGAGCGGCCCCTGCCTGACCCGGACAAATGCACCCTTTGCTACAAGTGCATGAAAATATGCCCGGCGGGCGCCATAGGTCCGAAAAGAGAAAAGCAGAAAACACCCGAATATAACGCGAATAAATGCATCCGCTGTTACTGCTGTCTCGAAATCTGTCCTGAGGCGGCTATAAAAAAGGTGCCCGGCCGGCTGCAATGGATGCTGGAATTCATGTTTTAAAAAGCTTTTCATGGTGGCAATCACCACTATATCAGCAAATAATTCATTTTTTTATTTCAATTTATGATAAACGACTTATTTGGAAGTTAAAATTTTGGAATAATAGACACATAACTTTCTGATATCATTGATTTCAAATTTTGAAAATCATGTTTTCCCGTTTCATGGAAAATGAATTTGATTCCAGATTACACGGAGAGGTCAGATGCAGCGTTTTCTCGATTTCATACTTATCTTAATTGTGATGATCTTTCTTTCATTGCACATGGCTCATGCGGCTCCAAAAGCGGAACAGGCCTTCAGCATGACCATCGATGAAGCGATATCTACGGCTCTTGCCCGGAATCCGGCGATTGCGGCGGCCAGGGCCTCGGTCTCAGCATCATCTTCCCGGGTAATCCAGGCCAAGTCCGGGTTCTACCCGCAAATAAACCTTTCCGAGTCATTCATGCGCACCGATAACCCAATGTGGGTCTTTGGCAATAAAATCAACCAGGGCGGCATCACGGCCTCGGATTTCAGCCCGGATGCGTTAAATCACCCCCCAGACCTTAGCAATTATGCCACAAGGCTTACGCTAAACTGGTTTTTGTTCGACGGCGGCAATACCATATACGGCATGAAACAGGCGGCGTTTGCCAGTGCGGCCGAACAGGCCGCGCTCAAAAAAAGCCGGCAGGAAATCATTTACCAGGCGATCAAGGCATATTACGGTCTTGTTATCGCACGTGAAACCAGAGAGGTAGTATCCCGTGCGCTTAAAACCGCAAAAAAGCACCGGGACATGATAGAAAGCCGTTATAAAAACGGTCTGACCGTCAAAAGCGACGTACTCCGCGCAAGGGTTCACATTGCAAGGCTCACTCAGGAACTTGCGGTTGCAGACAGCGAAGTTTCTGTTGCACAGGCATCCTTGAACATGGTCTTGGGAAACATAACAGACAAACCGATCTTTCCGGCAACTCCCCTTTCTTTACAATCTATGCCGGACAAAACCCTTGATCAATGGATCGCTCTTGGCCTTAAATCGCGGCCCGAGCTTAAAGCAATCGAACTTAGACAAAAAATCGCTGATGCGGAGCTGAAAAAGTCAAAAACCAGAAACCTTCCCTCAATAGGCCTCAATGGAACCTACGAAGTCGATTCCGAGCGGTTTAACGGCTCTGAAGACAATTATACACTCGGTGCGACGGTCAGCATGAACCTTTTTTCCGGGTTCCGTTATTCGGCTAAAACAGAGGAGGCAAGATTTGAATGCCTTCGGCTCCGGCACCTGAAACAGGAGATGGAAAACCGTATCAGGCTGGAGGTCCGGAAGGCCTTTTTCAATGTAATCAGCGCGGGAAAAAGGGTTGCTGCGGCAAAGACCGCAACAGACCTGGCCGACGAGGCCATGCGCATTGTTGCAAACCGTTACAAAACCGGCCTTTTGCCCGTTGTTTCACTGCTCGATGCCGAGGATGCCGTGCTTGAGGCCGACAATAATTACAATCGTTCGCTTTATGCTGCAACCCTGGCCGCCGCCGGTCTTTCAAAGGCGGCCGGAACCATTGATGAGAACCGATAGCATGGAGGAAAAACGTTGAGAGGATCACGCTTATACCCCTTTTCCGGCAGGATTATTTCATTTCTTTCTATATTGCTGACGCTTGTTCTGCTTCTTATCATTGGATGCGGCAATGATATCCAGCCGGGAAATACTGCTGAAAAGGCGAATGCATGCGTAAATGCAAAAACCATGAAAATCAGCGCCGCGGATAAACCTCTGCTATACGAGGCCACAGGCACGGTTTTTCCGGTTACTGCAGCCGTTATTTCCGCCAAAATCATGGGGCAGATCAAAAATGTCGCGGTTGATGCCGGAAGTCATGTTCAAAAAGGGGATGTGCTGATTGTCATTGACGAGAAAAATATAGAGGCCAGGGTGGCCCAGGCCGAGGCCGGCCTCAAGCAGGCAGAAAAGTCTTATTCCGCGGCCCGCTTTGCGCTCGAGTCGGCATCTGCGAAAAAGAAGCTTTCCGAAAAAACATATAAGCGTTACCAGGCGCTGTTAAAGGCCGAGGCCGTAAGCCAGCAGGAATTCGACCAGGTTGAAGCCGATTACTTATCGGCCTCTGCAGGGCTCGACCAGGCCCGGGCCATGGCAGAGGCGGCAAAGGGCGAGGTGGCCCGGGCAAAGGCCGCGCTTTCAGGCGCCCGCGCGGTATTGGCGGACACCGTCATCAAGGCTCCCTATGATGCGGTGGTCAAGGAAAAGTTGGTCGATCCCGGAGATATGGCAGCCCCGGGCAAACCGCTTTTGCGCCTTGAAAAAACAGGAGACTTTGAAATCAGGACGTTTCTTCCCGAATCCCATATCCATTCCGTCCATGTGGGAGACAGGGTTACGGCTGTCATCGAAACCATGAAAAGCGCTCCAATTTCCGGAACCATCCGCACCATTGAACCGGCGTCTGATCCAGCTACACGCACCTTTTTGGTCAAGATATCGATTCCATCCATTCCCGGTCTGAAATCCGGTCTTTTCGCCAGGGTACGGGTTCCTGTCGGGAAAAAAGGGATGATCGTAATCCCGAAGACCGCGATCGTGACACTGGGACAAGTCAAAGGTGTATTTATCGTGGATGAAAAGCATATAGCCCGATTCCGGCTCGTAAGGACAGGAAGGCATTTTGCCGATCATGTCGAAATACTTTCAGGACTTAAACCGGGGGAAAGGATCGTCGTAAAACCCGATTTTTCTGTAAAAAACAATGTCCGCATCCAGGAAGATAAGTTGTAGGCTGAACAGAGCGGTATGACCTCTAATCATGGAAAGGACGTTTCGGAGGCGGTATGAAGGAACATAAACTTGGACCGGCAGGTCGTATTGCAGGTTTTTTCATAAATTCGAAGCTCACCCCGCTTTTTATAATTGCAGGCATCCTCCTGGGAGTGGCATCAGTAATCGCCCTGCCCCGCGAGGAAGAACCGCAGATCATAGTTCCCATGGTAGATATCTTTGTTTCCATGCCCGGCGCAACGGCCAAGGAGGTGGAGCAGCGCGTCACCGGTCCAATGGAAAAACTGCTCTGGGAGATACCGGGTGTCGAATATGTTTATTCCACATCCAAACCCGGTTTTTCCATGGCGGTTGTCCGCTTCTATGTCGGTGAAAACGAGGAAGATGCGATTGTCCGGCTCCAGTCAAAGCTCATGGCAAACTATGACCGGATTCCGCACATGGTCTCCTTTCCCCTGATTAAACCGAGATACATCGACGACGTCCCGATTTTATCCTTAACGTTCTGGAGCAATACCGAACCACCCTACGAGCTGAGGCGCGTTGCAGCCGAGGCAAGGGAAATCATCAAGCGGGAGCCGAAGGTTTCCATTACCAAAATAATCGGGGGTTCTCCCAGGCAGGTCCGTGTCCGTATCGATGCGGCCAGGCTTTCCGCTTACGGCCTCGACATGTCGCAAATTGAAAAGATGATATCGGGTGCGAACATGGCGGCCCATGCCGGGAGCTATCCAGGAAAAGACGGCGAGGTGCTTGTCGATATCGGAGGCTTTCTCAAGTCAGCCGATGATGTCAGGCATATAGTCGTCGGGGTATGGCAAGGCCGGCCGGTCTATCTTTCAGACGTGGCCTCTGTCATAGACGGACCGGACGAACCAAATGACTATGTATTTTTCGGCACCGGCCCTGCTGCCGCGTACAAGGGAATCAAAAACGCAGAATCTAGGTTCGGTGTAAATCCCGCTGTTACCCTGACCGTCGCAAAGCGAAAAGGATCCAATGCGGTAACCCTGATCCACAGGATACTCGAACGGCTGCACAAGGGCCTGGATCCCAAGATGCCGGCGGACATCCATATGACCGTCACCCGGGATTACGGGGAAACCGCCAGCGAAAAATCGAATGAACTTCTCTTTCACATGGCCATCGCTGTTTTTTCCGTCACGCTTCTTATCTGGCTTACCCTCGGCGGACGGGAATCGATCATCGTGGCGCTTGCCATACCCGTCACCCTGGCGCTTACGCTCACGGTATTTTACCTCCACGGCTACACCCTGAACCGGATAACCCTTTTTGCGCTTATATTTTCCATAGGTATACTGGTCGACGACGCCATTGTGGTTGTGGAAAACATAGCGCGGCACCTCCGTCTCCCGGAAAACCGGGGCCGACCCATAGGAACAGTGGCCATAGAGGCCGTGGGCGAAGTGGGAAACCCGACCATTCTGGCCACCTTAACGGTTATCGCCGCCATTCTTCCCATGGCCTTTGTGGGAGGACTAATGGGGCCGTATATGCGCCCGATTCCCGTGGGCTCATCTGCGGCAATGATCTTTTCCCTTCTCGTGGCCTTTATCGTAACCCCTTGGGCCACAATCCGGATTATTGGAAAAAATAAGGCGAAAAACAGCCAAAAAGAGGCCGAAGACTGGACCACCCGCCTGTACCGGCGCATTATGGGTCCATTGATCCACCACCGGGGCTGGAGATGGTTTTTTCTTATCATGGTGACCGTCATGCTCATTTCAGCATGCGCCCTTGTCGGGGTCGGGCTGGTAAGGGTCAAGATGCTGCCTTTCGACAACAAGAGTGAATTCCAGGTCATTCTCGACATGCCGGAATCCGCCACCCTCGAACAAACAGCCGACGCCGCAATGGAGATGGGAGAATATCTTAAGACAGTAAATGAGGTCACCGACTACCAGCTTTATATCGGCACGGCCGCTCCCTTCAATTTCAACGGCATGGTACGGCATTACTACCTTCGCCGCGGCCCGAACATCGCAGATATACAGGTCAACCTCGTCGGCAAACACGATCGAAAGGATCAGAGCCATGACATCGCCAAAAGGGTGAGGCCAGCGCTCAAACGGATAGCAGACCGCTATCATGCGCGCGTCAAGGTGGTCGAGGTGCCGCCCGGCCCGCCGGTTTTATCCACGCTCGTTGCCGAGGTCTACGGGCCTGATTATAATCGGCAGCGTGAAATCGCAAAAAAAATCAGGGATATATTCGATCATACCGATGGAGTGGTAGACGTGGACTGGTACCAGGAAGAACCTGAAACCCGTTATGTTATTTCCGTGGACAAGGAAAAAGCCGCCTTAAACGGCATCCCAGCAGCCCGGATAGTCGATGCAATATCGACCAGGCTGTCCGGCAAACAGCTAGGGCTTGTTCACATGGACACCGAGCGGGAAGACGTGCCGATTACAATCAAGAGCGATCTTGCCGAACGCTCGGGAATCGATCGTCTGACCGCCATACGCCTTACAAGCCCTTCGGGAAAACAGGTGCCGGTATCCGAGCTTGTGACCGTGAAAAAGGAAACAATCGAAAAAAGCATTTACCACAAGAATCTCATGCCGGTTGTATACGTCACCGGTGATGTAGCCGGCACCATGGAAAGCCCTGTGTACGCAATTTTGCACATGTGGAAAAAGATCCATTCAATTCCCCTGCCGGAAGGATACCACATTGAACAGAGGATGGCATCTCTGCCCAAGGACGATACCCGGTATGAAATGAAATGGGACGGAGAGTGGCAGATCACCTACGAAGTCTTCCGGGATCTCGGCATCGCCTTTGCCGTGGTGCTCGTATTGATCTTTATTCTTGTTGTCGGTTGGTTCCAGTCGTTTACAACTCCGCTCGTGATCATGGCGGCCATCCCCTTTTCGCTGATCGGCATCCTGCCCGCCCACTGGGCTTTGAACGCCTTTTTCACGGCCACTTCAATGATCGGTTTTATCGCCGGGGCCGGGATCGTTGTGCGGAACTCCATTATACTCGTCGATTTCATCGAGCTTAGATTGGCAGAGGGGATGCCCCTGGACGAGGCCGTCATCGATGCAGGCGCCGTCCGCTTCCGGCCCATGATGCTCACTGCCGCGGCCGTGGTTGTGGGCGCTTCTGTCATTCTCTTCGACCCGATATTCCAGGGCCTGGCCATTTCGCTCATGGCCGGGGAAGTAGCGTCCCTCTTGTTTTCACGCATGACGGTTCCCATCCTCTATTTTCTCGATAAACGATGGGAATTCGGGCATGGAGTGCATGCGTAAGGAAAGGGGAGCAAACCTTGGTTTTGATTGATCACAAATCAAGGTTTGCTCCCCATTGGTTATTCAAAAAAACAGATAAAACCCTTCCAAATAAGTCGTTTTCCATAAATTGAAATGATAAATGAGTTATTTGCTGATATAGTGGTAATTTGCCGCCATGAAAACCTTCCAAATAATTCAATTGTTGACGATGCAACAAATTGTAGGTCGGGATTCCATTCCCGACAAATAAAACCCGCTAATTGCCGGGTAAGAAACCCGGCCTACAATACAGACGCTATTTGTTGGGGCAAAGGTGATGTGTCACCATGAAAACCTTCCAAATAAGTCATTTTCCATAAATTGAAATATAAATGAGTTCTTTACTGATACAATGGTAATTTGTAACCATGAAAACCTTTTTGCTCAATGGGGTGAGAGATTATCAACAGTACAAAATCATAAAGAACAAATTTTCAGTTTCAAAGTTCTGTAAACGTTTACAATCTATGATAATATCCATAACGACAAAACCTGTTGACGAAGCTTTTTCTCCTTGATACATCCAATAAATGCCAGGTGCCCATATAAAGGGCTTAATCTGCTATCGATAATGCAGCAGATTAAAGGGAATCCGGTGAAAGTCCGGGACCGGCCCGCGGCTGTAAGTGGGGACAAAAGCCGCATCAAGCCACTTCCGAAACCGGCTCATAACTGACAGCTCTTAGGTGACGAGGACTTTGAAGCAGGTTTTTTTGCCAAGAGCTATCGGCTACAATATATGAGCCAATTCGGTGGGAAGGCGCGGTGAGCCCTGTTGAATTTGTCAAAGGTAAGCCTATTCAACGGGGCAAGTAGGATGATCCACGAGTCAGAAGACCTGCCTTGGCATGCGGTGTAGCCCTCGCGGATAGGGGTAAAGCCATTTAAGATTACGAGGATAAAAACGGGACATCCCCGGATCGATCAGACTCGGTCCGGGTATTTTTTTTGGGAAGGAGAAGATATGCAGATCTATTGGCGGGTTATAAACGAGCTGGAGGAATTGGGCGAAGTTCTGGTATTTCATGATCCATCCATTTTCAGGGAATATTGGAATTGGTGCAGAAGAAATAATGTGGTTTATCAGAAAGGGTTTAAAACCAGTCCATATTTGCGTGAAGAGCTGCTTATTCAGATCAAGCAAGCGCCATAGACCAGAAAAATGGAAGTAAGGTTATGATTGCGGGTATCAGGCCAAGTATAGTTAGATGGCTTTTGATCATACTTGTCTTGTGTGCGTTTCTTGAATTTGGTCCCGAAATGTCTGTATCAGGCAGCCGCCGATCAGGTAAATGGATAATTAGCCGGGATGTCATGGCAGAGGCGAACACTTTTCGGGATGCAATGGGAAGGAAGGTAGTTGTAAATGGCATCCCGAAAAGAATTATCTCATTAGCCCCGAGTGTAACGGAAATCCTCTACTACTTGGGCCTGGGAGATAGGGTTGTGGGCGTGACCAGATTCAGCAACTATCCGCGGCAGGCAGCGCAGAAACCCAAGGTGGGCAGTTATGCACATCTAAATGTAGAGCGAATCCTTGAACTTGCCCCTGACCTGGTTATAGGCACCAAGGACGGCAATGACCCCAATGTTGTGGGATTGATTGAACAGGCAGGTATTCCCGTATATATTGTAAATCCAAGGCACGTGGAGGATGTGGCCCAAACCCTGCGCTCCCTGGCCACTGTATGCGGTATTTCGAAGAGAGGCACTGAGTTGGCACAATTGCTGAGCCGGAGGATAAATAGGATCCGGGAAATGGTTGCAGGGATGCCAAAGCCATTGGTTTTTTTACAGATAAATCTCAAACCAATAATAAGTGTTGGCCGCGACTCCATACACAATGACGTCATTCGTCTGGCAGGGGGCATAAATATGATGCAGAACGCCCGAAATACTTATCCGACCGTGAGCCTGGAAGAAGTTGTGGAGCGCAGGCCCGATGTAATCATAATCTCGTGTATGGAGCGGGCCGGAAAGTTCGAAAAGGCAAAGGAAGCGTGGATGCAGTGGGACAGCATACCTGCGGTTAGAAATCACAGAGTCTATCTTGTGGACTCGGATATTATTGACAGGCCCTCACCAAGGATCATAAAGGGTGTGGAGACTTTTGCCCGGTTGCTGCATCCTGAACTGAAAGGGAGGTTTACTAAAATCAGATGGAAATAAAGCCTCTGAGTGGACCCCTTACCCTTACAAGGGTGGTTGCAATTAGTGCGGTGTTAGGTATCGCTCTCATTGCAAGCATAGCCGTATCTCTTGTCTCTGGCACGGCCACTATAAGCTTCACCGATCTATTCAATATTTTTAAAAATAGCCCACAGGTGAGTGAGACCACAAGACTAATCGTGCTCAAGATACGGTTGCCCAGGATCTTTCTTGCAGGCCTTTCCGGTTTTACCCTCTCACTGGGAGGTCTTGTATTCCAGGCCATTCTCCGCAACCCCCTCGCAGACCCTTTTGTACTGGGTGTATCCAGTGGCGCGGCGTTTGGAGCCGTTATCGGAATAGTCATGGGTTTTTCCTTTAGTCTGGGGCTTCCAATACTTTCCTTTTCTGGCGCAGTAATCACGATTTATCTGGTGCTGAGTATAAGCAGAAGGGAAATGGGGGTGGAATCATCGACTGCAATCTTGGCCGGAGTTATCGTAAATGCTTTTTTTACAGCCGTTATCATGTTCTTCATTGCCACTTCAAGTGAAGACAGACTCCATTCAATGCTGTTCTGGCTCTATGGTGACCTGTCCCAGAGCCGGATCTCATATTCCATGGTGATTGCGCCCGTGGCCGGATTGGGTTCTGTTGTGCTTTATTCATTCGCCAAGCATTTGAATCTTATGGCTGCCGGAGAAGAAAATGCCCTTCATTTAGGCGTGAATGTGGAAAGGACGCGATTTGTTTGTTTTGTTACCGTGTCACTCATGGTGGGCCTGACTGTCTCTTTCTCAGGGCTGATCGGCTTTGTGGGTCTGATCGTCCCTCATCTTGCCAGGATGCTCTTTGGATCAGATAATAGGCTTATCATGCCCGTATCTGCCATGGGCGGGGCGGTATTCCTGATAGCAGCAGATACGGCGGCCAGGACCATAATGTCCCCTAATGAGCTGCCGGTGGGGGTTATCACCGCCTTTTTAGGGGCTCCTTTTTTTATCTATCTCCTTAAGACCAGAGGCAGCAGATGGGCACGGTAATCAGATTCAAAAACGTGGGATTTCGATATGGGGATAACCCCTGGGAGCTGAGAGATATCAGCTTCCGGGTGAGGGAGAGGGAACTGCTTGGCATCTTGGGAGCCAACGGTTCAGGCAAGACTACGCTGCTAAAGCTGGGCAGTGGTTTGCTTCGCCACAAGGCCGGTGAGATATTGTTGAAAGGAAGACCCCTTTCTTCCTATTCAAGAATGGAACTATCCAGAGAAATAGCCATGGTTCCCCAGGAAACACATTTTCATTTTGCCTTTACTGTTATGGAAGTGGTTCTTATGGGCAGATTCCCTTACCTTGGCAAGTTCCAATTTGAAGGTAAAAGGGACATGGAAATTGCACGGGAGGCACTGCGTGCCACCGGTTCGCTGGACCTTGCCAATCGATCAATTCATGAGCTCTCCGGCGGAGAAAGACAAAGGGTGGTTATAGCGAGAGCACTGGCACAGGAGCCAAGCCTGATGCTCCTTGATGAGCCTACAGCGTTTCTGGATCTCAAATTTAAAAAAGAGATATTCGAGCTTATTGCCAGTCTTGTCCATTCAAGGGGCATCAGTGTGCTGGTGGTGTCCCACGATATCGATCTCACAGCCAAGTACTGCAGTCGGATCGGCATGTTAAAGGACGGTGAAATGGTCTTTATAGGCGATCCAAAGGAGGTCATCACATCGGAAGGGGTTGAATATGTCTATGAATGCCCGGTGGTGGTGGATGAAAATCCGGTTACCGGAGCGCCCCGGGTGAGTGTGGTTTAGAATAAGACCCAAAGGTTCAAGGAAACAGGGAAAGTCATGTTACTATTTTTTCAAAAAGGCGGACCGGTAATGTATCCTCTGCTGGTCTGCTCCATAATAGCCCTTACAGTGATTATCGAGAGATTCCTTTTTTGGATAAGAGAGGCTATGCGCCGTAATCAGGGCCTGGTGGACGAAGTTCTCGAGCTGTGCCAGAGGGGGCAGTGGGATGAGGTTAAGGATAAGGTGACAGGATCAAAGGACTTTGTCATTCGTGTCTTGGTAAGCGGCATCCTCCACCGTGAGTTTTCCATGACAAAGGCCATGGAGGCTGCAGCCTCCGATCAGATAAAAAGGATGAAAAGGTTCATGGGAATTCTCGATACCATGATTACCGTAGCCCCGTTGCTTGGGATCTTTGGAACTGTAACAGGCATTATCAGTTCTTTCGAATTGCTGGGCAGCTCCGGCATTGAACATCCTCAGGTTGTAACCGCCGGCATTGCCCAGGCATTGATAACCACAGCCGCGGGGCTGGCAATAGCCATACTTTCTGTCCTTCCTTTCAATTATTTCAACTCCAAGGTTGAAGATGCCGCCCTGGCGATGGAAAAGTACGCCACCAGTTTGGAAATCGTCTATGAGAAACTGAAAAAAAATGATGAGCAGAGGTGACTTTAGATGAAGGTTAAGCGTGGTGTTCCGAAAAAACCTCGCATCGAAATGCTGCCCCTCATAGATATAGTCTTCTTGCTTTTGGTGTTTTTCATCTATGGAATGTTTTCTATGGCAGTGCATCACTCGCTTCCGGTCAAACTGCCTTTATCAACAACGGCCAAGCTGGACAGGGCTGAATTCGTCAGCATAACAGTGAAATCAGATGGTTCTATTTATGTGAATAAGACACCGGTAAGGCTGAGCAGCCTTGTCACGATACTCAAGGACCGTCTTGTCAGCGAAAAAATCCGGGGAGCCCTTATTTTTGCCGATAGGACAGTATCATATCAGAGCCTGTTTCGGGTGCTTGATAAGATACGAGAGGCCGGAATAGATCGGATTTCTCTACAAGCGGAGTTGGAGCGGAACTGATGCGCAGGTTGCTCTTGGCAGGGATTGCGGCCATTGGCGCGCATGCTATTTTATTTTTTATTGGGCCTGACTGGGTGCTTCCCAAGATCAGTCATCCTAAATGGTCAGTCCAACCTGTGGAAATACAACTTAATGCCATATCTGAAAATCCAGCACCTGCATCCATAGGAAAAATCAAAAAGGTGCATAGGGCTGGATCCAAGCCGCACCGAATCAAGAAGGAGATGACGTCCCAAGTCAAGAAAAAAAATGTTTCCCGGCGCAAGCCTGAAAAGGTGCAGACTTTCGAAGTGAAGAAAAGACGGCCTGCCATGCCTTTGCAAAAAACTCAACAAAGGCCGAAGCAGATTAAATCCCTGAGCAGTAATACTGGAGGCGTAAAAAAGGCGGAGTTTGGGAAGCAAGAGGTCAAGAGTAATATGCCTGTGACCATAGAAAAAAAACCTGCTGATACTTCGCCTGATAGCAGGATGGCCGACAATCCGGACAATATTCTTCCTGATGCGCCTATTACAGGACTTTCCTCTTTTCCGCAAACTGCTGCGCAAGGGGGGCAGGCACTTGTTGAGGCTATCCCGGCTTATCTCAGAAATCCGCCGCCTCCTTACCCTTCCATTGCAAGGAGAAGGGGTTATGAGGGGACTGTTGTGCTCCAGGTATTTGTGACAAAAAATGGTAGGGTGGGAAAGCTAAAGATATTTAGATCCAGCGGACATAAGGCATTAGATGAAGCTGCAATTAAGACAGTTGGAAAATGGATCTTTGAGCCGGGAAGAAGGGGCTTAACACCCATTGACATGTGGGTTAAAGTACCCATCAAATTCGTCTTACGATAAGAGAAAGGCATGGCACCCTTTTTCATATCAGCAGAGCTGGATTAAGATTTTCATTGACAGGAAAAAAACGTTTATTTAAGAAAATCTCAATCTAGGTACCTTTAATGGGTTTAAAAGGGAACTCGGTGAAAATCCGGGACCGGCCCGCGGCTGTGATCCTATCCTTTTTGTTGTAAAAAGAAAACCCTTTCAGCCACTGTGTGCCACTGTTCGGACTAAAAGCCGGATGGGAAGGCTGCTGAAAGGGAGGGAGAGTCAGAAGACCTGCCTGGATATGGTTGTGGTCAGCCCTCGCGGACAGGGGCAAAGCCATTTACGATCACGAGGATAAAACGGGACATCCCCAGATCGATTCATTTCGGTCTGGGGATTTTTTTT
>Ga0114934_10002151_pt1 | contig 12684 bp, 9 predicted proteins | sample 4SBtaG_2_FD_99695 | JGI IMG/M metagenome (GOLD analysis project Ga0114934, IMG submission 99695) | Deep subsurface microbial communities from Kolumbo volcano to uncover new lineages of life (NeLLi) - 4SBTROV10_white metaG | ecosystem: Environmental > Aquatic > Marine > Volcanic ... | reverse complement strand
GCCGTTCGCCTCGAATGGGCCTCCGATCCGCGGCGGCGCGGGATGGATCTCACGTTGAGAGGATGGGGTACGGATTTCCTCAGGATGATGCAAGAACCCCGGGCGGTCGAGGCGTTTTCCCAGATGTTCGGAGAGTCCCGAGAGGAGGCGATCGGTAGACTTCAGAGGTTCTTCACCGGCCAGGGGAACCCGTTGCTTCTGAACGAACCCAACGAGCAACTGGCCGTTTTCCTGGGTCAGGACGATATGGAGAAAATCGTAGCCTCACGGACCCACGGCGAGGCCCCCGGCCAAGAGATCATCTGCCCGATTCTCGCCGGCGATCACATCGATACGGTGGCGGTGATTCTCGCCCCACCGGAGAAAAAACCCTTCTCGTGGGACGACGCCGCGGACGTCTGGCAGCTAGTGTTGCTGGCTCGAGAGGTCCTGATTCGGCTCGAGACCAGGGCCACGGTGGCACGGCACCTGGACGAGGTGCAGGCGCTGCGATCCATGCTGCGGCAAGTCAACCTGGCAACCGAAGAGGGAGAGCTCTTTACGGCGGTGGGGCAGGTGGCCCTGAAAGCCATGGACGCTCCCTATGGATTGATCGCATCGTTTGGGGTTCCCGGCGTCCGATCGGCCTCGATCGACTGGTCGGCCGGCCTCGATTCGGCCCGAGAGAAAGCTTTCGCGGACATCCTGGAGCTGGTGGTGCGAAAGAGATTGAAGCGCGGCAGCACCGTACTGATCGAGAGCTTCGGGGCGGACGAAGCGTTCGCAACCCGCGATCCGGAGATTGGCGGTCTGGAGGCTCTGGCCGCGGTTCCTCTCGAAGTTCGCGGCACGGTCCTGGGCGTCCTCGGATTGGCCTGGCCCTTCCCACGCAGGTTCACCATCGACGAGAGGGGGCTCCTGGAGTTCATCGGGGCCGAGCTCTCCCTCTCGCTGATGAACCACAGCCTCTTTCAGAGGGTGGCCGACGCGCAGGCCGAGCTCGCGGAAATTGTCAGGGTGGTGGACGAGGGGATCCTCTCATTGGACGCGGAAGGCCGGGTTCGCTACTGCAACCCAAGGGCCCTGGGATTACTGGGCATGGTCGTTCCGGAGACCACCGGCCGACCGCTTCTCGACGTGGTTGGGCCGGCCGTACGGTCGGCCATTGGCACGCTGCTCGGACCCGTGCTGTCGGGCCGAGGAACCCGACAGGAGGTCGTAGACCTCGGGGGCCGCATCGTACGGACGAAGATCGTAACGCTGGGGGAGGACGGGCACCCGGTCGGGTCGGTCTGGACCCTGTCCGACGTGACGGAAGAGGTGGCGCGGGACCTTCGTTTTCGCCAGCTACTTCTGCACGCTTCGGACTGGATCCTCGTCATGGACGCGGACGGGGTTGTGCTCGAAGCCAACGCGGCTGCTGGTTCCTTGGGGCTCGAGAGCCTGGATCTTGGTTCCCGGGAAGGGGAAGCCGGCGAGGTCCGCCAGCGGTGGCCCGAAATCAATCCCCCGATCCTGGAGGAATTGCGCGCCGAGGGATCGGTTCGGACCGCCGGCAGGATCGAGGGGCGAGACGGCCGCATCGTGCCCTACGAGGCTGATCTATGGATGATTCGTGAGGGGTCGGAAGAGCGGATCGTCGCCATCGTGCGCGATCTCACGCAGCACGAGAGGATGCTGACCGTGACCCGGGAGCTCAAGGAGGCGCGCCATGCCGAGGAGCGGCTCTCGGACTTTACTCGGGAGCTGCGCGCGGCCCTGACGGCCCAGGAGGACCTCATCACATCCTTGCTCACACACTCCGAGCTGGCATTGGCGAGCGGAGATCCGGAGCGGATGAGCACGACTCTCTCCCTTCTCAAACAGGTCGGGGACAGGGGCCGTCTCGAACTGGCCCATCTCGGTCAGGTCGCCGAGGATATTTCCGGTGTGCTCACTGCCGAACTGGAACGGCGCACGCTCTCTCAGGAGATGGAGCGAAGCGTCGTCTGGATCGTGAGTGACCGGCCGCAGAATCGGGCGCTCATTCTCAAGGAGCTGGATCGCGAGGGCTTCAAGGGGTTGACCATCCCCCCGGAGGAGATCCCACAGGCGTTCGAGTACGGATCCCCGGCGAAATTCCTCGTGCTTGCGCTCGTATCCCTGACCAACGCCGAGGATGTCTATCGTCGCCTGCGCAGAGTGAATCCGGGCCTTCCCATTCTCATGATTTCCCCGATCGGCGGCGTCGCAGGCGAGAGATCCATGTCCGAGGACAACCTTCTCTGGGTCATGGAGTCGTTCCCTACCGGTCGCTCCCTGGAAAACTTTCTGAAAGCCGTCCATTAATGCGGAATCCCGCCGAAGCGGGACTCCGTGGCGGTGGGTATGCCCACCCGGACCGTTGCAGTGGGTCACGCGGCTGCCGGGTCCGTTGAACTCCCGCGGTCTGTAAAGACATGAATAATGTGTGATGGGTGGCGACCGTTGTCAACCCTTCATCAAATCAGTCCGGGAAAAGGCCCTGGGGAGCAGCTCGGCGACCGAGGTCCGCTCGCTCACCCCGTTCGCCCCCGCCTGAATGACGGCGAAGTCTCCGAACTCCGCCAGGACCTGCCTGCAGGCGCCGCACGGGGATGCCGAAGCAGCGCCGCTGGTGACGATGGCAATCGCCGTGAACTGGCGAGCTCCGGCTGCAACCGCCGCTGCTACGGCGTTCCGTTCGGCACAGATCGAGAGGCCGAAGGACGCATTCTCCACGTTGCAGCCAGTGAAGGTGCGGCCGTCCTGCGCCAGGATGGCGGCGCCTACCGAGAACCCGGAGTACGGCGCGTAAGCATTCTCGAGCGCCTCAAAGGCCAGTTGGACGAGGCGGTCTTCATCATCTCGCGACGGCATCATTGGCCTTTCATTCAATGTCTTCCAGGCCGTACTGTAATCGATCTGTGGGAGGAAGGACGAGAAACCCGGGGTGCCAAAGCCCGCGGGACGACCCGATAGCTGCGCTGGGGGCGGATGGTTCTCGGGATGTACCGGGGCCGGTACGATCGGTACCGGCTGGTGGAGCGCGGGCGGCTGATTCTCGACGGTCTCGCGGAGCTTGGCCGAGTCAGCCTGCGCGGTTCAGTGAAGGTCCGGGGAGCCGGGCCGCGCAGGCGCGTAGGGCTCTGCCCGGTGTAACGACGGGAGAGGGGCCGGCCGCTGAACGATCGTGTGCTTCCCTGACGTCCGGACCCGATGGACGGGCCGCGGCCGGAGGACGAGGGCGAGCTCCGGAGATCACGATGGACATTTCGATTCGATTCCGGCCCGACGACCCGGGCGCCCCGGCCCGCCGGAGCCGCCCCCGCGTTCCGCTGCAACGGTCGGCTCTCCCCCGCGACCTGCGGACGAAAACGATTGGGAGAAACCTCCCGCGTTCGGGGCGTCTGACCGCTGACAACATTCCTGTTGCCGGCAGACCTCATGGGGGCCAGCACTGGGCGTCCGGCGGAAACCTCGCGCGCCAACCTTTCCGGGCTCGTCGGCCGGGCCAGCCGCTCCAAGGTGCGCGGATCCTGGTTTGCGCTTCGTGAAAGAATGGGCGTCACATCCACCGGGTGCTTCCGGCGGATCTCACCGAAGGTGTGTGCCAGGCCCAGGTTGGGGCTGATCCTCGCCGGCGACGGTGTGACCAGCGGTCCGGAGGAGACGACGCCTCGCTTGACCCCTCGAACTGTGGGGAAGACGTCCTGTCCCGGTCTCACGAGACGGCTCAGGTGAGGACTCGAAAAGTCGGAGGAGCGGACGACGTTCCAGCCCCTTGGGTCGATCTTCCGAAGGTCGACGTCGCCCCGCAGGTCCATGGTGAAGCGGGAGGCGGGAATCGGCTGCCGCTGACCTGCGAAGCGCCGCCCCGGCACCGGACGGGAGCCGCCGCCCCCCCGCACCCTGCCCAGCGGCCGTGGATGCGCGCGGGATCCCCCGTGCCTCCCGTAGCGGCGATTCCAGTACCAGTTGTCGTAGTAGCCGCTTGGACACCAACCGACATAGCCGGGCCACCACACCCAGTCGACCCAGGCGGGCCCCCAGTAAGGGCCGTAGTTCCAAACCCAACCGAAGGAGAGGCTGAAGTTCCAGGTGCCGTAGTGGTAGGGCATCCAACCCCAGGGCTCGTATGAGATCCAGTTCCAGCCGACCGGTGTCCAGTACCAGCGGCCTGCGGTGTACGGAGTCCAGCCGGCGTCCACGGAGGGCTGCCATCCCCATGATCCGATGTCGTCCAGGTAGACCCAGCTTCCATAGCTGTCGAGGACCGCCGCCTGGCTCTGGTACCGGGAGTCGACGTAAAGATTGTCGCGGCGTTCCTCGCCGGGCTGCCGCCGCTGAGCGACCCACTGAGCGAAGTCATCCCCCTGCTCCAGCCGGACATTCTCGTTCTCAACCCGGCCCGCCTCGATCCGGGCCGCCGTTCCTTGGCGGATCTCGACTCCACCCGCAGGCGTTGCCGCCTCCGCGGAACCCTGCCAGACGCCGACCCGCAGGCCGCCTCCGGGAACGCTCTCCACGCGGTAGAGACCGCCCTTCTCCAGGTAGACGGTGGCCGATTGCGAGTCGACGCGCGTGCGCAGCTTCATCAGTGCGGAGGAGGGAATCTGGATGATGCCGGTGCCCCCGGCGATGAAAAGAACCGTCCGTTCCGAGGAGTCACCCCGGCTGAGCGCTAGGGCGTCCAGGGAGACAGAGGTGTACTCGTCCAGCCAGACCGTCGACCCGTCTGCCAGCTGGACCTCCATGCGGGCCTGGCGGGCGGTATCGATGCGATCACCCGGCAGCAGCGGCATGTTGATCACCGCCTCCCGCTGGTCCGTCTCATTGGCCGGCTGGATGGTCGCGTAACGCTCCATGTAGGAGATGTAGCTCAGCGAGGTCAGGTCGTCCTCCTGAGAGGCCGCGACCGTACCGCCGATCAAGAGGATCACGGCGAAGGTCAGTGCCCTTTTCATGATCCACCTCCATTCCACCCGGTTGAAGTGCAATCGGTGTGCCAGGAGATCACCTGTTCGCCGGCCTCAGCCTGTCCAGCTGGACCTGCCTCTGCGACTGCCGCACCTTGACCAGCGTGTTCGGGGGGTAGAAGCCGCCGCGCAGGGTGGCGTTGGGGTAGGTGACCGATCCCGGCCCGAGGAGAACCCCCGGATTGAGCACCGTGTTACAGCCGGTCTTGCAGCCGTCACCGAGGACGGCGCCGAACTTTCGCAACCCGGTGTGGATGACCTCGTCTTCGATCCGCATCGAGACCTCGCGGCCGATGTTCTTGACGTTGGAGCAGATCGTGCCCGCACCGAGATTGACGTTACGCCCGAGAATGGAATCGCCCACGTAGGCCTGGTGTGGGGCCTTGGCGCCGGGCAGCAGAATCGAGGCCTTGACCTCGCTGTGCGCGCCGACGACGGAGCCCTGGCCGAGGATCACGTTCTGGCGGATGTAGGCGCCGGTACGAACCTCGACTCCGGGTTCCATGATGACCGGACCGATGATCACCGCGCCGGGCTCGATGCGGCAGCCCTCCGGGATAAAAACCCTGTCGCCGAGGATGTGGGCGCCGGCGGGAATCTCCGCCTCGATGGACCAGTTTTGCCAGGCTTCGCAGTAGGACTGGAGCCAATCGCCGAGCGCCGCCCAGACGGGGGCCCCTTGGCGGAAGATCGGCGCGTGACCCCAGCCCCCGAGCTCGAAGAAGTCCGTTGCCAAGAATGTTTTCATCGATGCCTCCCATCGGATCGATCCACCTGGCGCGTGACCACCACAACGGTTTGATCATCCTCCGGAACCTGCCGCCGGGTGAAGCGCGTGACAGCCTGAAAGATCTCGTCGACGACGGCCTCTGGAGGCTGGGTCGTAAGCCCGGTGAGCAGCTCGGTCAGGCGGGGAACGGAGAACTCCTCATCCGTCCTCGGATCGCGAGCCTCGGTGATGCCGTCCGTGTAGAGAACGAGATAATCCCCCGGCTCCACGTGCACGAGATCGAAACCGTAGCTGCTGTTCGGCCGTGGGCCGAGAATCATCCCGCCGGCGCGCAGCTCTTCCACATTTCCTCCCCCCGCGCGCACGAGCAGCGCTGGGGGGTGACCCGCGTTGCAGTAGACGACGCTGCCCCCGATCTGCAGCTCTGCCAGGAAGAGCGAGACGAACTTCGTCGCGAGCCGGCTCCTGTTGATGATCCGGTTGAGCCGCTCCAGCGTGCGGGTCATCTTGAAGTCGCGGGTGAGGCCCATTCGCAGGCCGGTGTAAATGTCGCGAACCTGCAGCGCCGCAGGAAGGCCGTGGCCGGTCGCATCCGCCACGACCACGTTGAGGGTGGCGTCGGTGACCGGGATGAAGTCGTAAAAATCTCCGCCGACGACCTCCGCCGGGACCGTTCGCGCGGCGAGCCGGAAATCGCCGTAAACCGGGATCCGCCTCGGGAGAATGGACTCCTGGATCCGGCGGGCGTCCTCGAGGATCTCTTGCATCCGTTCCTCGCGCAGCTTCTGGCTGATCGCGAGGCGCACGATGTTCAGGGTCGCTATCAGGTCGTCCTTGGTAACCTCTTCGGTAACCACGTCGAAGGACAGAGCATAGGCTCGGTCGGCGAGCATGATCGCCGCGAAGTGGTCGCGGGTGCCGAGCTCGGACTCGAGAGAAACGTCGAGACCGGAGTCCGTGAGCGACATGACTACGGACCCCTCATCTAGGAGACGCTCAAATGGATGGTAATCAGCAGGAATCAGCAGGCCAATCGGGGCCTTGGCGACGTCGCCGAAGGTGCCGACCAGCTCGTACTTACCATCGTCGTTACGGGTGTAAATCCTGCCGCCCCGGATCCCCAGGTCGTCGGAGAAGCTGTCCACCAGGAACTGCGCGGTCTGACGTATGGTCTCGTACGGATTCTCGCCCTTGGCGATCGTCTCGAGGGCGCGTTCCATGCGGCGAAATAGAGAGATCGAACGGCGCGGCACGGCGGAATAATGTCATGGGCCCCGGGATTCCACAAGACGACCCGGCGACCAGGGTGAGTCGTCTCCCTGCGCCGTTTCGTGTAGAATCGCCCGCTAACGGCGCCCGGGAGGCGCTGTGGAGGTCAATGTGAAGATTCGATTCCTTTTCATCGGAATACTCCTCGTCGCCGGAGTCGCCGCCGTCTCGGTCTCCGCCTGCCGTCAGCGCGGCGCGGTTGTCAAGGGCGATAACGCCGTTGTGATCGCATCGCACGGAACGGCGAACGTCAGCTGGCAGAGGACCTGGGATGGTGCGTTCAAGAGGGCCCGCGAGGAGAAGAAGGCGGTTGTCGTCGACTTCTACGCCGACTGGTGCGTCTGGTGCCGGCGGCTCGATTCCACCACCTACCGCGATCCCAAGGTTGTAGATTTTCTCAGCCGCCGGGTGATTCCCCTCAAGTTAAACGTAGATGCGGGTGAAGGCAGGAAGCTGGCCGGGAAGTACCACGTCGACGGGTTGCCGACGATTCTCGTGCTGAGCGCCGAGGGCAAGGAGATCGGGAGGATTCCCGGATACATGCCTGCGGCCCAGTTTCTCGGTCGCGTTCAGCAGATCACTGCGAGCGTGACGAAGAGCTGACGACCTTTTGCTCGCGATCTCTCGATGGGTCATTCGCCGGCGGACGCGTCCGCCGGCTTCGTTTCGTCTTCAAGGCGATGGTTGGCGACGGCGATGGCCTCGGGCGTCGGCATCGGCTCATTGGGCCGCGGCGTGTAGAACGGCTGCTGGAAGGGCCACGGAAGGTCGATCAGCGCATGGCGTTCGTCGGAGCAGGACTGGGACGGCTGCGTGCCGTCCAGGAAAGACTCGAGAACGACCTTGGGGCAGGAAGGGATGGCCCGGAGCCCGGTGTACCAGTCGACGGGTGTGAAGACCACGCCGGCCGGGACGGGGAAGTCCTCCTTGCGGATCTCCGGATCCAGGGTATCGAGGTAGGTCTTGACGAAGCGAATCCAGATGGGCAGGGCGGCCCTGGCCCCGGTCATGCGCTTGGCGATAGTCTTCTTGAGGTCCCTGCCGACCCAGACGCCGACCGTGAGCCGTGGGGAGAAGCCGACGAACCAGGCGTCGGTGTAGGCATCTGTGGTCCCGGTCTTACCGGCGAGATGGGCGTCGAGGGATGCCGCCGCCCGGCCGGTCCCGCGTTCGACGACCCCTCGCATCACGTGAACGGCGAGGTAGGTAACGGCGGGGGACATGGCTGGCTGTAGGGTGGGGAAGTTCCGTTCGAGGACCTTGCCGTCACGGTCCTGAACCTCGGTGATCAGGGTCGGGTTGGGCGCCACACCCATGTTGGCGATGCCGGCATAGGCGCGCACGAGATCGACGAGGCGCACCTCCAACGCTCCGAGCGCAAGAGTGGGGTAGGGGTGGAGGGGCGTGGTGATTCCGAACCGCCGGGCAGTGTCGACGACGGCCGAGCCTCCGACCAGCTGCTGCAGCTTGACCGCGGTGGCGTTGTAGCTGAGCTCGAGGGCCCGGCGAAGGGTGGTGATGCCGTGGTACTTCCCGTAGTAGTTCTTCGGACAGTACGTTAGGTCTCCGTTCGCGTCCGGGAGTAGGAAGGGCGCGTCAAAGAGCGTGTCCGCCGGCGTGTAACCCTGCTGGAAGGCGGTCAGGTAAACGAACGGTTTGAAGGCCGAGCCGCACTGGCGCTTGGCCTGGATCGCCCGGTTGAACTCGCTGCGGTGGAAGTCGAACCCCCCGACCATGGCCTTGACGTCGCCGGTGCGGTTGTCCATGGCGACCAACGCCCCCTCGATGCCGGGGATTTGGAGAAGCTGGACCGGGATCGGCGCCTCGGGGTCTGCGGAGATCTTGTCGGGCAGGCGAATGAGGACCAGATCGCCCGGCTTCAGGATCCTCCGCAGCGAGCTCGTATGCGTCCAGCGGGCGCCGGCTAGGTCGAGACGGCCCGTGCGAGAGGCGATCCGGATCTCGGCTCGCTTGCGTTTGACCGCCGTGACCACACCGTCGACCATCGCTCCGGGGCGAAACTCGAGATCCGTCCAGGACGGTGGAGAGTAGTCCTCAGGGCTTTCAGCCAGACCCTCCTGGACCACGTTCTCCGGCTTTCGGAAGCCGAGGGACATGTCGAGAGTGACCAGACCCTCGCGGACGGCGTTCTCGGCAGCCTCCTGGAGGTAGGGATCCAAGGTCGAGTGGACCTCCATGCCCGCCGAGTAAAGGGCGTTGGTGCCGTACTCCTTCTCGAGCTTCCTTCGGATGGCCTCGACGAAGTAGGACCCGGTGGTCGCCTTCTGGCGGTGGAGGCTGGCGCCGAGGGGCTCCTTGACGGCCTCGTCGTGGGCGGCGCGATCGATGAAGCCGAGGGCCAGCATGCGGTCCAGCACGTAGTTCCTTCGCTGCGTCGTTCCCGCCGGGTTCTTGATCGGCGACCACCGCCGTTCGGGGTTCTGGATCATGCCCGCGAGCAGGGCGGCCTGCGCCAGGTCGAGGTCGCGCGCGGCCTTCCCGAAGTAGAGCCGCGAGGCGGCCTCGACGCCGTAGGCCCCTCGCCCGAGGTAGACCATGTTGGCGTAGAGGGTCAGGATCTGATCCTTGCTGAGGCGTTTTTCGATGTCGATGGCGAGGAGCATCTCCTTGAGCTTGCGCTTGATCGTGCGCTGGTGCATCTCGAAGAAGGTGCGCGCGAGCTGTTGGGTCAGGGTGGATGCGCCGCCCCTGGCGCCGAGCCGGCCGGCCTTGATGCTGTAGAGGACGGCCCTGATGATGGCCAGCGGGTCCACGCCGCCGTGGTGGTAGAAATCGGCGTCCTCCGTGGCGACGATGGCAAGCTTCAGGTTGTTCGGGATATCCTCGGGCTTGAGAACGATCCGGCGCTCGATCGAAAAGGTGGCGACCGGAGTGCCGTCATCCGCCAGCACCCGGGTTGAGCTCGCCGGCTGAAACCTCGTAATCTTGTCGACCTGGGGGATATGGAGGAACTGGGCAAGTCCCCACCCAAGGAGGGCGCCGGCCACGCAGCCGACGACGATCGCCCAGACGAGACGGTTGAGGAGGCGCAGCGCTCGTTCCCGCACGGGCACAGGGTAGCAGACGGTCTTGCGCCCGGGGTGATGGAAAGGCGGGTTTTCTGTGAGAGTCATCATCGGCCTCGGCGGCAACCTGGGGGATCCGCCCGCGGCGTTCCGTCGCGCGATCGCCGGGCTGGGCGTGGTCCACCGCGTCGAAGCCGTTTCCCATTTCTACAAGACGCGGCCCGTCGGCCCGCCACAACCGGACTATTGGAACGGCGCCGCCCTTATCGACGCCTCGACCGATCTCCTGGAACTCCTCCGGCTGTGTCACGAGCTCGAGGCGGCTGCCGGCCGGCACCGCGAGGGTGCGGAACACTGGGGCCCCCGACCGCTCGATCTTGATCTTCTTCTTGCCGAGGGCGTCGTCCATCGTGGCCCGCGCCTCGTCCTTCCGCATCCGGAGCTTCACCGGCGGGCCTTCGCCCTCGTCCCGGCGGCCGAGCTCGCTCCCGCCTGGATCCACCCGTTGATCGGCAAGACCTTGGCGGAGCTTGCCGAGGAGACGGGGGAACTGGGGATAAACTGAACCCCTCCGCCCGCCCGAATCGAGCTCCGTTCGATGGTCAGTCCTCGGGTTCGAGGGTGAACCTGTAACCGACGCCGCGCACGGTGTGGAAGTGCCTGGGTTGATGCGGATCCGGCTCGAAGTAGCGGCGCAAACGATGGATGAAGGTGTCCAGGGTGCGGGTGGCCGTGTCGAAGGAGTAGCCCCAGACCTGCTCCAGCAGCTCGCCCCGGCTCAGGACGCGGCCCGGGTTCTCGGCGAAGAAGCGGACCAGCAATAGCTCGCGCTCGGTGAGCGCGAAGGTGCCGCCGGGGGTTGTCGCCGTCATGGCGTCCAGGGAGACGGTGTTGTTGCCGAAACGCACCGTGGGACCGGTGCGGGGTCTCGTCCGCGACCACGAGGCCCGGCGGAGAATGCCGCGAATCCGGAGGATGAGCTCCTCGAGGACGAACGGCTTCGTCAGGTAGTCATCCCCCCCGACCTGGAGACCGAGTACGCGGTCGGCGTCGCTGCCCTTGGCTGTCAGAAAGAGGATGGGCACGTCGTTGCCGCGGGAGCGGAGCCGCCGACACACTTCGAGCCCGTCGATCCCCGGCAACATGATGTCCAGGACCACGAGATCGACGAGGTCCTCGCTCGAGTCCAGACGCTCCAGGGCGGCCTCTCCAGTTCCAACCCGATCCGCCTTGAACCCCTCCAGCTCCAGGTTGCGCACGAGCCCGAGGGCCAGCAAATCGTCGTCCTCGACGACCAGGAGACACACATGGTCGGACCCCGTCATTCCTCCTCCCAGGTTTCTCGTCATGATAGTCGATCCTAGCCCGCATATCTCACACCTTTCCTGCTGCGGCCGCGGATGCACCCGCCGGCACGGCGTTTCTCGCTGCGGCGCCGCCTACGGCGTGCCTACAGCACGCCTCGGCAGCGCCTGGGTAGAAACGCCACACTGACAGACGTCTCCGCGGTCTCGCCACGAAAATCGGTGAGATATGCGGGCTAGCGCAGCCTGGGTCGAAATGTCGCGCCGACGGGCGCCTCCGCGCCCTCGCGACGGAGGTATGTGAGATATGCGGGCTAGCCGGCCCGTGCTACAATCCGCTGCCTGATTGAGGACCCGTTGGAGGGAAGGATGCTTCGAAAGACAACCTATCTGTTAGTAGGGATGATGTTACTGACCGTCGTTCCGGCGATGGCCGGGAAGATCGGGTTCGTCGAGGTGGAACGGGCCGCGGCGACGACCAAGCAGGGGCAGCAGGCCATCATGGAGTTCGAGGCCTGGGTCAAACCCAGGCGCGAACGGATTGCTCAGCTCAAGGCGATCGTGGACAAGGCCGCCAAGCGTTACACCAAGGAGCAAGGTGTGGCCAGCGAAGCTGTGCTGGAGAAGCTCCAAAACGACGGCCTGCGGGCCAAGCGAAACTACGAGGACGCGGCCCGGCAGTTCAACCGTGAGGCGGAGGCGAAGCGGAACCAGCTGCTCAACGAGGTCGCCGGCCGAATGAAAAAGGTGATCAACGATTACGCGGTGGCCAACGGCTACGATGCGGTTCTCGTCTTCAAGCCCAAAACTATTATCTACCTTTCGAGCTCATCCGACCTCACCGACACGATCATCCGCCTCTATGACGAGCGGTTCCCGGCAAAGCCCCTCAGGAGCACGACCACGCTCCCCGGCTTGGAAAAGAAGAGGAAGAAGCGATGACGATCACGCTCAACGAGGGGGATCTCGCTCCGGACTTCGACCTCCCGACGGACGACGGCGCCCGGGTCAAGCTTTCCGCGCTGCGCGGACGCTGGGTGGTTCTCTTCTTCTATCCGAAGGCCCTGACGCCCGGCTGCACCACGGAGGCGTGCGGCTTCCGGGATGCGTACGGCCGCCTCGGCGAGCTCGGCGCGGAGATCCTGGGCTTGAGCCATGACCCGGTGGAGAAGCTGAAGAAGTTCCGAGCCAAGCATCAGCTCAACTTTCCGCTGCTGTCGGACCCCGAGCGGGTGGCCACCGAGGGCTACGGCGTTTATGGCTTGAAAAAGTTCATGGGCCGGGAGTACATGGGCATCCATCGCATGACCTTTTTGGTCGATCCCGAAGGCCGCATCGCCAAGATCTGGCGCAAGGTCCGGGTCAAGGACCACGCCGATGAGGTGGTGGGAGAGCTGGAG
>Ga0114934_10002150_pt1 | contig 12685 bp, 10 predicted proteins | sample 4SBtaG_2_FD_99695 | JGI IMG/M metagenome (GOLD analysis project Ga0114934, IMG submission 99695) | Deep subsurface microbial communities from Kolumbo volcano to uncover new lineages of life (NeLLi) - 4SBTROV10_white metaG | ecosystem: Environmental > Aquatic > Marine > Volcanic ... | reverse complement strand
CAATTCCAAATATTTCAATTGATTTTTTTACAGGGTCGGTAGTTGTACCTGCTTGATTTGATACAATAGCAATTTCTTGACCTGTTATTGCATTAATTAATGAACTTTTGCCAAGGTTTCTTCTTCCAAAAATTCCTATATGTGGTTTTAAATCTTTCCCTTTCATTCTAAAATGTTAAATGTTTAAGATAAATACTGAAAGTTAGTAGTATAAGTCTCTTTCGCCGTTTTTTATTTTTTCTATTCTTTCCCTTACTGATTTAATTAGATTTTTATCTGTTAATGCTGATAAGTTTTTTTCGATAGCACGCCAACCTTTTTCTGCTGTTGTAGGACTTGCATAATCTACTATATATTCAGCCAAAGTAAGCACAGCATTTGGAGTACATTTATTTTTTATAAATCCCGGAACTGAAAACTCCATAAAATGCTCGCCTGTTCTTCCTAATCTATAACATGCTGTACAAAATGAAGGTAACATATCGTTATCTAATAGTTCGTCAATTACCTCTGCTAAGGAACGGTCATCGTTAACTTTAAACTGTTCTTTATTTAAATTTTGAGTTTTTTCGTTTAAGTTAAGAGAATAACTTCCCAGTTCAATTTTTGTTCCTCCATCAATTTGCGATACACCAAAATGAATAACTTCGTTTCTTATTCTTGCACTTTCTCTTGCTGTTAGAATTAATCCTGTATATGGAACAGCTAACCTCAAAATTGCAATTAATCTTGAAAAATCATCATCATTAACGAAGTACTTTTTATCGAGGGTAGATTCAGAAAAATCTTGAATTCTTGGAAACGAAATTGTGTGTGGTCCAATATTATAACATGCTTCTAAATGATTTGCATGACGAACCAATGCAAGTACTTCGAAACGCCAATCGTACAAGCCAAATAAAGCACCTATTCCAACATCATCTAAACCTACATCTTGAGCTGTATCAAGTGAAGTTAGTCTATAATCGTAATCAGCTTTTTTACCGGAAGGATGATATTTTTTATATGCTTCTTTGTTGTATGTTTCTTGAAAAATTTGATAAGTTCCAATTCCTGCATCTTTAACTTTTTTAAAGCCTTCTGCATTCATTGGTGCTGCATTAATATTTACTCTACGAATTTCGCCATTTCCTTTTTTAACACTGTAAGCTGCTTTTACTGTATGTGCGATAAAGTCAGCATCATAATCTTTATGCTCTCCATAAACTAAAATTAATCTTTTTTGCCCATTTTCTTCAAGTGCTGTGATTTCATTTCTTAATTCCTGGTCATCTAAAGTTTTTCTTACAGTTTCTTTATTAGAAGCTCTAAATCCGCAATATAAGCAATTATTTGCACATTTATTTCCTACATATAGTGGTGCAAAAAGTACAATTCTATTACCGTAAACTTTTGTTTTAAGTTTTCTGGCACCATCTTTTATTTCTTTAATTAACTCAGGCGTATTAGCATTAATAAGAACCGCTGTTTCTTCTAAACTAAGTCTATTTTTTGCAAGAGATTTAGCAATTACCTCACGTACTCTCTCGTTTGTGGGTTTAGTATTATTTAAATAATCCCAAATTTCGTTTGCATCTATAAAAGGCTTTCTTTTTTCGTCTGCTATTGCATATTTTTCCGGTGAAAATTTCATTTTTTTTATTTTTAAAATGTTAGTAATGTTTTATTTCTGAATTAAAATTTTAATATTAACCGCTGGAATTTTACCTATTTTTCCGGCAAAACTATTAATTGTGTTAATGTTAGATTCAATTATAATAGTAATGATATTATAATTTTTGGAGGGTAAGGATAAACCTTGTCGAGCAATAATTTCGTTTGAAAATTCTCCTAATATCTTGTTTACATTCACTACTTGATTACTATCCTTAGGTATAGTAATTAAAGCAGATGCAATTCTTTTTTCCTGTTCCATAAGTAGTTACTCGTTGGTTAGGGGCTTCATCTTCACCCTCTTCATATGGAGAGGGTAAAAGATGAGCTTGTTATTTATTTTTAATACTCAAAAAGCGAGAATTATCTTACTTTTTAAGTCATTATTTTATTATATTAATATCTATTACGCTTACGATATGATGTATGTAATAATTCGTGAGATTTATGTCCAAGAGGCTTTTCTAAAAACTCTGAATAAACCTGTTTAATCTCAGGATTTTCATGAGACATACGAATTGGTTTATTCATATCTTCTTCGTAAATAGCTTTTGTACGCTTTGCTCTAATTTCCGGATTAGTTGGAATTGGCTGTCCACCACCACCAATACATCCACCCGGGCAAGCCATAACTTCAATAAAATGATATGGTGATTTTCCAGTAGCAATTTCCTCCATAATTACACGTGCATTTTTTAGTCCGTGAGCTATAGCTACATTTAATTCTACACCTTCAAGGAAGCTCCATTCAGGAAGAACATTCTCAATTTTAATACTAGCAGACCGAATTCCATCAGTACCACGAACGGGAGTAATGTTAAGGTTTTCGAAAGGTACTGAGCGACCAGTAACGACAGCATAAGCAGTACGTAAAGCAGCTTCCATTACACCACCTGTAGCACCAAATATAACACCAGCTCCAGTTGATTCTCCCATAATACTATCGAATTCAGTATCTTTAAGGTTGTTGAAGTCTAAACCAGCTTGTTTAATCATTAAACCAAACTCACGCGTTGTTAAACCTGCATCAATATCACGGTATCCACTATCGTTCATTTCAGGACGGTTTGCTTCGTATTTTTTGGCAGCGCAAGGCATTATGGCAACACTAACAATATCTTTTGGATCTATACCTTTTTTCTCGGCATAATATGTTTTAGACATTGCACCAAACATTTGCTGAGGTGATTTACAAGTAGATAAGTGACCTAAATTATTAGGGAACATGTGCTCAATAAATTTAACCCAACCCGGTGAACATGATGTAATCATCGGTAATTTTATTGATTTATCGCCATCAACTAAAGCACCTTTAAGTCTAGTTAAAAGTTCATTCCCTTCCTCAATAATAGTTAAATCTGCTGTGAAATCAGTATCAAGAACAGAATCTACCCCCATTTTACGCATTGCTGTAACCATTTTACCTGTAACACGTGTCCCAACTTCATTATCAAAACATTCTCCCAGTGCTACTCTCACTGAAGGTGCCGTGTTCATAACAACATGCTTATTTGGATCACCAATTGCTTCCCAAACATCATCAAAATACCGCCGTTCTGTTAATGCGCCGGTAGGACAGCGGTTCACACACTGACCACAATTAGTACAAACAACTTCATTAAATGGTAAATCAGCAAAGGTTGTAATTTTCATATCCTTTCCTTTATGACTTACTGTTAGTGCATTTACATGTTGTAATTCAGCACAAGTTCTAACGCATCTTTGACAACGTACACATTTACTTTCATCTTTTTCAATTGACCAAGATGATTTATCCACTTTGGTATTTAGTTTCAATACACTTAGGTATCTATCACCATCAACATTATATTCAGCTGCTAAATCCTGTAATTCGCAATTTGTATTACGATAACAAGTGGTACATTGTGTGTTATGTTCAGAAACTAAAAGAGAAATATTGTCTTTACGAGCATTTCTTACTTTAGCCGTGTTTGTTAAAATATCCATTCCTTTTTCTGCAGGAGTAGCACATGACGCTTCAAGGCGCTCACGACCTTTAACCTCAACAACACATACACGACAGTTTCCCGCAACGCATAAATCTTCGTGATGACAAAGTGTAGGAATGTTAACATTTATTTTTTTTGCGGCTTCTAAAATAGTCATCCCTTTTTCGACTTCTATTTTTTGCCCATCTATTGATAAATTTATTTTCGACATTTATTTTATTTTTTATTTGTTAACCATTGAAATTCATTGCATTACTTAAATAACAGATTCATTAATAAATCATTTCTTCTCTAAAGTTTTTGACTATAGATGTAAAAGAATTTGTAACAGATTGTCCTAAGCCACATTTTGCAGTTATTTTCATTGTTTTACTTAGTTTTATTAAATCATCGAGATATGATTCCGGTTTTTCACCTGATTTTACTGCTTCAATACCTTTTAATAATTGTTGAGTCCCAACTCGACAAGGTGTACATTGTCCACATGATTCTTCTGCAAAGAAATCTAAGTAATTATGTAAAACATTATACATTGAGCGAGTACTATTAAATATCATTGTAGCACCACCTGTTGTATTTCCTTCTCCAATAATTGTTTTATCAAAATCTTTTCGAGGAATGCAGAAACCGGCTACTCCACCAATTTGTACCGCTTTTGTATCGCCATCACCGTATTCTTCTACAAAGTCAGATATTTTCATTCCTAACTCAAGCTCGTGAACACCTTCTTTTGGCGAATCTCCAGATACGGAAAACAGTTTTGAACCATGTTGATCATCTGTTCCATAAGATTTATATTCGCTTGCTCCATACCTGCATACCATTGATGCTGTTGCAAATGTTTCTACATTGTTTACCAATGTTGGTTTTCCTAAATACCCTTTTTTAATAGGGAAAGGAGGCTTATTTCTAGGTTCTCCACGCTTTCCTTCCATTGATTCTATCAATGCCGTTTCTTCTCCACAAACATAAGCTCCAGCACCACAGAATATATCTACGGTGAAATCTAAATTGAATTTTTTTGCATATTCGTTAAAAATTTCAATTTCTTTTTTTAATCCCGGTATTAAATTTTTGTATTCTGCACGTAAATATATTATACCATTTTTAGCATTACAAGCCCATGAAGCTATTGCCATTCCGGAAATAACTTTTCTTGGAACTTCTACAAGTAGTTTTCTATCCTTAAAGGTTCCCGGTTCACCTTCATCGGCATTACATATTATGTATCTTTCTGATTCTTGTTCCTGAGCAAATAATTTCCATTTTATTCCGGTAGGAAATCCTGCTCCTCCACGACCTCTTAAACCAGACTCGATGAGCTCATTTATTACATGTTCTTTATCTTTTTTCATCGTTCTTTTCAATATCTCGTAAGGAGCTACTGAATAAGGACTGAAGATTATATCTGCTCTTTTTAATTCTTTATTTGACATTTTTTTTTAGTTTTAAATTGAAAGTTTATAAAGTTTTAGACCTACTTATAAATTAAAAATTATTTATTTCGATAATCACTAATAATATCGTGAATTTTCTCAGGTGTTAGATGAGTGTAGGGCTCATTATTAACCAACATGGCAGGACCTACATCACACAACCCTATACAATTTGTTTGTAATAAAGAAAATTTTTTATTATAAGTAGTTTCTCCTAATTTAATGCGAAGTTCATCTTCTAATGCTTTTAGAATTTTATTTTTACCTTTCATTTCGCATGTAATTGATTTACATACGCGAATTACAAATTTACCTTTTTCTTCACTTTCTAAAAATGAGTAGAATGAAGCAGTTCCATAAACATCAGCTGCAGAAATATCAAGTGCCTTAGCAACTCTCACCATGTCATTATTATCTACATAGTTTTTTTCAGAAACAATTCCGTGTAAAATTGGAATTAGAGCATTACGTTTGCGACCATAACGCTCAACTTTTTCTTGTATTATTTTAGCAATTTCAGCCATATCAATTTATATTAATTATTGTTTATAAAATTTAATTCAAAAAAAATGATGAATGTGGTTTTATCTTATGATTATTATCAGTCTTAAGAATATTTATTTAACCCGCATTATTAACGAGTTAATCTATTACGAGAAAAAACCACCTCAAAATCAAGCACTTACTCATATTTTAATCCTCTCAATAGTGGGGCTATTGTTGCGGTTAAAATATTCTGTGAGCACCTGATTTTATTATGCTTTTATCTCTCATGACGAAAAACCCATGAACAATCCGGGTTAATCAAATAATTCCTTTGTAGTTTGTTATATGAATAGTTAATTTAATGAATTTTATTATTTCCACCTCAATTTTATAAAAAGCCTGCTATAAGTATTAGGTATAATTATTTGGGAAAATCTAATTGTATGAAACAACCAAAAGGAGCTCACGAATTAATAATCCGGGTAAACTACAAACTACCCGAAAAGAATAACAAAGTTATTTGTTATAAAAAAACACAAGAAATATCTTTTCACCTAATTTATACAATCCACATGGGTTTGTGAAAAAATAAATAATCATTTTATGAAATCAAAAAAAGAAAATTATTGGGTTAAAATATTTGATACTTTGAATGAAAGTCAAAAACGTTGGTATGCAGCCCAAAAAGCAATAGAAATCGGTTACGGAGGCATTACACAAGTAAAAGAATTAACATCCATGTCAAGAACCACTATAACAAAGGGCATTAATGAATTAAAAGGGAATGAAAAATTAGAAAAGAAAATTAGAAAAAAAGGTGCAGGAAGAAAAAATATCATAGATAGTAATAAAAACATAATCAATGAATTAGAATTGATAATGGATGAGAATACTGCAGGGGACCCTATGAGTGCATTAAAATGGACTTGTAAATCAACCAGAAATATATCAGAGGAGTTGAATAAAAAAGGGATAAAAGTGAGTTATAGAACTGTTTACAAGTTGCTGTCAGATGCAAATTACACATTGCAAGGGAATAAAAAAACACTTGGGAATTCTAATAGTGAGCATAGAGACGAACAATTTAGATATATCAATAGCGAGATTAAAAAATATATAAATAAAAATGAACCGGTTATTTCGGTGGATGCGAAGAAAAAAGAACAAGTTGGAACTTTCAAAAATAATGGACAAACATGGAGAAAAACAGGTAATCCTAAAAAGGTTCACGACCATGATTTTGCATCGTTAAGTCAGGGAGTTGCAATACCATACGGCGCTTATGATATTCAAAAAAATAAGGGTTTTGTAAATATTGGAATAAATGCTGATACAGAAGAATTTGCAGTAAATAGTATAAGACAATGGTGGTATTTAACAGGAGAGAAAAATTATCCGAAAGCAAAAAGAATATTAATTTGTGCAGACGGCGGAGGTAGCAATGGTTTGAGAAACCGAACATGGAAAATAAATTTACAAAAATTATCTGATGAAATAAAAAAGGAAATTACCGTTTGTCATTATCCACCAGGCACAAGTAAATGGAACAAAATAGAACACAGAATGTTTTCCTTTATAAGCATGAATTGGAAAGGACAACCATTAGAGGGTTATGAAATGATAATCAATTTAATAGGAAATACCACTACGAAAGAAGGATTAAAGATTGAAGCAAAATTAGATAGTAACGAATATGAAAAAGGAATAAAAGTTTCAGATAAGGAATTAGAAGAAATTAATTTAAAATTTCACAAAAAAAATCCTAAATGGAATTATACGATAAATCAAAAAAAGAAAAAATAATATAAGATGTCCAATTTATTTTTTCACAAATACTTAATGAAACATATACCTCTCCCCAATAACGACTTCTTCCTTTCATTTTGATATTTTCAAGGTTCAAACTTAGTTTGCAATTCATTTGAGAGTATTTTATAATTGCACAAAACTCATTATTTACTTTAGTTATTCCAATCCATGTAAGCTTAAGCTTTTTATTCTCGAATGTTCCGTCTTCAGCCATTTCAACTTCTGAATTCAAAACATGGCTACAAAATTCCTTATTCAGCTCCAATGATTCCCAATATGAATAAGCAAATATTTCAAAACCAAATATATCCCAAACAAGGGTTTTTAGTCTAAAGTTAATTTGAGGTATCTTAGAAAATGTTTCCTCCTTTAATATTTTTTTGGATTGCACATATTTAAAATTTTCAAAATATGATTGATTTTGTCCTTTGGGAAAAGGAGCATCTAAATCACTTATTTGTGAGATAAAAACATTGTTCCATTTTACTGAATCACCTCTAAGATAACAAGTAAAATCCCCAATTACCCTTGTTTTTCTTAGGAAGTTCCCCTGCAAGTCATAATCATAGTAGTCCGTTGTCATAGTGTAGGATTTAGGCTTCGACTTATCAATCTCAATATTTTTTGGTAACTGATTTAAAATCTCCTTATCGACAACTTGTCCAAAAACAGTTTTTCCCACGCTCCATAAAACTAAACTCGTAATAATCAATCTTATTTTCATGCTTTACCTTTTTAATGAATTAATAATTAGCAAAGCAACAGGACTTCGTTCTCGCATCTGTAAAGTTGAGGGCAATGATTTTTCAGAAGCCAATGTTTATGTTACCGAATCGTTAAAATTTGTCGGTAAAAAGTCTGCATCGCTTTTCTTTACAGGCGAACCCAAAAAATTAGATAAGACTATCTCGAAGCGTGCAGATATTTACACTACACCGGAAAACAATAGCAAGTATGCGCTAAAATAATACACTAAATCAATGCTAAATCAATTCTCTAATTCAAGGATTCCTATATGGGACTCCTTTTTTGTGAAGAATTTTGTAAAAAATAAGAACCCCATGCAACCTTTTTATAATTTCATGTGTCTATAGATTTGAACTAAAATTTTATATCATGAAAAAAATTATACTTTCTTTCGGAATTTTATTAAATGTGCTTCTTCTAAATGCACAAATGTATTTACCATTCGGTTACGATACCTTAAACATTAACAATTGGGCAGTTCGTATAGCTGCCAACAATTCCAACTTTTGGAATACGCAAACAGGAACGGCCTCTGCTGAAATACCGCAAGGCTCCGGTGTATCTTCAATTTTTATGGGTAATTTTTGGATTGGTGGTATGGATGATTCAACTCATTTACATGTATCTGCTGATCGCTATGAAGCCAATGGTGGCTGTTTTACACCCGGACCTTTTGCCACAACCTACGATTCAGCTTATTATGCTAAATATAATCGTGTTTGGAAAGTCAATAAATCAGAAATTGAATATCATATCAACCACTGGAATGATGTAGGCTATATGATGCCTGAAGCCATAGAAAATTGGCCGGGAAATGGGAATCTTTCCAATGGCGAAGCTCCTGTTCTGGCACCTTATGTAGATGCAAACGGTAACAGTATCTATGACCCGCAAAATGGTGACTATCCGTATATCCTCGGTGATCAAGCCATCTATTATATTTTAAACGATGATAATAATACGGATTCATCTCTTGTACCTATGGGATTAGAAATCCATGTCATGGTTTTTGGATTTCAGGATACCGGTATAATCAATAACACTTTTTTTATGCATTTTGACATTATTAATAAATCTTCCATTAATTATCATGATGTTCTATGGGGATTTAATACCGATATTGACATTGGTTATGCATTTGATGATTACATAGGATGCGACACAACACAAAATATGTATTTTGGATATAATGGCGATAGTGATGATAGTGTTTCAGAAGGCGGATACGGTACAAATCCACCAGCACTTGGTGTTGTTTTTTTAACACATACTATGCAATCATTTATGACATATACAAATGAAGTTGGAGCTATGGGTGATCCAACTTCTAATGCCCAATATTATAATTGTATGCAGTCATATTGGAATGATGGAAGCCATTTGCAATATGGTGGTAATGGATATTTAACAGGTGGACCGGATGTTAATTTTGCATTCCCCGAATATTCAGGATGGACAGAGGCTTTAGAAGGAAACACTCCCGGTGACAGAAGAGGTGTCGCTTCTATTTCTTTGGGGAATATTATTATTAATTCCTGTTTTACGGCTGATGTAGCTTATGTTTGGGCACGAGATACGACCAATCCTGACCCGCACAGTTCTGTTGATCTATTATTATCAAAAATTCCTGATGTTTTACAGTTTACTAACCAATTAAGTATTGACTCCAATTGTACTTATCTATCCATATATAACGGAACTAACAACCCTTACTCATCAATAGCGTATTTCAATATTTTTCCAAATCCGGCTACAGATATTGTAACGATAAAAACAAATTTAAAAGATTATTCGGTTTCAGTGTATTCACAAATTGGGCAAAAACTTATAGAAAAACACAATCCCGTATCTTTTAATGTTCATGAATTACAAACAGGAATTTATCTAATTAAAATTACAGATGGTAAAAAAACAGATTGGCGGAAATTGATTGTGGAATAAACTTTCTATCTGAACAATACCGATCTGCTATCAAGTTGTTTAATTAGAGTCCGTCTATAATATCCGATTTCTTCGTTATTCTTAACCTTCAAATCAGTCATCCCGCCTTAGGCGGGACTCCTTGGTTTTTAAAATTTCGAAAGCCTCGAACTCTGACATTATAGTTCAGACTCTCGACTTTACGGATAGGCACTAATTAATTATGAATTTTGAATTATAAATTATTAATGGTTAATTATGAAAAATTTAAAATAAAACATCATTTAAACGAGGGTGAAAGAGATTGTGAAGCAACGAATCTCATCCCTACCACACTTTCCGTTAATAATAAGAGACCCCTGCATATTTCTATCATTTGAAAACACCTGACAGAGGCAAGCACTCCAACTTTTTGATATTGGAGATAACTCTAATATCGGCAGTAAAAGTAAAATCTATTGTTTTATAAAAATGAGTTCAAAAAAATATTATTTTTGCTCAAAATAAAAAGATTATACTTTCCTTAAAGGAACTTTTAAAAATAAAAAACTAAAAATTATGCCAACAATATCAGAAAGAGGTCATTTAATGCCGGCATCACCTATCAGAAAATTAGTACCTTATGCCGAAGCCGCCAAGAAAAAGGGTATTACTGTTTATCATCTAAATATTGGTCAGCCGGATATCAAAACGCCGGAAATAGCCTTAGATGCTTTGCACAATTTGAAGATGCCTGTAATCGAATACAGTCATTCGGCAGGGATTGAAAGTTATCGTCGAAAATTAGCTACTTATTATCAATCCTTAAATATTGATATTGACTATTCGCAAATTCTTATTACAACCGGAGGGTCGGAAGCTATTCTTTTTGCTTTTTTCTCAACCATGAATCCCGGTGATGAAGTTATTATTCCTGAGCCATTTTACACTAACTACAATGCTTTTGCCCGCCAAGCAGGCATCAATATTATCCCTGTAGTCTCTAAAATTGAAGATGGTTTTGCTTTGCCCCCTATTGAAGCTTTGGAAAAACTTATTACGCCACGAACCAAAGGTATCATGGTTTGTAATCCTAATAATCCGACGGGTTACCTATATTCTGAAGCCGAATTAAGACAGTTAGCTGCTATTGTCAAAAAACATGATTTATATTTATTTGCCGATGAGGTATATCGGGAGTTCTGCTACGACGGACATACTCACTTTTCAGTAATGCAATTGGAAGGTCTTGAGAAAAATGCTATCTTGCTCGATTCCGTATCCAAACGCTATAGTGCTTGCGGTTTCCGTATTGGTGCTTTAATTACAAGAAATCAGGAAGTATTGGATACTGCATTAAAATTTGGTCAGGCCCGTTTAAGTCCGCCCTCCTTCGGACAATTTGCTGCTGAAGCTGCTTTGGAAACGCCACCGGAATATTTCAAAGAAGTATTTGACGAATATGTTGCCCGTCGCAACTTTTTGGTCGAGCACTTAAATAAAATTGACGGCGTATTTTGCCCTATGCCCAAAGGCGCGTTTTATGCGGTGGTGCGTTTACCCATCGATGATAGCGAACAGTTTGCTAAATGGCTCTTGGAAGACTACGAATACAAAAACCAAACTGTAATGCTGGCACCGGCAGGAGGATTTTATTCTACTCCCGGACTTGGCAAAGATGAGGTACGCATTGCTTATGTGTTGAAAATTGAAGATTTGAAAAATGCGATAGAAGTATTAAAAAATGCTTTAAAAGTTTATCCGGGAAAAACAAAATATAATAATGTAGTTTAAAAGTTAAAAAGTTAAAAGTTAAAAGTTAAAAGTTAAAAGTTAAAAGTTAAAAGTTAAAAGTTTAAAAGTTAATCATTAGATATTTAGCTTATTAGTGAAAATCATTAGAATTCAGTGACTATCTGATAATTTAAAAATTAGAAATATAACATTTATAAAATTTTAAATGCTAAATGTTGAATATTGAATGAAAAATATTGAATGAAAAAAGAAAATATAATATTAGATAAAAGTCAAATTATTGCTTACGATTATTCAAAATTTTATGTTGAAATAACCGAAATTATCAATATTCTTAATAGTATCGTTAAAACGACACAATCAAAAAATAATTCAAAATTCAGAATTAAACATTCAAAATTAAAAATAAAAACAGATGAAAATTATTTGTATTGGCAGGAACTATATCAACCATGCCAAAGAATTAAAAAATGCTGTTCCCACAGAGCCGGTATTTTTCATGAAACCCGAAACAGCCCTACTGCGTAATAATCAACCATTTTACTTACCCGATTTTTCGCAAGAAATTCATTACGAAACGGAAATTGTTCTTCGTATAGGGAAAGTCGGGAAAGCCATTCCCGAAAAATTTGCTTTGTCCCACATTAACGCCATTGGCATCGGCTATGACTTTACGGCAAGAGATTTGCAAAATAAACTAAAAGCAAAAGGATTACCTTGGGAAGCCGCCAAAGCCTTTGATTATTCGGCTGCTATCAGCCCGGAATTTCTTCCGTTAGAAACTTTTCCTGATTTAAAAAATATAAAATTCAGTATGCAGAAAAATGGACAAATTGTTCAACAAGGCAATACCAAAGATTTGATTTTTTCGTTTGAAAAAATAATTGCCTATGTTTCACGGTTTGTTTCGTTTAAAACAGGCGACCTTAT
>Ga0114934_10002149_pt1 | contig 12687 bp, 15 predicted proteins | sample 4SBtaG_2_FD_99695 | JGI IMG/M metagenome (GOLD analysis project Ga0114934, IMG submission 99695) | Deep subsurface microbial communities from Kolumbo volcano to uncover new lineages of life (NeLLi) - 4SBTROV10_white metaG | ecosystem: Environmental > Aquatic > Marine > Volcanic ... | reverse complement strand
GCATGTGCTAAATCAGAAGGCGGAAGTGGATGTATTAAGCAAATGGATGGAGCGTGGAGAGTAATTAGTAATAAAACTGATAAACCTTGGCCTGCTAAATATGGTAGTAAATCAAAAGCAGAAGCTGCATTAAGAGGTTATCACGCAGGATAATATGGATACTCTAGGTAAGTTTAAAACTAATTTTCTAAAAGATAGAAGTTCTTTTAATGTAGGTTTTAACAATAGATCACCATTAAGTAATCTTAAAGGAGGTCTTGATGGTAGTATAAAATCAGCTAGTTCAATTAGTATACCTAAGTTAAATCCAACTATAGGTAAAGATGGTTCATCTATTTTAGTACCCGATAATTCAGGACAAATAGAAGCTGCTTTTGAAATTGGATCTGCTATTGGACAAGCTGGTGAAAAAATAGGTAAAGCTATTGAAGAAAAACAATTCAATAAAATTGTAGATAATTTACCAGAACATTATGATAATTGGAAAAAAGAAAATCCTGATAAAACTACAGAAGATTATAACAAAAAGTTTAGCAAACATATTGATGCATTTAAAGAGACTCGTGGACTTTAAATATATCCGGGATCTCAAGGAAAATTAGTTTATCAAAAAAAATAATAACAACAGTCATGGATCTGTATAAAACCAAAGAAAATTTATAAATATATATTAACATTAAAAATTAAAAACATGGCAAAATTTATTAACTTTAAAATAGTAGGAGGTTATGATCAAGCAGTTGGAGCAGCAGATGCTAGCTTAGACGGTGATAATTTAATCAATGTAGACAACATTTTAAACGTAAAAGCTGTAGCAGCTGGAGGTGGTGAATACAATGTAGTTCTTCAATTAACTGGAGGATTATCATGTACTGTTACTGCAGGTGCAGACGCTGCGGCAGTAGATCCATCAACAGTAATTCCAACAGCTGGTTATTTAGGTTTGATGAAAAAATGTGTTAACAGAGCAATTACTGCTAACCCAGGAGGAGTTAAAGCAAGTTGTATTTTACCATTAGACAGTCTAGATCCAAATATTCAATACGATCCAGCATTAAAAGTTTATTGGAAAGATATTGTAATAGCTTAATATGAAATCTAGAGGTTTAGGCGATAGTATAGCAAACTTCACAAAGAAAACAGGTATTAAGGCTGCTGTGCAAAAAATTGCAAGTGGCCTTAATAAACCCTGTGGTTGTCAAAAAAGACAAGATTATTTAAATAAAAAATTTCCATATAAAAATTAAAATTATGAAAAGTTGGATGTCAAAACACTGTAAAACATCTCCATTAAACACAAATCATGGAGTTGTTGAAGAAAAAAATATTATGCAAACTGAAGGCGTAGGAGAAGGAGCTAACACAATGGGTTTTGCTCAGTCTGACGAAGCTTTTGATGCAGAAAGAATGAATCAATTAGGCATGAATGCAGAAGAATTAGCTGAATTTGATGCGGTTAACAAAGCAAAGCATGAAGCTTCTATGCGAGAAGTAATGGAAAACCAACATCCAGAACAAGAAGATGGTAATCCATGTCCTCCAGGTACAAACCCAATACCAACTTGGGCAGGAGTTCAATGTAAATAAAATATAATGTTTTTTAAATTAAATAGCAATTTTAAAATTAATGCTCCTTTTCAAAAAGAAGGCACACCTATCTATAGTACTGATTTAGAAGAGGGAGTTTTAGGAAAAGCAAACAACAACGGTACTATATTAGTATCAGATAAAATAACTGATCCAGAAGAAAGACGAAGTGTTATTGAACATGAAAAAATACATATTGATCAAATGAAGCGAGGAGATTTAGATTATGATGATGAAAATGTTTACTGGAAAGGAAAAAAATATTCACGAGACGAAATGAAAGAAGGCGCTGAAGATTTACCTTGGGAAGCCGAAGCATATGCAAAAACAGATCCATTTGAAAAATATTAATTATGGGATATAAACAACAAAACAATCCATTTAGCAGAAGAATTTCTAGTCCATTACAACATAATGTGACTAATGCAGCTGGTGAATCATGGAGACATGCTCACAACAATAGAGGTAGAACTGTTTCACTTGAAGCTAAAAATATAGCTGGTAGTTCAGATTTTGGTCAAAGAGCTAATAGAGCGGTTAAAAGTAAAGAAACAGGAACAAAAAGATTATCTGAAGAAAGAGGTGGTGGAAGAGCTACAGAAAAAAATTATGCTATGGATTACGCTAATCAATTAGCTGATATGTATAATAGAGGTGAATTAATAGGTGGTCAATTTATAGCAGATGATTTTGATAAAAGAAAATCTAAACTTAGTATTAAAAATAATAAAGTTAAAATAAAACCTAGATTTAAATCAGTAGGTGAATCTAAAGATTACAATGTTCAATATGCTGATGAAGTAGAAGGTTTTGATCCAGAAGTAGGTTATCAAGCAGCAGAAACACAATATACACCTGATCAAATATATGACATGATGGTTCAAGGTGGAGGTATGGTTAGTATTGTAGATGGTAAAATTGTAGCTGGTAATCCTAATGAAGTTAAATATGAACTTACTGATGCGGATCGTGAAAACCCTACTTTTAGCGGAACCAGTAGATATAGTACTTCTTATCGAGATGCTGATTATGTTCCAGAAGGATACATGGATGAAAGATCAACAACCAAAGTTGATCCAAGTAGAAAACTTACTGTTAAAGAATTGTTAGAACGAAGAAAACAAAAAAGTAATAGCGCTATAAATAGAGTGATGAGTAATAGTCCTTTGAATCAAGGACATGAAACTGACGAGAGAAGTAATCAAACTTTTAATTTGCAAGAGGGTTATGATTATCAAGATCCAGTGGTAACAGTAACAGAGGGTGAATGGGTAAATGACCCTAATAATCCTGGTCAACAAATGAGAGTTATAACTACAGATGAAAGCATCACGGGAAAAAGAAAAAATTTAAATCCAGGAGGACTTGGTCAAGGTCAAGCTGAAAACTGGATTCAATTAAAAGAAGATATATGTTCTGGTAGAAAAAAAGGAGATACTAGTATTTGTGACGATACACAAAACATAAGTAATTCAGTTACTGAGTACAGACCTATAGAAGTTGAAACTGAAGAAGAAATAACAACTACAGAGGTTGAAGAACCAGTTGTTCAAAGAGATAGATTTAGTAGAGATTCAGGTTCTATAAGAGGTAAAGGATTAGAATTTACTCTTCCTCAATTAGAAATGATGAGTCTTCCTCAATTAAGAGCTGCTAAAAGTAAATGTGGAAAATGTAAATCTGCTGGTTTAATAAATGTATTATTAGGTAGAAGAAGCGGATAATGTCAAAAAAACAATTTAAAGACACAACAGTCGGGCAATTATTGTTTGGCGCAGCATCTGTAATAAATCCTACATTAGGAAATGTATTACAAGGCGTAACATCTCCTAAAGAAGCAATAGCTGAAATAACAAAATCAGATGTTTCTTTAGATGATAAAATAAAACTACAACAATTAATATATGAGCAACAGAATAAAGAAATAGAATCTATAACCTCTAGATGGAAAGCAGATTCTATGTCAGATTCTTGGATGTCTAAAAACGTGCGTCCTTTAGTTCTTATATGGTGTATTGTTGTATTTTCTTTTGCAGGTATATTAGATAGTGTAGAAAGTATACCATTTACAATACATGAAACTTGGAATGATACTTTTGAGAAAGTTATGATGTCTGTAATCTTAGCCTATTTCGGTGGACGTACGACAGAAAAAGCAACAAGTGTGTTTAAAGGTAAAAAGTTATAATAATAAGTAATTATAAACTTAGAAATTAAATTAAATTAAATTAAATATTATGAAAAAATTATTATTAAGTATAGCTATGCTATTTAGCATTGCTATGTACAGTCATGATTTAAGCGATAAATTAAGAGGAGCTTGGTCAAGTGAAAAAACAAGTTATTATGTTGTAATATTACATGATGAAAACAAAGGTTATGAATTAGTTAATTTTTCTTTTGCAGAAAACCAAACATTAAAAGAAACTGTAGTAGAAGAAGGCAAAAATTATATAAAAACTAAAGTATATAATCCTACTAATGATTTCGAAACTTTTGTTACATATACTTTTATAAATGGTGAATTACATTGTGAATTTGAAGGTAAATCAAATCACGTTACTATTTATAAAAAATATTGGTTAATGACAAATTAAATTAAATAAAATGGAAAACAAAATAACAAAAGAAGAATTAAAAAAAGTTGTAGATTTTCAAAATAAACTTTATAAAATTACAACAGATATTGGTGTTCTTGAAACTCAAAAACATGCTACGCTGCATGATTTAGCGGGTATTAATAAAGAGCAAGAAGAATATAAAAAAATATTAGAAGATAAGTACGGATCTATTAATATAAACTTAGAAGACGGCACTTATACTGAAATAAAGAAAGATGAATAATGTAATAAGAAAGATCAGTATAGGTTCTGACTATAAGAATGATGCAATGCATTACTCTGTAGGTCAACAAGTTTATGGTGGTCACGAAATATCTCACATCTTATTTGATGAAAAAGATAATTCATATAACATTTATATAAAGAAAAACAATGAAATATTACCATGGAAAAAGTTTAACTCTAACATGGCTATATCTCTTGAGTATGATTTAGAATATTAATGAATAGTTTATATGACTTTATAGTAAAGCCTATCGGAGAAAGTAGATATAATAATAGTAAAAAAATAGGTGAAAAAGAATTAATTTTAAACACTAAAATTGAGTCTTGGAAGTTTGTTAATAGATTTGCTAAAGTTGTATCTACACCGCTGGCTATTAACACTATTATAAAAAAAGGCGATATTATAGTTGTGCACCAAAACATATTTAGAAGGTTCTATAATATGAAAGGTAAACAAACTAATAGTCGTTCTTATTTTAAAAAAGATTTATACTTCGCTGCGCCAGATCAAATATATTTATATAAAAATAAAGGTGAATGGCAAAGTTTTGGTGATAGATGTTTTGTAAAACCAATAAAAAATTCTGATCATTTAAAGAATAGAAAAGAAGAACCTTATGTTGGTATACTAAAAATAAGTAATAACAACTTAGAAGCATCTAATATTAACCCAGGAGACACAATTGGTTTTAAACCTGGATCTGAATGGGAGTTTTTTATAGACGATGAGCGTCTTTATTGTATGAAATCAAATGATATTGTAATTAATTATGGAAATAAAGAAAATAAAAGGGAATATAATCCAAGCTGGACATATAGCAGTTGAAGAATTAATTAAAGTTGCTAAAGAACCTATTATTGAATTTGGACCAGATATTTCTGCAGATAGACTTAAAAATGCTGCGGCTACAAAAAAGTTAGCAATATTTGATGCTTTTGAAATTTTAGCTAGAATAAACGAAGAACAAAATATAATTGATGGTAAAGTAGAGGAAGAAACAAAAAAACCTAAAGAATTTAAAGGTTTTGCTGAAGGGAGGTCGAAATAATGTATACTCAATCTTTATATAAAATATTAGAAAATCATATAAAACCTAAAGTTCTTAAAAGAAACAACAAATATAAAAAATGGGAATATGGTTATAACATTGAACATGATGTTGTTGTTATTAGTAAGACAGGTGAAGTAGGTGAAGTCTATGAAATACAAGGATTAAAAATAGCATTACCTAAAGAAAAAAATATACAAAAATTTAAATCAGATAGATTTGAATATATACCTTTGCCTAAAGAACTAAAAAGAATTAAAACAATTTTTGATTGGGAAGAATATCCTTTAGATTTTAAAGAAACATGGTATGATTATATAGATCAAGAATTTAGTAGAAGAGAAGAAGGATTTTGGTTTTACAATAACAATAAACCTACATACATTACAGGTACTCAATATATGTATTTACAATGGAGTAAAATTGATGTAGGTAAACCAGATTTTAGAGAATCAAATAGATTGTTTTTTATTTTCTGGGAAGCATGTAAAGCAGATACTAGATGTTATGGTATGTGTTATCTTAAAAATAGACGTTCTGGTTTTTCATTTATGGCTTCAGGTGAAACAGTTAACTTAGCAACATTAAACTCAGATTCAAGATACGGTATATTATCTAAATCAGGTCCTGATGCTAAAACAATGTTTACAGATAAAGTTGTACCTATTTCTGTTAATTATCCTTTCTTTTTTAAACCGATTCAAGATGGTATGGATCGACCTAAAACAGAATTAGCATATAGAGTTCCTGCTACTAAATTAACTAGACGTAAACTTATATCTAACGAATCATCTACAGAATTACAAGGATTAGATACAACTATTGATTGGAAAAATACAGGAGACAACAGCTATGATGGTGAAAAATTAAAACTGTTAGTACATGATGAAAGTGGTAAATGGGAAAGACCAAACAATATATTAAATAATTGGCGTGTAACTAAAACATGTTTACGTTTAGGTTCTAGAATTATTGGTAAATGTATGATGGGTTCAACTTGTAACGCTTTAGATAAAGGTGGTGATAATTTTAAAAAATTATATTATGACTCAGATGTTACAAAAAGAAATGCAAATGGACAGACTCGTTCGGGACTCTATTCTTTGTTCATTCCTATGGAATGGAATTACGAAGGATACATTAATTCTTATGGAATACCTGTCTTCGACACTCCGACAGACCTCGTTAAAGGACCACATGGATTACCTATCACGCAAGGCGTAATAAATTATTGGCAAAATGAAGTTGATGGATTAAAAGATGATCAAGATGCGTTAAATGAATTTTATAGACAATTTCCAAGAACTGAAGAACATGCTTTTAGAGATGAAGCTAAATCATCATTGTTTAATTTAACTAAAATTTATGAGCAAATTGATTGGAATGCAGATTTAAAACATTCATCAGTAGTTACACAAGGTAATTTTCAATGGATGGGTGGAGTAAAAGATACATCAGTTATATTTGTACCACAAAATAATGGTAGGTTTTTTGTTTCATGGATACCTCCTCAACGATTACAAAATAATGTAATACAAAAATTAGGTAAAAAATATCCTGGAAATGATAATCTTGGTGCTTTTGGTTGTGATAGTTATGATATATCAGGAACAGTAGACAAGAGAGGTTCAAAAGGAGCTTTACATGGTTTAACTAAATTTAGCATGGAAGATGTTCCACCTAATCATTTCTTTTTAGAATATATAGCTAGACCTCAAACAGCTGAAATATTTTTTGAAGATGTATTAATGGCTTGCATTTTTTATGGAATGCCAATATTAGCAGAAAATAATAAACCTAGACTTTTATATCATTTTAAAAGAAGAGGTTATAGAGGTTACGCAATGAATAGACCAGATAAAATATATAATAAATTATCTGTAACAGAAAGAGAAATAGGTGGTATACCTAACTCTAGTGAAGATATTAAGCAAGCTCATGCCGCTGCAATTGAAAGTTACATAGAAACATATGTTGGTTTACGTGGTGATAATACCTATGGAGATGTGTATTTTCAAAGAACTTTAAATGACTGGGCAAGATTTGATATAAATAATAGAACAACACATGATGCTTCTATTAGTTCAGGACTTGCAATTATGGCGTGTAATAAAAATAAATATAGACCTATTCCTCAAATAATAAGACAAAATTATGATTTAGGAATAAAAAAATTTGATAATAGTGGGTTGTTATCTAAAATTATAGATTAAATGAAAAGTGTATATACAAATGGTAATAGTATTTTTCCTAGCCAAGTAGTTAGTGACTCAGAAAAATCCAGTTGGGAATACGGTGAAAGAGTTGCTCAAGCTATAGAACAAGAGTGGTTTAGTCAAGGTAGAACAAATGGTAATAGATATTTGACTAGTTGGAATAACTATAATAGACTAAGATTATACGCAAGAGGTGAACAACCTACTCAAAAATATAAAGATGAATTATCTATTAATGGTGATTTATCTTATTTAAATTTAGACTGGAAACCAGTACCTATTATTTCTAAATTTGTAGATATACTTACAAATGGTATTTCTAATAAAGAATATGATATAAACGCTTTTGCTCAAGACCCAGCTTCATTACAAAAAAGAACTAACTATGCAGAGCTTTTAGCTCAAGATATATTTGCTAGAGAAACAATGAATAAAATCAATGCTCAACTAGGAGAAGATTTATTTAATACTCAAATAGCAGAAGATAAAATGCCTCAAACTCCAGAGGAACTTGAATTACATATGCAATTATCTTATAAGCAGAGTGTTGAAATAGCAGAAGAAGAAGTTATTACCCAAGTATTAGATTATAACAAATGGGAGTTAACAAAACGTAGAGTTAATTATGATTTAGTTACATGTGGTATTGGAGCTTGTAAAACTAATTTTAATGTATCCAATGGTATTACAGTAGATTATGTGGATCCCGCTTATTTAATATATTCTTATACAGAAGATCCTAATTTTGAAGATATATATTATGTAGGAGAATTAAAAGCTGTAACTTTACCAGAAATAGCTAAACAATTTCCTAATTTAGATGACGCAACATTAGAAAGAATACAAGAATATCAAGGAGATAAAAGTTATATGTATGGTTATGGTTATGGTCCATCAGATCAAAACACTATTCCATTATTATACTTTGAATATAAAACCTACAGTGATCAAGTATTTAAAATAAAAGAAACAGATCAAGGTTTAGTTAAAGCTATTGAAAAACCAGATACATTTAATCCACCGGAAAATGATAACTTTGAAAAAGTGGGTAGAACTATAGAGGTTTTATATAGAGGTGTAAAAGTTTTAGGTACTAATTTATTGCTAAGATGGGAGTTGTGTCCTAATATGACACGACCAATGGCTGATACTACAAAAGTAGAAATGAATTATGCTATATGTGCACCTCGTATGTACAAAGGTCGTATTGATTCAACTGTAAGCAGAATAACTGGTTTTGCTGACATGATTCAAATTACTCATTTAAAACTACAACAAGTTATAGCTAGAATGGTACCAGATGGAGTATTCTTAGATATGGACGGACTTGCAGAAGTTGATTTAGGTAATGGTACAAATTATAATCCAGCAGAAGCATTAAATATGTATTTCCAAACCGGTTCTGTTGTAGGTAGATCATTAACTCAAGATGGTGAATTAAATAGAGGTAAAATACCTGTACAAGAATTACAAACATCTGGTGGTCAAGCTAAAATACAAAGTTTAATTAGCACGTATAATTATTACTTACAAATGATAAGAGATGTGACCGGATTAAACGAGGCAAGAGATGGGGCATTAGCAGATAAAGATACACTAGTAGGTTTACAAAAAATTGCAGCTCAAGCTTCTAATATTGCAACTAAACATATAAACAATGCTAGTTTGTATTTAACTTTAAGAATATGTGAAAATATATCTAAAAAAGTTAACGATATGTTAGAATATCCATTAACTGCTAACGCATTGAATCAAAGTATTACAGTATTTAATAGTAAAACACTAGATGGGTTAAAAAACTTAAATCTACATGATTTTGGTATATTCTTAGATCTTGAACCAGATGAAGAAGAAAAAGCACAACTTGAACAAAACATACAAGTAGCGTTATCAAGTGGTGGAATAGATTTAGAAGACGCTATTGAAATAAGACAAATACGTAATTTAAAATTAGCAAATCAAATGCTAAAAATGAAGCGTAAACGTAAGCTGCAAAGAGAAAGACAAATGCAGGCGGAAATGTCTCAACAACAAGCACAAGCTAATGCTCAAGCATCACAAGCAGCAGCTGAAGCAGAAGTTCAAAAACAACAAGCTTTAACTAGTGAAAAAGTTAATTTTGAACAAGCTAAGTCTCAATTTGAGATACAGCGTATGCAAACTGAAGCTGAAATTAAACGTCAATTAATGGCTGAAGAATTTCAATATCAGTTACAATTAGAACAAATGAAAAATCAACGTGAATCAAGTAAAGAACAAATGATTGAGGATCGTAAAGATAAGAGAACAAGAATAGCTGGTACACAACAAAGTCAAATGATAGATCAAAGACAAAATGATTTAATGCCAATTGATTTTGAAGCTAATAAACAACAGCAAGCACCAACTATATAGTATTAACTATTTAATTATATTTTATTATGGCAGAACAAAAAGCGGCCGTTGAGGTCAAACAAGAAGGTGAATTTACTTTAAAAGGTAAAAATAAACCTAGAAGAAAGGCAAAGGATTTAGGTAAAACTGATAATACGCCTGTAAAAATGGAGATGAAAAAACCTGTAGAAGAAAAGGTTGAAACTCCTAAAATTGATTTAACTAAAAAAGAAGACAATGCCGTTCAAGAGCGAAAAACAGAGGAGATACCTGTGGGCGACAAACCCGAAGTTAGCAGAGAAGTGGACAAAGAAGTACGGGTCAGCAATACAGATGATAAAGAAGAATCTCCGATCCAAGTAATTGAAGAAATAACAGATGAAGTTAAACCAGTTGAACCACAAAAAGAAAATACTCCAATAGTTAAAATGCCTGAATTACCAGAAAATGTAGAAAAACTGGTAACATTTATGAATGAAACAGGAGGAACAGTTGAAGATTATGTAGAACTTAATAAAGATTATAGTAAACTAGATGATGATCAATTATTAAAAGAGTATTTAAGAAAAAATAAACCTCATTTAGATTCAGAAGATATTAGTCTTATTATGGAAGATTATAACTATGATGAAGATTTAGATGAGCAAAAAGATATACGAAGAAAAAAACTAGCTTATAAAGAAGCAGTTGCTAATGCTAAGAAAGATTTAGAAAATAAAAAATCTAAATATTATGCTGAAATAAAGCAAAGACCTGGTGTTACGCAAGAGCAACAAAAAGCTATGGATTTTTTCAATCGTTACAATAAACAGCAAGAAACTATAAAGCAGTCTCAAGAAACTTTTAAACAAAAAACTAATGAATTGTTTAATCCTAATTTCGAAGGTTTCGATTATACAGTAGGAGAAAAAAGATTTAGATATAAAGTAAAAGATCCTAAGACAATTGCTGATACGCAGTCTAATATAGAAAACTTTGTAAAACGATTTTTAGACAAAGAAGGAAATATTGGAGATGCTGCGGGTTATCATAAAGCTTTATATGCTGCGATGAATGCTGATAAGCTAGCTTCTCATTTTTATGAGCAAGGTAAAGCAGATGGTGTTAAAACTGTCGTACAAAAATCTAAAAATCCAGCTGCGGATGCGCCAAGGCAAGTTGCCAGCGGGGATGTCTACGTAAGCGGGTTTAAGGTTAAAGCAATTAGTGGAGCAGATTCATCAAAATTAAAAATCAAAAAACGAACATTTAATAATTAAAATTTAAAATTATGGCTTTAAATCCCCAGTTTGGCTCGATTATACCTAGTCAAACTCAAGAAGTCTTACAAACTAACTATTTACAGTGGACAGATCCTGCTGCTGCTGATTTCCAATCTTTTGCGAATCAGTATCTTCCAGAGATTTATGAAGCTGAAGTTGAAAGATATGGTAATAGAACCTTATCTGGATTCTTAAGAATGGTTGGAGCGGAGCTTCCAATGACAAGTGACCAAGTAATCTGGTCTGAACAAAATAGATTACATATCGCGTATGACAACTGTACATTTGTAAGTGCTACAGGTGTTATTACACTTAACCCAGGTGCGGTTGCAGGAGTAAATAATGTTATTTCTGTAAACTCTACTGTAGTAATAATGGACGACTTCGGTAACGAAGCTAAAGCTCTTGTTACTGCTTCTATTCCTGGTGCTGGTGCTGGTGCAACTATTACTGTATCTTGTTACACAGCTGCTAATTTAGCAGGTGCTGGACTAGTTGGTGTTGTAAAAGTATTCGTATATGGTTCTGAGTATAGAAAAGGATCTATTACTCCTAACTACGATGCTGTTACACAACCAGATGGATACATTAGTGTTGACCCAGCGTTTACTCAATTTTCTAACTTACCTGTAATTATCAGAAACAAATACGTAGTAAATGGTTCTGATACAGCACAGATTGGTTGGGTTGAGGTTTCAACTGAAGATGGAACTGGAGGATACTTATGGTATCTGAAAGCTGAATCTGAAACTAGATTAAGATTTGAAGATTATTTAGAAATGATGTGTGTAGAAGGTGAATTAGTTGATGCAGCTGTTTCTCCTATTGCAAATTTAAAAGGAACACAAGGTTTATTTGCAGCTATCGAAGATAGAGGTAATGTACAAGTTGGTTTCGCTGCAGCTACAGGTATCAGTGATTTCGATGATATTCTTAGAAACTTAGATACTCAGGGTGCAATTGAAGAGAACATGTTATTCTTAGATAGACAAACAGCTCTTGACTTTGATGATATGCTTGCTGCAATTTCAGCAGGTAGTGCAGGTGGTACTGCTTTTGGTTTATTTGAAAACTCAGAAGAAATGGCATTAAACTTAGGTTTTAGCGGTTTCAGAAGAGGTTCATATGACTTCTACAAAACAGATTGGAAATACTTAAACGATGCTTCTACAAGAGGCGCGCAAGTTGGACCAAACTCAATTGAAGGAGTTTTAATACCAGCTGGTACTACAACTGTTTATGATCAAATTTTAGGAACTAACATCAGAAGACCTTTCTTACACGTAAGATATAGAGCTTCACAAACTGATGATAGAAGAATGAAGTCTTGGTTAACAGGTTCTGTTGGTGGTGC
>Ga0114934_10002147_pt1 | contig 12694 bp, 12 predicted proteins | sample 4SBtaG_2_FD_99695 | JGI IMG/M metagenome (GOLD analysis project Ga0114934, IMG submission 99695) | Deep subsurface microbial communities from Kolumbo volcano to uncover new lineages of life (NeLLi) - 4SBTROV10_white metaG | ecosystem: Environmental > Aquatic > Marine > Volcanic ... | reverse complement strand
GTTCACGCCGATTCGGGAATTATTCGCCGCTACACCCGAAGCACGATCGCGCGGCTATACACCCGGCCGCTTCAGCTTCAACGTTAAAGGCGGGCGATGTGAAGCATGCCGCGGTGACGGTGTGATAAAAGTAGAAATGCATTTTCTTCCGGATATTTTTGTTAATTGTGATATCTGCAACGGTAAACGCTATAACCGTGAAACTCTGGAAGTTCGCTATAAAGGAAAGAATATCTATGAAGTACTCTCAATGACCGTCGAAGAATCCAGAGAATTTTTCGACGTCATTCCTGTCATCGCGCGCAAGCTGCAAACCCTTATTGATGTCGGCCTGAGCTATATCACGTTGGGCCAAAATGCGGTGACCTTGTCTGGTGGCGAAGCCCAGCGGGTCAAACTGGCCCGCGAATTGTCCAAACGGGATACCGGTAATACATTATACATCTTAGACGAACCTACCACGGGCTTACATTTCCACGACATCCAACAATTGCTCAACGTATTACATCGTCTGCGCGACCACGGAAATACAGTCTTGGTTATCGAACACAACCTGGACGTCATAAAGACCGCCGATTGGATCATGGATCTAGGACCGGAAGGTGGTGACGGAGGGGGGCGTATCATCGCCGAAGGGTCGCCGCGCGAGGTCTCTGAAAATCCAATATCTCATACCGGTCGTTTTTTGAAAAAACAGCTGCCACCACAACCCGGAATATTCGACAATGTAGTACAATCTCGATAAAAGAAATTTCGGCCAAACAGAAATTCTGACCGTTGACGGTGTTACACACTAATCAGCGAATTTGAAAGACAGTTGGATGCCTGCATAAAATTCCATGTCGAAATTGTCGGTTTTTTTTACATCCTCACTTGATGAGGCTCAGAAAAAAACATAAGATACTAATTTAAAAGTAGTTTTTTAGACTGGTCCAATACTTGTAGACACTTTAGCTAACAATAGTTAAAACCTGTTGCCTACTACATCTGTCTATAAGAACAGAATAGTTTGACAGTTCAGCTAGACCCTGCGTGAATTGCAAAAATAGTTCAATTACCTTGTTGGTATTGAATATAGGGTTCTACGCCACATAGGAGGCTGTCTTGAAAAATTGCATCGAAAATTTGGGCGTTTACTGTCGATATTTTTTTCAAGACAGCCTTGTAGTTGCCTGCTGACATTTTTAGCATAATAATCCAGAAAAATTCTAGGAGTTTAAAATGGAACGACGTCACAGCACCCGCAGCCCAGTTTCCGTTAGTGTGTTCATATCTCTACCGGGGAAACCTAGCCATCACTGCAAAACCAGAAACCTGAGTAGCCGCGGTGTTTATTTGTCTGCAGACGTGAATCTATTACCTTTGGACGCACCGTTGGTATTATTTTTCGCGGTAAAAAAACACCGTGGCTCGGTCATCCAAATTCACCGAATGACTGCAAAGATCGTTCGCATTGGCGGAGATGGTGTCGCCATGACATTCTGTCGGCACAAACGCCAACAACAATCCAAACGCAAAAACCCAGCAACTATTAGTGTCATGCGCGATTGAACCGCTAAGATGAGCTGATATTTTTTGAGATAAAACACAATAAAATCTAAACTCGAATCGAACGCGATTAAAGCTGTTTTGTACACTGCCCTCTTCTAAGTATAAAATCCCGGTGTATTCCTATTGAACGTTATACATCGGTGAAGAATCAAACCAAGAAACCCAAAAACGAACAACTATCCACAGCGGCGCTAATCGGTCGAATTACATCAGGGTTTCGTAGAGTATATTACCGTGCCAGAGAGAGTTTTGGTGCGCATAAACGTGATATCGTTGTATATAGGGTTGAAGAAGCGCGGGATGAACTGGAAGATGCACGTACACAGTTTGTTAGCGCTTTGGATAAATTTACTTCGGTTACCTGTTACGACGGTAGCGACTTGGCAGATCTGTACCGACAACTAAAGCGTGAACTGGAAAATAGCGAAGCGCGAGCTAAAGCGGTCAGCAACCGTATCAATGCAGTAGAAGAAGTCGCTAATGCTTTATTTGGTGAATGGCAAGCAGAATTGGATGAATATGCCAGCCGCAACCTTCGCAGCACCAGTCGGCAACAACTCAAACAAACCCACCAGCATTACAATCGTCTAATAAAAGCCATGCACCGGGCCGAAAGCAAAATTTTGCCTGTTCTATCGGCATTCAAAGACCAGGTACTTTTCTTAAAGCACAATTTGAACGCTCAAGCGATAGCATCCTTGCACCATGACTTAAGATTAATCGGGATGGATATCGCGGCGCTGATCAACGCCATGGAAAAATCTATTTTTGAAGCCAATGCATTCGTAAACTGCTTGGGCGAACAAAAAGCGCTACCCCGTAACTGAATCCAATTCCCCGGGGACCAATCCGATAATAGTCCAACCAGGTTTGGGCACCCAATCTTTCCCGGCAATAAAAACCCTTAACTCGCTATCTTTGGATAAACCAAACATTGGGATTACTTTGGTATCATTTCGCTCGCAATACGCAGAAAAATCAAAATCCTCAGTCAATAATGTGCTGCGTAATTGCGCGCCGCGGCTCAACAAACTAGCAAGCTTCGCGTACGTCACGCCATCACCGAATAACACGTTGCCCCGGTGCTCATCGGACACCGTATGTTTTTCAGATTTATCAATATCAATCGATGATTTTAGTGTATAAATCGCATTGCGGCCAAATTCTGCACGGTATTTTAACCCTGACAGGGCATTCAAATCAGCGTGCCTTGATAGCCCCAACATACGCCCTATACCAACCAGATTCAGGTGCCAATCCGCATGATCTGAAACAGGATTTCCATAATAGGTTTCCAAGCCCAGCATTCGAGCCGCTTTAATATGCTCCCAATTGGAATCGGTAAGCAACGTACTAAATCCCCGCTTCTTTAAAACCACCGCAATAGCTCGCGCAACCGGGTTGGCTCCAATAATCAAAAAACCTTTCGGCTCGGGCTCAGCTACACCTAATAACCTGGCCAGCAAACCGGCCGTGGCGCTTTGCAAAACTACCGTTCCGATAATAACCAAAAAAGCCAATGGCACGAGCAATTCAGCTTGCTCAAAACCATATTCGCGCAGCCGGATAGCGAATAGGGCGGTCACTGCCGCGGCTACTATTCCCCGGGGTGCTATCCAACCCAGAAGCGCGCGTTCCCTCCAATTCAAGTCGGATTTAAATGTTGAAACGATAACTTTCAGCGGTCGGGCTAAAAACTGGATCGCAATGAAGATCCACAACGCCGACCATCCCAATGCCTGAAATTGAACGATTTCGATGCGCGCAGCGAGAATAATAAAAAGCACGGAGATCAACAGAACACTGAGGCTCTCCTTGAAATTCAAAATATCTTCCATTGGCACGTCATCCATGTTGGCCAACCAGATTCCCATCACGGTTACCGTAAGTAGGCCGGATTCCTCTACAACAAAATTCGAACCAGCAAATATGCCGACCACTACGCATAGGGCAGCGACATTGTGCAAATATTCAGGCAATGCGTGGCGCCGTAAAACCCAGCCAAACAAAAATCCCGATGCCGCACCAAGCCCACAACCTACACCGACAACCTTGGCAAAGGTCAATACAATATGGCCCATCGCATCGCCAGCTTGACTGGAAATGATAAATTCGAAGACCAGTACCGCAAGTAAAGCTCCGATCGGATCGATCACGATGCCTTCCCAACGCAGGATATTGGATATTCTTCGATTGGGCCGAACGGTTCTCAGCAAAGGGACAATCACCGTCGGTCCGGTAACAACCATGACCGCACCGAATAACCACGATAGTTGCCATTCGAAATTCAAAATCCAGTGGGTAACGACAGTGGTCACAGTCCAAGTAACCAGTACGCCAACAGAAACCAAATTGCGTACAACGCTTTCCAATCCTTGTATTTCACGCAACTTTAGGGTAAGCCCACCCTCGAACAAAATGACTGCAACCGATAATGAAACAATGGGAAATAACAGGTTTCCGTAAACCGCATCTGGGTCTAACCATCCCGTCAAAGGACCAGCCCCAATTCCCGCCAATAATAAAAACAAAATCGCCGGCAGCTTAAGCCGCCAGGCGATCCATTGGCACAGAATAGCGATTACTGCCGTAGCTGCAATAACCAGCGATATTTGTTCGGTCATTTAAATTTATTATTAGCGCAGGATACCACACCAGTTACCTGCCTTAATCGCTACATTACCACTAATATCGGCGCCACTGAAAATTAAAAAGAACTGAGCGCTCACTTTATCTAAAAATTCTCCGGGGCAATCGCTAACCGAGTATCTGCGGTATTATTCACGCCCCGGTTGCCGAAAAATACCTCCCGAAATAGGTGAGGGTAGGCTACCCTAAGATTTACGGTATAATCGGCCAAAGAGCCCAAGGGCGGCGGTCTAAAAATTGCTCAAACGGACATTCAAGGATTGCATTATGGAATATGTCAACGTTAGGTTTTCAGAACCCAGAACAGTTTATATCAACGGAATAGAAACCGGCACTACTAACGGTATCCTCAGGATCGGTTCGGGTACCCAGTGTTTCGACCTGGGTGACCCCAAGGACTACCAACCCCCCGAGATAGTTATCCCCATTTTTAGCACCAATCCGTTGGAACCGCTCATCGTAGACTTCAAGCCGATACAATGACTAGGCGCTTGCTGCGATTCGTCGTCGGCCCGCTGCTATTAGGGACCTTCTGGGCCTGCGGAAGTTTACCCAAAACTCCTGAGCTAAACCATTATGACCCCGAACGTGGTTACCGCTTTGATAGTCTTAAACTCGGCGATGCCAATACCGACAGCTTGTTTGTCATTCTCGCGTTTTCCGGCGGCGGTACACGTGCCGCCTCATTGTCATTCGGGGTCCTGGAAACTTTACGCGACACCAAAATTGAATGGAAAGGACAACATAAACGCCTGCTGGATGAAGTCGATATCATCTCTTCCGTATCCGGGGGGAGTTTTACTGCTTCGTATTACACGCTACACCGTGACAAACTATTTAATGGAACCTTTGAACAAGAATTTCTAAAGAAGGACATTGAGCAGGCGTTGTTCGCGGAATCACTATTGCCATCCAGTTGGTTCGAATTGGCGGGCTTTGATTATGGACGCAGCGACTTAGCTGCAAATTTCTACAACCAAAATCTATTCGACGGCGCGACCTTTCAAAGCTTGATCGACCGGGGTACCAGACCATTTTTGATGTTAAATGCGACCGATATGACCACCGGCAGCCAGTTCCCATTCATCCAGGATCAATTCGATTTGATCTGCGCCGATCTTGCCGGTTTGCCGGTCGCCAGAGCAGTGGCCTCGTCGTCAGCCTTTCCAGGACTGTTGACGCCGTTGACTTACCAAAACTACGCTGGGCAATGTCAATACGAAGAACCACGCTGGGTTCGGTTTGCCGCCAATGATCGCCAAATTGCACCCGAACGAGCAGTCCGTGCGGAGCAACGCCGCAGTTACTACCAACACCCTGAATGGCAAAAGCGGCGCGATTATATTCACCTTATGGATGGCGGGATATCCGATAATATTGGCTTGCGCAGCATTATCTGGTCGCTGGAATCTTCGGACCCGGCCTATAGTATTCAACGCCGTATCACGAAGGGCATTATTGAAAAATTAGTCATTATTGTGGTCGACGCTGCTACCGATACTCAATCAGATCGTGACAATTCTGCGGAAACACCGGGTGTTGTCGATGTTATCACTGCGGCGGCAATTATCCCTTTAGACAACTATTCATTTGATACTGTGGACCGGGCGAAGAGCGCGCTGGGCGAATATACCGAAGACACCAAAGTCCGACAACGGTGCCAAAATATCCTACAAGATCATTGTCCTGGCGCCAAGTTGCCGGGTGGAGACCTTTCCAGCGTTGATGTCTACCTGAGCCACGTGACCTTCGATACCATTAGTGACCCCAAACTACGATTCCGATACAAAAATTTGCCAACCAATTTTGCACTGCCCGCGGATACCGTAGACGAACTTAGAGCCATGGGTGGACAATTGCTAAAATCTAACCCTGCTTTTATCGGGTTACTCGACAAACTCCAGCAACACGAATAAAACATCCGCAGTATTGGTACATTACCCCCCATCAATCTTAAATTCATTGCAACCATTCCCGATTGAACCATAGTTGACCGCTACTAACTCCGCATTGGCGACATTCTAAATTGAACCTTAGAATTTTGGTCCTAAGCTTGACGCAAGATTCAAAAAGCGCGACCTTAGACAAAAACATTAAATCGATTCAAACAAACTTATGCTGGATACCGCTGTTTCACGATTCAAATCTATCGCGCCGGCGGTCGATTTCTACTCAATACGCATAGTAGACGAGAACCAACAAAGTGTTTCGGTACGCCAAAACATTGTTCAGCCAGTAAATAACCAATACAGCCTTGGTGTACATATCACCGTATGCGATCGTGGCGGAATAGGCTACGCCGCAACCAGCGATTTAAGTATCGCCGGGATGAAACTAGCGCTGGATCGGGCAATCAACTGGGCGCACGACAGCGCTGACCTAAGTCTGATTCCCGGCGATTACATTGCCAGACCGCAAATACGCGTGAAATCCGCGTCCAGCATAGCCCTCCCATGGACCTCCACGCCTCTCACCGACAAATTGGAGATGCTGCAAAAAGTAAATCAGCGTCTCAATTCCGACGACCGCATTATCGATTGGTGGGCATCGCTATACTACGGCCATTTTGATAGCGTATTCGTCACACCAGATGCCGAAATTTTTCAATCCTTTGCGACGTTGATGCCGTATCTGGGCGCTGTCGCCAACCAAGGCACGCAAACTCAGAAAAGAACCTTTGGGATCGATTGCAGCGCCAGGGGTGGTATGGAAATACTGGTACGCGTAGGATTTGATGAACAAGCAGAGCGGGTGGCGGATGAAGCACTGGCTTTACTGGCTGCGCCCGATTGTCCCAGCGAACACCTGGACCTGCTCTTGATGCCCAACCAAATGGTACTGCAAATCCACGAAAGCATCGGTCATCCTCTGGAATTGGACCGGATCCTAGGTGATGAACGCAACTACGCGGGTACCAGTTTTGTTAACCTAAGTATGTTCGGCGAATATCAATACGGCTCCAATCTTCTCAATGTCAGTTTCGACCCCGAGTATGAATTTCAAATTGCGAGCTACGGATTCGACGACGATGGCAGCGCGGCGACACGCGAATATTTGATAAAAAATGGCATACTGATGAGACCACTAGGGGGATACACTTCGCAACGGCGGGCCGATACTGCGGGGGTTGCCTGTTCCCGCGCCAGCGGCTGGAACCGACCACCGATTGACCGTATGGCCAATATCAATTTAGAGCCCGGCAATACGCCGTTAAATGACATGATTGGCTCGGTTGAAAACGGGATTTTGATGGATACCAATCGATCTTGGTCCATCGACGATAGCCGCAACAAATTTCAGTTCGGCTGCGAATTGGGTAGACGTATCAAAAACGGCAAGCTTAAAGAACTGGTCAAAAATCCCAATTACCGCGGAATTTCTAGCCGATTTTGGCGAAGTTTAAAAACGGTTGGAGACCCTAAAAGCTTCGAAGTTTTGTCGGTTCCTGCCTGCGGCAAAGGCGAACCCAACCAAGCCGTACAAGTGGGTCATGCAAGCCCTGCCTGCTTGTTCGATCGGGTCGATGTTTTTGGCGTGGATTAAACGAATGCAAAGTTATTTTTACGACTTATTTGAACGGGCATCGAATAATCTACACATTAACGAAGTACTGCTGGCCAATTTCAGCGGTGAACATTCTGATTTTGTGCGGATCAATCGATCCAAGATAAGGCAAGCGGGTTCGGTGCACCAATTGGAATTGAGCCTTGAACTCATCAATGCGGGTCAACACGCTGAAACAAGCGCGAACATTAGCGGCGATATAGATTCTGATACTTCGCTGATAAACGCAATTATTACTAATCTTAGGGAACAGTACGCATTACTGCCGGATGACCCATTCCTGATGATCAACCGAATTGTCAGAAACAGCCAGACCATAGAGGCAGATAGACTGCCGAACAGTAGTGAAGTAATTCGACAAATAGTAGAAAACGCACAAGATTTGGATCTGGTTGGACTTTACACCAGCGGTACGGTTTACCGCGGATTCGCCAATTCATTGGGGCAACGCAACTGGTATCAGAAATCCAGTTTCAACTTAGACTGGAGTTGTTTTCTGAGCGATAACGTGGCAGCCAAATCAGATATTACTGGCTTCAGTTGGAATGCCGACAACTTCAGCGTTAAATTTGATCAAATGCGTGACCAGTTATCAATTCTAGGGAATACCCCGAAAACCATTGAACCCGGACAATACCGCGTATATCTGGCACCGACTGCGTTGCGGGAAATCTTATCGACGCTGGCATGGCGAAGCTTCGGCGCGAAAGCGCACAAAACCCGGCAAACCCCGTTGCTAAAACTAGCGGAACAAAAGTTACAATTGGATAAACGCGTCCGATTGATCGAAAACAATGTAGACGGGATTGCACCGGATTTCACGGCATCGGGATTTTTTAAACCGCCGCAAGTTGATTTGATTGAGCACGGCAAGCACGCCGGTTATCTGATCAATTCCAGAAGCGCCAAAGAATATGATCTCGAAGTCAATGCCGGTAGTGAATATCCACTATCCCTGGATTTGGCCGCTGGCGATTTGAACAGCAGTGACATATTAAGAAAACTAGATAGCGGAATATATATCAATAACTTGTGGTATTCCAATTTTTCCGACCCCAACCATTGTAAAATCACCGGTATGACACGCTACGCTTGTTTTTGGGTCGAAGACGGCAAATTGACCGCACCGATCACACCAATGCGCTTCGATGAAAGCATTTATGACATGCTCGGTCCAAACCTGCTCGACCTCACGCAAGACACACAATGGATACTCGAAACCGATACCTATGAAAGACGTTCGGTCGCCAGCATGCGAATACCCGGTGTGTTGGTCGACCGGTTCAATCTAACGCTTTAGATCACAATAAACTCGGTTGTAAAAACGCCACCCAATCAAAATACCCACGTACACCATGGTCGTCTAGAAACAACTTGTAAAGTTAAGAAATAGCTCGTCACAACCGAAAAAATCCCGCGGAAACTTGACCCGAATAAATATGCGATGCGCGATTTCCAAAAAACTGACAACGACAACCAACCTTGCCAGGAACGCCCAAGACTGTCGCCGGGTATTGGGCGAAGCCCGCCACACTGAAACGCTCCACCAATAAGTAACGACCAAGACTAATAGCTGCGTAATATCCCATACCAACACCGACGCAATTCCGGCTTTGGCAAGCATATCGACAAAAAAAATGACGGCATTCAGGGCAATCCAACAAGGCCAGAATACTTGCCACAAGCGAACATCCCCATACCAAAACGCATACGGAAAAGCCCAAGCAAATACAATTCGATTCGGCAGCCGGCCAATGGGCTTTGGCGTTGATAACGCCACCAAAAGCAAGACCGCAACCCACAACACAATCAGTTGAGAAAAAGCAATTACATTGAGATATCGGGGTAAAAAGGGTGCTGTAAAGAAAAACATGAACCGGTATACTTAGAAGGCGTTTGGTTGAACCACGGATGGCGTTATTATTCCACGAATCGTTGCTGTAGCGTCCAACTGATTGGTCTCACCGGTTCCGATTCAATAATTTCCAAGAGACTGAACCAATCCAATTCCCGTAGAATGTCTAATCACCGTAAGGAACTTCGATGAAACAATTACCAATCAGGATAGGTCCGATTATATTAATATTTCTAATAATTAGCTGCGTTGATATGAAGCAGGAACGGCCGAAGAAGAAAACGCCCGGTACAGCGATCCCATGGGTCCAAATCATCCGTTAAAACTTTTCTCAAAAAGGCTTTCCATTTATTTCGATTAGTGAGCTGTCAGGCATGTATACAACAATGACGACATGACCTGATCCTAAATCAGCGCACGTACGTGTATGGAGTGGAAATTCAAACAGCTTTCATCGTCTGGTTTGCAACAAATGGATGAAATGCAAGCCAGAAAATAGAATCGACCACGTACCGCACCATTTCCACGCTAGTGTCAGAATTTTTTACAATTTAATACATCGCTTATATTCACAATTTACGTACCGCGAAATACCCGACAATAACCTGTCGCATGATGATTGATCTGGACACATCTAGCACCGCAGCCCAGATCATTTACACAGGTTCCACGAATCGCCTGATTAATCGCTGGCATTGACGCTCGCTCAATGTAACTTTGTAGCATTCACGAACATAGACCGCCAACTCATGACCCGTCCACCGAACTCCGGAATAGCCCAACTCCACCGGACGGCGTTTGAGTTCTTGTTGGATTCTAGCCAAATCAGGCTCAGATAGTTTCGTGGGACGCCCAATATTACCATTGCCACGAAGCCCGCCGCATCCCAATTTTTGGTACTGATGTACCCAACGTTCGACGGTACGCGGTGCCTCACCGAACCATTCAGCCACTTGATAACAACTACATCCGTTTGCAACCAATTCCACTAAATTCAAGCGGTGCATAAACCGTGTTTCTTCGGACACTTTCAGTAACGCTCGGCGCGCACTGATCAAAGAACTCCTATCGCCAACCTCTAGCTTGCGCATCATCCCTACTCCTTTGCTTTTGTTACCAATCCATCTTCAGCGGGTCTTCAACGATTGCGAATTAACTCATACGCGTATTGTTCAATATTATCTATTTCTTATGTCGGAGATTGTCTTACATTCGGCTAAGGCAGGGAAATTGCTTTTAACTAAAATGACCCTAAATCATCGTCGATTTCGGCCAGACAATATTTATTAAAACGCTACCAGATAGCGTCGCAATACAAGGAATAAGATCATGAATAATTCACAACACCTAACAATTTCATTTTTACTGATTACGATGCTTTCAGGATGCGGGGTACGTTATTTTTCTCCACGAGAAACCAACCCGGTTATCGAAGATTATATCGGTACCTACCCTAGCAGAGAGCTTGGAACCCTTGCAACCGATGCAGCTCGCCGTATAAATGTTACAAGAATGGAGAGCACTCATATTCCTACTAACGACTCCACTTGGCGCAGAGGGGAATTTTGTGCAGAACCTCCCCCGGATGCGATGGTTAATATCGCAGGTGCCTTTGGTGCTGCTATCGCAGCCAATATCAAAGCCTACGAACCGACTACAGGGAAAGTGGCGGGTGAAGGGACGGGAAACGCAGAGTTTTTTCGCACTATTTCGACAGTAATGCTGCCATTGCTCCGTCGGTCGCAAGGTCTTCAGTGGCAACGGGATGGTTTATCATTCGCGTGTAACTCTTTTCTAAACCGAGTGATTACTAGGGCTCAATACGTGGAATGGGTTAAAGATATACGAGATCAATCAAAACTGCTTATTGAAGCAGAAATACAAAAATTACCTAAAGCGGATTTTGATATCACTTTAAAAGAACTTCCGGAAACTAAAATAATCGCTCCTAACCTTGGAGTAGCGAAAAAGGACGCTAAGGAGGTTGAAAAATAATTAAATTTTTGAATTTGATTCAATCGAAACTATAAGATGAGCGTAGTATAAAAGGTTAAGGGAACCTTTTAATATCGAGTTTCCCATGGCAGCATCAGGAAGTAATACGCACATCCAGGGCCATATATTTGAGATGACAACATCAGGAATAGTTTTCAAACGAAAAAAAGTCCGTCATGTGTCTTTAGTCCACGGCACCTTCGCCGGCAACGATGCGCTCGGTTTGTTCAATCTACTCGAACCGGCGGTCCTTAAATGGACCGGCTCCACCAAGATCACGGACCAATTAAGGGAGGGTGGCAAAAAATTACTGGATAACGTGGTTAAAGACCTGGGCAATTTTACCCCAGACTATGCGGCGGCGTTCAGCAAGGCCTTGGGCAAACTCATCGATTTCCAGCTATTCACCTGGGGCAGTGGCAATTTTCACCTGGCCAGGCTCAAAGGCGCGGTGGAACTTGCGGAATTTCTGGCCAATACGATTAACCAACGGCATATTCTACCGGATGAGCGCATATTACTGATCGGTCACAGCCACGCGGGTCAGCTTTTTGCGCTCATCACTTTGTTTTTGGAAAATGGCGAAAAGGCTCGTCAACTATACGGAATCGTGGAACAACATGAGGGTATGAACCAACCCGATCTGAGTCAAAATATTGCGGCGCTCGCGAATGTCCAACTAGACATCGTAACCCTGGGAACCCCGGTGCGTTACCCGTGGGGACGATACGAAAAGTACAGATTGTTGCCGATCGTGAATCACCGTTCTCCAGTCAAAATCTCAGGGTTATTGAGCACCCGGGATGGTGATTATGTGCAGCAATGGGGCATAGAGGGTAGCGACCTCGCACCACCGGATAATCTGGAACTCAATGATACGCTCGACGCAATATTGGATAAAGGCAGGGACCGGGACGCACTGAACGAGCAGGTAAAAATTGAAACCCGGCGGCCACCGCAATACGCCGACGGTTCCAAGGTTGCCGACCCTTTATTGATAGACTATAAAGACAAAGCATACTTTCCAAATTTTCTCTCAGCAATTGCCGGTATATCGCACTGCATTAAAACGCTCTTCGG
>Ga0114934_10002146_pt1 | contig 12697 bp, 17 predicted proteins | sample 4SBtaG_2_FD_99695 | JGI IMG/M metagenome (GOLD analysis project Ga0114934, IMG submission 99695) | Deep subsurface microbial communities from Kolumbo volcano to uncover new lineages of life (NeLLi) - 4SBTROV10_white metaG | ecosystem: Environmental > Aquatic > Marine > Volcanic ... | reverse complement strand
CTTGTCTTCAATTACTTTACCAGTGCGAAGGGATGCGAATGCATCTTCGGTAGAATCTTCTGAAGATTTTGGAAGACGATCGGAGTCTACAGACATGTGCGAGTCCTTGATTTGTACGGCCTTCTTGTGGTCTACTTTCTTGTGGTCTACTTTCTTGTGGTCTACTTTCTTGTCGTGGTCCACTTTGCCATCATTTTTGACCACACGTGGTTCGGAGTTTCTCCATACAAGATATAAGACAAGGGCTACTGCCAATGCGATCAAGATAGTGTTTTGATCCAACTTCATTTTTTCCTATATATTTATTATACAATAAAAAAAAATTAAGAATTCGTAATCTATTTTTCTTCTTGGGATGATGATTCTTTCTGGACGAAAGACTCTATAATATCTTCATAAATTTCTTCTTCATCACTTAGATCTTCGGAATTATTCTTTCGAGTAAAAAGATAGCCCTTCAATTTTTGTTTCTTTTCAAAAATTTGTACGTGTGTGCATACCCAGGTAAGACTAGCTGATTTCGACACAATTCTAATGTCCTTTAGTTTTACTATAAGTTGTATTTTTTCTCCTATTTTTAAATTTGAAACACCCCTTGCCTTACCTTTTTGATTATATACTTCTACGTCGTTTACGATACCCTCAGAGTCTGGTAACTGTTTAGTTTGAGACACATGTATCTTAAAACAGTATTTACCTTCATTATTTTCATATAAACAGTGTTCAAACATGTTTTGAATAGACTCTTTTTTAAGGGATTTACCGAACCACTCTTCACTGCGTTTTGCCATACTCTGAATATTGGTTGTTTCAATGCCCCTGAGTTTTTTATATATACTTTTAGATGACTTGGCATCTGCTTCTGTGATTTTTAAAACTATGGTATCTATAAGTCCCCTTTCCGAAGAATCATCTACATAATTGATTTTTTCAAGACGCATTTCTGGAAGTTGTACATAAAGTGTATCTTCGTTGGAGTCTACAATTCCGACACGAATTTCTCTATTTTTTCTAATTGGTACATCATAACAAATATTTTTGTTTTCAAAATCACTTAATTGGGTGACAGACATAGTATTTGTTATGTTAATATTTTTATTTTATTACTAAGTATACGCATTTATATTTTTATTTTATTTAAGCTTCGTCGTCGTCGGATTCAGAATCTTCATATTCTTCTTCTGATTCCTGCTGCACAGCTTGTTGTTCTTCTTGTGTATCTGGTTCAGAATCGTCGTCAGATTCTACAGCGAATTGAGAGAATCCAGTAATGGGTTTATTATCAACCTCACTCTTGATAATATGAAACCTATTCTGTACACTCACTGCAGGCTTCTTTTCAGAAGAATCACTTAGTACCCACAGTCCGTGAATCTTACCGATTTCGGTCACAAGACCCTTTGGTATACAGTTCTTATCAATAGATTTACCGTTGAAATCATAACACTCACTGATTTCACCATATTCACGACGACCATCTTGGTGCTCAATTGTACCGCGATTTGGCTTTACAGACATAATTGGTGGCCAGAAACCACCTTCCTTATTGGCATTGCGAGGTGCAATTCGCTTGAAATATTCTGAAATTTGTTCAGACGTCATTTTCTTACCAAACACCTTTTCTGATTCAGAACTAATGTGCTCAATACACCGTTCATTAAAGCGCTCGAGTTTTGTGTATAGTTGCTTGTGCTTTTGCGCAAGCTTACTTCGGGGTTCATCTACACCAACCATCCTGAGACTAAGAGAATTATAATCTGTATCAAAACCATCTGTGTACATTGGTGGCATCTGAATATAGTTATCAGATACACGCGAGTCGCGGTGCTTGTACTTCAGACGACACGCGAACTGCGACTTCTTTTTCTTGCGGCGACCACCCCCAGCTTGTTGAGTATCTTCGCGATTTTGATCTTGGAAAGGTAGGAATAGAACCCGCTCCGGGTCCCAGTCTTTCCATTTTGCAATATCGTTCGATCGAATGTTATCGGAAGTAGTGTTTGTGGTCATTTTGTAATACTGTAATATATACCTCTTTTTTAAGTAATTTTTTTGAGTAATAAAAATTAAAATACATTAACTATTAACTATTATTATAAATTGTTTCGAATAAATAATAATAAATGTTTTTTCAAAAATTTATACTTAATAGGCACAAAGATGAGGCTAAATTATTTTCTCTAGAAGGAAAGTTGTGTCTTTGTAAAGTAGTTGATGTGTATGATGGAGATACATGTACTGTAATAATGAAAAATTTCGGAAGAGTACACAAATGGAAGGTTCGTATGAATGGTTATGATTCACCTGAAATGAAACCAAGTTTAAAAGATAAGAATAGAGACGCAGAGAAGGCCAAAGCAATATTAGCAAAAGAATGTCTAATTGATCTCGTGGGAGTGTCGGAACAAGGGTGTTGTGGCGGCGGTGGTTTTGTATATATGAAATGTGGAAAATTTGATAAGTATGGAAGACTTTTGGGTACAATGTATAATTCTCGCTGGAGAATATCTAGACAAAAATCTATTAATCAAATGATGATAGAAAAAGGGCACGGATACCCATACAATGGTGGAACAAAACAACATAAAGTATTTATTCTCCATCAAAATGAGTAGGATAAAACTCCCATTTAAGATCATCACATATTTTTTTCCATACTTTATCATATTCTCTCACTTTTTGTTCGTCGTCTGGGGGAGGAAAACATTTCAATAAATGGTCCTGTTCATATAATTCGAACATTTTGTACAGGGTATAGTTATAATTTAAAAAACTGTGACGACCCTCGGGCCTGAATTTGCGATAGCTAATTAAAATCTTTTTTTCAAAATCAATTAGAAGTTGTTTTTCAAAATCAATATCCAATCGAGGAGGGGGTATTCTAAACATCATATTTATAATCAAAGGAATGTGATCAGAATAATCACTCAAACCCCTCTTTTTAAGTATTCTTTTTATTAAAGAATGGGTTATTTGAGACATCTTTTTTATATTATGCTTTTGTAATTCTTCTGCTATTACGATTTTAATATTTTCATCTATTTTTATGCGCTCCTTTCCCTGAAATCTGTTTAGGCAGTCAGTAAAATGTACAATTTCTTTGTATGTATATTTACTATCAACTCTAAATTCACCATATGGTAAAGAACATTGGGTATTATCAATAAGTCTATCATAACAAACACCACATATTTCACAAGCTAGATGTAGATTATTCATTTCAATAAGCTCTTCATTGCAATCAGGACACACATTCTTGACATTAGATCCTTCTATCCTCTTTTTATCTGAATATTTTCCATACGCATCTTTCATGAATTCATCGTATATACCGCTTAAATTTTTAGTTATTTGGGGTTGAAAAAATGCATCGTCGGTTGAGGTGGTGCCGTTTTCAGAAGTGTCATTACTACTACTAGAAATAGAACTTCGATTGACCTCTTGATGATAATTTTGAATTAAATTTGTTTGGGACAACAAAAATTTATTTATATCGGTCTCTTTAGTAGTTTTTATGTGATCAATTTCATTATTTAAATTAGAAATTTTAGTTTTTATTTCAACAGTATTCCTTTTGGTACTGTTCTTGTATTTTTCAAGCTGTTTAAGTTTTTTCTGTAGTATATTATTATTGTTTTTTATTTCCTCTATTTTTTTGTTGAATTTTTCTTCTATTGTAGACCTATCGTCACCCCTATTCAATAATTTTTTATCTTTAATTTTCATATGATTATAGATAAAAAATATCTTTAAAATAAAATATTCTTTGTATACTATAAATAAATGGACCCCTGTTTGCAATATTATATCAGAATAAGTAATCATGAACCATCTCCCCTAGCATGTGCAGTATTTACACAAAAAAATGTAGATGATCTCCAAAATGTTATCCAAAAGGAAGTATATGAAAAAACAAATGGAATACGCATCACAAAACAAACGGATCAAGCACTTCTCTCTGTAATGTATAATACATACTTCTTTTTGGTATATAAATCTTCTGGGGCAAATACACAAAAACAAAGTATAAATGAAATGAATATAAATGCACTATGCTTTATCAACCAGCACATTGTAGATCAATGTGCCAGTCTTATTTTACATAGTCTTTCGTCTAAGAGTAAGTATTTACAAGAAATATCCAAACCCCGTCAAATCAATACTCTTCCCGTAAGTGATAATATTTATGGCGCAGAAAAAGAAATGAAATATAAACATGGATTATAAATATATAAAGAAATAATAGGTAAATAGTAGTATAAAAAGAGCATAATGGCGTCGGAACAACAACAGCAACAACCTATTGTACACTCTCAATTCGATTTTGACAATATTGTTGTAGGAGAAGCGAAAATTACAAAGACACCATATGGAACTGTAAACCTATTTATTCCAATGAAATACTCAGAAACCGGATCTAATGATGATACTTGCGATATTGAAATCCAACCCCCCCGTCTAACCCTTGCAAACGAACTTGTTGAATGGGCAGATAAGAACAGTTCCAAGAAAAGTTATTACATTGATTATTCGTTTACATCGGAATCTAAGCCCAATAAGTCCAAGAATTTTAGGAACTTTGTTGAACAATACGAAAACTGGTGCAAGAATGCAATCGCCGACCACTCAGAAGAGTGGATTGGAGAATCTCTTGATCGAGAACTGATTGACAGAGTATTTTCTAGTTGCGTGCGCAACAATACCAACAGTCTCAGGACAAAGGTGCCTATGAAGTTCAATCAAATCAAGTTTGATTTTGTCGATGTGAATGATTTCTATGTAAATCCTTCACAAATGGAGTCTGGAATGGAAGTTTTGCCAAAATTTAAGACAAATGGTATTTGGAAGTTTGGAGATAAGTGGGGTTCCTCATGGAACACTACCTTTGTAAAGGTCTTTCAGGATATGAAAAACGATGGTTAATTTATTGCTATTTAAGAATCTTTTGATTAATAAATAACAATAACAATGATAAACTGTGAACACGTTCTTGAATTTTGGTTCAGTGAACACAATTCCAAAAAATGGTTTGTTAAAGACTCTACATTTGATGATTCTATAAAAGATATATTTGGACGTTTTTTCGATGATCGTTTGTCAATTACTAGTAGTAGTTATTGGAGTGCACATCCCAAAAATTTTCTTGCAAAGATTATTGTTTTTGATCAATTCACACGGAATATATTCAGAAACCAACCTGAAATTATACAAGAATATGATAATATTGCCGTAAATCTATCTTTGGAAAATATTGACCACGAAAATATACTTACTCCCGAAGAAAGATGTTTTTTGTGGATGCCTTTGCGCCATACTCGAAATGTTCGTCACCTGACTTATTTGCTTCAGAAACCGGAGTTGAGACTAGATTCACCATATCCAATATTTAGACGCTTTTACAAAGCCACTTTAGCTAGTCTAGCTCTCGAAAAGAATAAGTTTGTAGAAGCATTTAAGAGTGAAGACTTGGAAAATCTTTTGGGTATTAATTTTAAAGGTGTGTGTGAATTTTGTCCCGTAGATCCTTTTGAAAAATCACTCCGAAATCATCCCATACTCAAAAAACTAGAGGATCCATTTAAAAACCTTATCACACCTCACAAAAAACTTGTCGTTTCTTTGAGTGGTGGTGTAGATTCTATGGTGTGTCTACACCTACTCCACAGATATTATCCTGGTGAAATAATTGCTGTGCATATAGATTATACCAATCGACCTGAAAGTTATGAGGAATCTATGTTTGTGGCATGGGCGTGCAAACATTTCAACGTTCCGGTATATATTCGACACATAGATGAAATAAAGAGGGTCAATGATCACACACGCGAATTCTACGAAGAAATTACGAAAAAAATTAGGTTTGATATGTACAATAAATTCGAGTGTCCCGTTATTCTAGGACACAATCTAGATGACTGTACAGAAAATATATTTACAAACATTAAAAAATGTATTAACTACCACAATTTATACGGTATGGAACGACAAACTATTAATAATGCCAACTCCATAAGGATCATTCGACCCATCCTAGGTATTACCAAAAACCTTATTTTAGATTATGCACATACAAATCGCATACCTTATTTGAAAGATTCCACTCCCAAATGGAGTGAACGAGGAAAATTGAGAGATAATCTTATTCCGTACATTAAAGATTTTGATTTCGATATTCTTAAGGGGATATTCAAACTCTCTGAACATCTCGGGGATATGTATGAATATCTAGATACTCTTATCGACAAAACAAAAATAGAGTATTTTGAAGATAATACACATATTAATATATTACTTTTGGGAGATGTAGGTACCCTAGAAATCTTCTGGAAGCGTCTATTTCAAAAAATCAAATGGAAACACCCCGGTTGCTATCCTTCAAATAAAAGTATAACTCATTTTTCGAATTTATATAAAAATACTCGCGGGAAAAAGAATTGTGTAATTCTTAGCAAATATTGTAAAATAGAATTTTGTGGTTTGTATATAAAGATAATATATATTTAATAAATAACTCTACACAGATAATAATACTTTTATTCATTATGCGTGTAGAAGAATCCGAAAAATTTTACTGTATTACTTTTGAAAATATGGGAGTATTTACAAATCATGAAATCCAAGTTGGATATAACAACGAATGTTTATTCGTAAAAGCACACAGTCCACAAAAAAACAAAAAGTTTGAATATGAAATGCATCTTTATGCAAATATGGATTTGGATAAAAAGATTGTGGCTGCATTAAAAGATTCTAATCTTAAAATAATGATTCTTAAGAGGAAAGCCGTTTCTAGTTTTCAGATGGTGAAGGTCCACGCATTTTAGATAAATGGTCGTTCCATAAAGCCGAGTATTCTGATGAATACTCATATTCAAGTTCTCTCATATCTTCCGGTGAGAAATCAAATAATGATCTTTCTCGGTGGGGGGTGATGTATTCAAAATCGGGCATTTCAGATGATAGTATTGGAGTATTATTGGGAACAAGTATTTGTTGTTGTGGTTGGGGTGATGGTGACGCATTATACCCATTATTAATAATATTTATAGGTTCTCTACACAAAGGACACATTTTATTTTGCAATTTTAGTAGACAATTTATACATAAATTATGTGAACATTTGTGTAATAATACTATATCACAATCTGTTTCATAACATATGCAACATTCTTTAGAATTATTCATCATAATAATCGTTATATTAATACTATTATAATTGATAATCTTTTAAGTTAAATTTTTGGTTGGTGTCCCCAAATTTCTGAGACTATTATTAGTATTGTTTGCACTTGTAGGACTAAGTGAGGGTGCACATGGAGGATACCCTATTCTGGGTGAACAATTGATTATATTTGGGGGTATTGTGCTACCATAGTTTTCTAATTGATTTTCTCGGAACTGTACAATATCTGGATCAGAATTACGGCGGTTATGGTGATTTTGGACAAGATAATCTCTAACTTCTGATCTCACAACACCAGTATACCTTTTTTCAAGTATTTTCATACTTTTCATATATTTTTTATATGCTATTGCCTCCTTTCTTTTAAAAAATAACCCGAAAGTTATTCTTTTAAATTTATATATACGTTTCCATTCATCTCGTGCATTTATAAATTTCAGTACATCATGTTCAAGTTGAAAAATAGAATATCGTGAATTGTAACAATACTCCATTGTTTAGTAGTAGTATCTATATTATTAGTAATACTCTTTATTAAATTTTTCATCATAAATCCAAAATGATACCAATAAAAATAAAATGAGTCCAACAACAACATATATTAAATTGGTATCGTAAATAATTCTTTGATCATATGTTAGGTCTGATACCACAGGTGTAGTATTTTTTTCTTCCGTTGGTTTTTCTTTTGGGGGTGATGGTGGCAACGGTATATCATTTGTTTCTCCACATTCGGCACACCCACTACTATTATTATCATTACCTGTACTCGAATCTAAATTATCGATTTTAGTTTGAAGCTTCTTATACTTTACTGTCATGAATATTATTGTACTACAAAAAATAAAAATATACTTAAAAATATACGTGTAAATAATAAATATAATGTCGTTTGAAATTCCAGAAGATCCGAGAATTGATCCTAGATATACTCATGGGGTGATTTCTTTTCTAAGCCCCCAAGGCCCACAGCGCGCAGATGATACAATCGTTCGTTTTTCGGGCGCTTTCGAGTCTGAACAAGAAGCACGTGAACATGCTGAAGCCGGTGCAAAAAATGAATCTGATCTCGGAAAAACACCATTAAATAGATATGTAATTGAACTTAATAAATTTATACTTGTTCCACAGCCTTCAGACACCAATAGTCAAACAATAAGTTTATCATCTTTAGTAGAAAACTATCTTAAGGATCTGAAAGAAAAGAATGAGCACTTCGAAGAAAGACGGCGTATTCTTCGCGACGAAAAAAGGGATATTGACCCAGACTTTTTCAAAGAATTTGAAGAACAACAACAGCAACAACAAAAGCAAATTGAGGACACTGAGTCCCACTTTCAAACTGAGTCCCACTTTCAAACCAACAAAGGTAAAGGTAAAAAAGGTAGTGGTAGTGGGAACAAACGCCAAGTATATCCATACGACCAGTACAAAGTGCGTTTGCAAGAATATGTTGTAATGTCATATATTCCAGGACCTACTATTGACAACCAACAATATTTTGCCATTGCATTCGGGACACCTTTCGAAAAACTAGAAACTGCTATGGAAGAAGTAGAAAAGGTCCGCAAACTGGAAGATCGTTGGCGGCGCTACGTTGTTAATATGTACGAATTTCTCGCACTTCCCCCACCAGCAAATGATAAGATTGCACATTATGTAAGAGGAAATGATAAACTACAAGAAATTATGACAGAAAAGGCCAAGGCCGCTAAACGCAGCCAAGAACTTATGCAGGAAGTAGAACGTGAACAGCAGCAAAAACAATTGGAAAACAAATAAATATAAATGAGATAATTTTATTATTATTGTTATTATAGTAATAATAATAAAATGAACCCTGGTGCACTTTTTATACTTACGGGAATATTCCTTATTATTTTTGGAGAGTATCGCCGCGATGTTAATAATCTTAATAAAAAAAATACGGAAGACTGAATAAGTAACTTTAATTATTTGTTTGTACGTTTTACGTGAATAACTGTCTTTTTCTTCTTCTCTTTCAATTTTGTGAGAATATCTCGTTTTTCCTCGTCTTCATCCGAGTCATAGTGAGAATTGAAGTGTTGGTGTGAGTATCTCCACACAGCCTCACTACCAATACGGAATTTTCTTTTGCGTTTGGCTCTGTACCAGAATACACAATCCTCAATTTTATTTCCATGTGCAGTATTGTCTAAAACTAAACAATCAAAATTTTCTGTACATTGATCCATTACTTCACTGAATGAATCATATGTAGGGAAAATACCGAAAAAATTTTCGTATATTTTTTTGCGGTTCTTGATAATATTTTCACGAAGAATAAATACATAATCAATATTTGTTCTGAGATCGGGTGTAATGTCCATACAATACTGCATAGTTAAAAAGAATAGTATCTTCCAGTGACGCCCGTTCATAAATATTCCGCGTATATTGACATCTTTTGTCCAAGATTTATCGTACATACAATCATCTAAAAGAAGAAATGATGATAAAGATTCTGGATCACACGTTTTTAATTCTCCACGGTGCTTCTTAATTTTTTTACGCTGACTCTGTATTAATTTTTCAACAGCTTTTGTATTGAAATCATTGTAAATATATAAAGGTGGTATATATTTAGCGTAAAATGAATTGGATTCTTCAGTTGCAGACATAGCTAGTCCCACGGGTATTTTTCGATGATAATACAGAATATCTGCTACCAGTGTAGATTTTCCGGTACCGCGTTTTCCTATAAATACACACACTCTATTGGAATCTATTTTTTTGGGATCAAATTTTCTAATATCCAAATTCATATATTGTTATTATTTATTACTCTATGTAAATATAAATATTAGAAACTCCAAACGCAAATTCAGGAGTCAAAAGGTTCAGTGCTTATTGTATCGTAAATATCAACATGTTTTTTCATTAAATATTCTTTTACTAGGTATACCGCGAGAGCTATTACAAAAGCTACAAAGGTTATGGTTGTGTAGTGTAATTTTTTATCTGGGTCTTCTTCGTGCTGCTGGTAAAAATATAATACGAGCCACGACACTACTAACGATATAATAAAGTATATGTGATTTTCACTAATTTCCACTTGCATTTCTATAATTTATTTAATTATTTATTTTTTAATGCATTTCTGAACGCTGTTGAGCGGGCGCTTCATCGAAGAAACTGGTTTGATCGTCTTTTTGTTGAGGTGGAGCTGCTTTTGGTTCATCTTCTTCACGGAAACGCATTTCTTTAGGGAATTTTTCTGCAGATACAGTAATACTTCGTGTTTCTTCTCCACTTTCTTCTTGTTGTTGTGGTATTTGTTGTTCGGCATATTCTGGGGTGGGAGTAATGATATTGTCCTCTAAAGATTCTTCTTCGCCAAAATGTTGTTGTGGTTGGGATTCTTCTGGAGATTCATCTTCTTCTTCCTCTTCAAACTCTTCTTCTTCCACTTCAGATACATCATTTTCTGGAGATTCTTCTTCTTGTATTTCTTCTTCTTGTATTTCTTCTTCTTGTATTTCTTCTTCTTCATTAAATACACTGGCCAAGTATTCTTGTAAAATATTTTCTACAGGAATAAGTTTACGGATGGTGTCTTGAATGCAGTTATCAATTGTGCGAATAGTTTCTTCGTGGTTTTCTTTGACTTTATTGGATTTTAATTTATCGTAAAATAAAATAGGGTTGTAGTAAAATTTGCGTGCACATGATATGTATACATTGTGTATAAATTTCGATAGTGTCGGTACTTTAATTTTGAGTTTACTATTTTCTTCTTCGGAGCGAATGCAGCTAAGAATTTTTACATTAGTTATGAAAATGGCACTGATCAGATCGTGAATAAATGAACATTTGGATTTAATGCGTTCAGCCTCCTCGTCAATAATGTTCTCATTCCACTGGGGAATTCCTTTAAGTTGAGATTGAAATTCTTTGAGGACATATCGTTTATCATCTATAGTATCATAAACAGTTGTGTATATACTTTTAAATCCTTGATACACTATAGGTGTCATGCAATTTAAAAGTTGGTATATATATTCATCTCTAGCTGAAACCAGTACATTAATATTTGAATCGGACATCTTTTTTATAATTTTCAAATATTCATATTTATTTTTTTATACGCATAATATAACAATGTCAAGTAGCAATAAATGTTCTTTTTTTATAAAAATGAATCCTGACCAGTATAATTACTTGAAAAAAAGTCTCGACAATCCATATGAAATTGGTCACGTTATGTATTTCAAACCAGACTCTGAAAAGTATACCCCGAACAAAAAGTATACTTTGGTAAGTACATCTCTAGATTCTATAACCAAGGGTGGGGGAATGTCAGTTTATACTCCATTAGGAGCAATAAATTTACACACACACCCAAAATCTGCCTATAAATATGAAAATTGTCTTTGGGGGTGGCCGAGTGGAGAAGATATGGCCGAAGTTATACGATATGCGGCATCTGGAATGATGGGCCACTTCGTTGTGACCTTGGAGGGAACATATACTTTACAAGTAAATCCATGTTTTCTTAAGTTTTTTTCTTCAAATAAACTTACTGATAGAGAGCGTGGTATACTGTATAAATTAATATACGTATATTTTTCAAACTTTCATAGTTACAGAACAAAAAATAATGTAAAAAAATTCAAGTCTAAAAAAATCACGCCGAAATTCTTTGTCAATCTTGCAAATAAATTTAAATTAGAAACTCTTGAAAAAAATGTGGGTGTGATAGACGGATCAGCAATTGTTTCAGAAGATTATTGCGACTATTTTATGTCATTTAATCACGGAAGAAATAGTCGTATCCAATACATAAACCCCGAAGGTATGATAGTATATACCGAAGAGTTTAAATTATCCAACGCCGAAGTGAAAGTATGTATAAACAAATTCACAGAAATGTTTAATAAGTTAAGTTGTAAAAACTATCGCACGAGTATATTTCACGCAACCTTTATTCCCAAAGAAAAAATACCCCACCTCAAAGTATCTTTCGGAGCGGTAAAACGGAGTTGCCCAATTAAAAAAGTACTGGAAATTTCTCGCGAAAAGACCTTCCGTTTTACTTAAAGGTAAAATTAATAGAAATAACTAAACGAGAAGAATATGAAAATAGAGACTGACCCAAAACTAGATTTTAAAGATGTCCTAATTCGCCCAAAACGGTCATACCTTAAATCTCGTAATGATGTAAGTCTAGAACGCACAATAAAGTTCGTACACTCCAAACGTGTGTGGACAGGTGTGCCTATCATGACAAGCAATATGGACACTACCGGAACATTTGAAATGTACAATGAACTACACAAACACGGTATCATAACGTGTTTTCATAAACACTATTCGGTCGAAGACTATCCTTTGAACATGGACAAGAATTTTTATGCTGTATCTACGGGCATTGGACAACAAGATTATGAAAAACTAAAGAAAATTATTGATCGCATCGACCCATACTTTGTGTGTGTGGATGTAGCAAATGGATACATGTACCATCTTGTAGAATTTACACGTAAATTGCGT
>Ga0114934_10002145_pt1 | contig 12700 bp, 11 predicted proteins | sample 4SBtaG_2_FD_99695 | JGI IMG/M metagenome (GOLD analysis project Ga0114934, IMG submission 99695) | Deep subsurface microbial communities from Kolumbo volcano to uncover new lineages of life (NeLLi) - 4SBTROV10_white metaG | ecosystem: Environmental > Aquatic > Marine > Volcanic ... | reverse complement strand
GGAATATTAACTGCCGATAAGCCTGGCTCCTTAGTTTTTAGGATATCGGGATTTATAGTATTGAGGATAAGCCAAAAGGAGAAAAGAAGAATCAAGCCGACAACGGCGTTGATAATTCTATTTTGAGCATCTTTTTGTTTTCCTGCTGCTCCGCTAAAGATGGTATATTCAAAACCAGCAAAGATTATCATTGCAAAAGCTAAAATACCAGCTAAGCGAAAAGCCCATTTGATGAATATTTTTGCAAAGCCAGTAAACCCTCCTCCATTTGTAGATGTCGGGTGGAAACCGGGAATTCCTACCTCCCACTTATAAGGAATAGCAGAAGAAGTAGCACTCTCTACCGTTTTTCCTAAAAAGAGAGGGGAAATTACTAAAACGATAAGAAGGGTTAAGAGTAATAATTTTGTTGTATTTTTCATTTTTCTGAAATTGTTTTTGGTGATGTCTTAGGTGCTATTTTTTTAGTTATTTTGGAAGATGTTGGTTTGGTAGAAGGTATGACTTTGGCGGTGACTTTAGCTGCTTTTTTCAAACGAGGTGACTTTTCCACAATATAGACGCCAATAACAGAAAAAGTAGTAACAGGAAGAATACTGGCAAAGGGTAAAACATCTATTAATTGGCCTATAAGGAACCAAGTAGAACTAATACCTATTAAGAAGATAATAAGGGTAATAACTGCGGCAAAAGGAAGACTAAAGATCCAAGAAAAAGCATCAAAACCAGGGATTAAACCAATTAATACTTCGACACCATCTTTGATGATGGCTAAAATCAGAAGGAGAAGGAAGAGAGGGAAAGATAATGGGCTAGATGAGAAAATATTTTTATTCATAATTCTTTATTCTTGTTTTTTCTCTCTCTGCTGACCTTGCATTTCTTTTTTAGCTTTTTTAATTCTTAATATTTCAGCAGGGTTAGAAGTGATAATTTGATCTTCAGCATAAGAAGCAACAACCTGAATAGCAGCATGTTTATCTTCAGCAAAGAATAGGCCTGTTCCTACAGATGCTTGAAGAAGAATAGATTTTTCTTGTTCTGTAAGTCCGAAAGCATCTCCTAGACGATCAATATTAGCCGGTGATTGACGCATAAGTAAAGCCAGGGCAGAATTTGTAATAAGAGGCTTCCCGTAGGGAGAGTTAAGAGCATCTTCGATATCTTGGGAAATAAATGTTACTCCCAGATAATATTTACGTGCTCTCTTAACTAAGCCAAAGAGGAAGGAAGCACTTTCTTCATGCTGGAGAAGCCACCATCCCTCATCGATAATCATTAATCTTTTTCTTAATACTTGCCTTATTGCAGTCCAGACATAATTAAGAACTACATACATAGCAATAGGCCTAAGTTCTTCTTCTAAATCTCGTAATCCGAAAATAACCAAACGTTTAGAGATATCAATATTAGAGGGTTGATTGAGAAAACCAGCATAGGTACCTTTGGTATATTTATATAATTTCGCTGCTAAATTTTCTCCCCCTTCAATATTGCGAAGTACTTTTTCTAGGTCTTCCATTAAAGGAGGATTTTTTCTTTCTTGGAGGTTATTGGGAAAAATATCTCGGCTAGCATATGTTTGGGTAATAGCCTTATCTAAAATAATTTCTTCTTGGGGTGTTGCTCCCCCAATCATTATTTTAATCAAGCCAGTGAGGTTAAGAATATGGTTTTTAAAAACTTCTTCGGAAGTCTCATCTTCTCTGACAATAGGAAGTTCAAAGGGATTGATATGGTCCTCAGAGGCAACAGCAATTTTGAAATAAGTTCCCCCCAATGATTCGGTGAGGTATTTGTACTCGTATTCTGGATCAATAACAATAATGTTTGTTCCTAAAAGTAAAGAACGAAGAATTTCTAATTTAACAGCATAACTCTTTCCTGCTCCTGTTTGGGCAAAGGCAACCATATTAGCATTAGGAAGAGAGAAACGGTCAAAGATAATTAAACCATTATTTTGTTGGTTGATTCCATAGAGAATACCTTTATTTTGGGTAAGATCCAAAGAAGAAAAAGGGAAGAAAGTAGAAGCAGGTTGAGAATTAAGAGGGGTAGCAGTGAGAAGGCGATCAAGACCAAGAGGAAAAGATGATTCTAATCCTTCAAACTGGCGGAAGAGAGTAGGTTTAGCATAAACTAATTGCTGTTCTAAAAGATTACTAATTTTGTTCTTAACTTTTTTCAATCCCTCAGCTGATTTAGCAGAAAAAGTAATGTAAACACCAACATCGAAGAGTTTTTCGTTTCCTTGCTGAATAAGCGTTCTTAATTCTTCAATGTTTCTTAACCCTTCTTCTAAGAGAGGGTTACGCACTAATCCCCTTTCTGCCTCAATGGATATTTGCGCCTGAACCTGAGCTGATTTTTGTCTTAATTCTCTTACTACTTTATTTGTGTTAATAGGATGAAAAAAAATAGAAATATCAAATGATTCGTCAAGATTGACAATATTGGAGAACCAATTAGAGGCGAGATAGCGAGGATAGGTAAGAATAAAAAGAGTGGAATAATATTTGTCACCTAACTTTAAGAAGCCGGGACTTATCTTTAAACCAGCAGGAGCAATCAAATCCTGGAGAGTGGTAACTGCTTGTTTATAAGTTAGTTGAGGAGAAGCAGTTGAGGGTGATTTTTTTGAGAAAAAGGGAAGATGCATTTTTCTATCGATTAAGTTTATTGATTAAGTTCTCGGGGAAGCTGAAGGGATTCTCCTTCGAATGGTTCGGGGTTATAAAGATTATAGAAGAGCTCGATTAATTCTTTAGTAGTTAGAGGATGAGCATTTAATCCCATTCGAGTGAGATTGGTAATAATGTTATCTTGGCGAATTAGTAATTGCTGCCGATAACGATTGAATTTTTCTGGAGAAATGAATATTGCTTTAGGAAACGCCTGATGAGTAAGGTTAAGAATTTCTTTGAATGAGGACCCCATTTGACTAATAATTGTTTTTGTCTGGATAACAATTGGATCGTAAGGGATGACAACATAAAATTTCTTCTTCATAATATTGTTTTGAGCTATTAGTCCCTGGAGAAAATTGTAATAATCTCTTCCTTGTAATTTAAGAAGGTCATTGCTTTCTTTAGCAATGCGCTCCTGGAGGAAGTTAAGATAAGGAGAAATATTTATTCGTCGAGAATGAATAACGGTTTCTAAGGAGAAATCTAAACGGTTTAAAAGACCCCGCCAACTAAGAAGGACAGAATTCTGTTCATCTTCTGATTTCAAATCTAGGTTTACTCCGTTGACTTCTAAAACAGAACGGAGGGAACCATTTTTCAAAATGATAATTCCCTTTTTGATTTGATTAATAGAGACAAGAGATTGACTACTGAGAGCTTCCTTTTTTGCCATTATTTATTGATCCAAAAGATTGGTTAATTTTTTTAATGTTTCCGGAGTAAGGTTTTTCTTAAAAGGTGGTGAGCCTTTGGGTGTCTCTGCTATTTTTGCTGAAACCTTTTCTTGGAGAGGGAAATAACTGCTGGTGGTTCTTGCTTTTTTCCAGAGGTAATATTTAGGAAGCCAGAAGTGACGAATAGCAGCCAAGACTAATTTGTACACCGGAACACCATTTACTTTTCCTAAGGCAACGAGAAATCCAGAAGAAAGGAAAATAATAGCAAAGATTATTGCCAACCAAAAAGGAAAGATTAAAAAGAAGATAAAGGTTATGCCTATAAAGAATAACAAAATCCAGAGTTGAGTAAAGGTAATTAACCCCATCAACTTTACATCTTCTTCAATAAATTGAGGAACTTGATAAACCATAATAATTAAGCATTGCCAAAAGGATTCTTGGGTTTGTATTTAGAATAAGAGATAGGTTCTTCTTTCTTGGTTATTTCCGCTTCCCTTTTTTCTTTTTTGAGGTTGACAGCAAAAATAAAAGGTTTTTTCTCAGGGATATTTTTCTTCTTTTTGGAGAGAAACTTTCCTTTTTCTCCAGAAAAAACTTGAGAAGGAATGGTGCTATCTAATTTAACCGATTTGTTCTTTTTCTTTGGGGGAAGTTTTTTTATTTTTTTCCACCCTTTTTGAGACAACTGCTTCATAGTTTTTACTATCTTTGGAGGAGCCATTCTTTTCTCCATTGCTGCTAAAAGTTTGCTTTTAATTTCTGCTGCTTGCTTTCGGTATTGAGGAGATACAGAAAAATTTTTCAATCTTGTCGTTTTTATTTCTGCTTTTTTTACTGATACTTCTGCTGGTTCTGGTAAGTGAGGAAGGGGTTGCTTTTTTTCTATTGATACAGGATGAGGTACAGCAGTGGGAAAAGGAATGCTGGTTTTTTTCTCTAATTCTTTAACTCGTTTAACTGGGGGAGCAACTTTTTTCTGAAACGATAGAGAGGAAGGAATATTTGACGGGATATTTTGGTGCTTTACTTTTGCGAGAGGAGAAGCTTCTTTTGGGGAAGGAGAAACTTTTCTAACAAGAGGTTTAACTTGAGGAGTAACTTTTGTTGGGGATGGATGTCTTAGTTTTGTAATATCAGGGCGGGGAGTTAATTTTTCTTTTTCGGGAATATTAATCAGAGGATGCTCATTAACTGGCAGTAGCATTAAATTACGCTTAATCGGGGAGAATATCTTTTGTTGGATAACTTTACTTACTATTTCTAAATTAGCATTGGGAATATTAAGTTTTTTTCTTAGCTCTTCATTAAACTTATTTAAAGGAGTTATTCCTGACAAGATGTTAATGACGATATCGGATAAGATAGCTGACTTATCCTGACTCAATCCCGCTAAGTTTACTGCGTCTTTGATAGTAGTATAAGTACTGTCGGAATAGATTGTATCTCTTAATACAGGAGGTAAATCTTCTATGATTTCTCTAAAGCTTTTAGATGGCATTGACTTAAGGATATAGATAATGTGTATTGATTTAGTAACTACTAACTTGCGATACGATAGCCTTTAAATTTGCTCGTTTGGTCATTCTAACTAAATAGTCTTCTCAAGGCCTCATTTTGCTGTAGCTTTCTTATAAATGCCTGGCGAGCAACTTGATTTCCCTGGATTGCTGTAATTATTCTATGCCTATAGTCTTGTCTATACCAAACTTTATTATCTATGCTACCATAGAGAGCCGCTAATTTATCAGGCCTCAGTTGAATAACTAGTTGTTGATTAAGCTCGGCGAAGGCATTGTTTGCTGCTTGAGCTACTTGAGTTGGATTTTGATGTTGTCTTCTAGCTTGTGTTCTCGCATATTCCATAACATGTTCGAAAATTCTTTCTCCATGGCTATTACTTGCTATATCCTCTCTACCTAAATTATGAAGATGAACGGCTACCCGGATTGGTATTGGCTCTATCCTTTCTATTTGGCCATTTGCTCCCATTTGGAAGAATTCAGGATAGGAGTTTATTAATGCCCTAATATCAAGGGTAGGATCACTAAGGTTTAAATTAGCTAATTGCTGCTCGTCGTATGAGCCGTTCCTTATCGCAATATTTCTTGATGCTGCCCAATCAATATAATCTTCTGTGTTAGTAATTGGTGGTGCCGGTCTCCTTGCTTTATCTAGGATAATTTCCAGAGGATAATTTTTCTCCAATTCTTTTTCTTTCTTTCTAATATCAGCAATGTGTTGTGCTCTAAGGTGTTGTTTTAGCATCTTCCGGCCAACGCTGCTGAAAAGAGGCACATGGGTTAATTTTCTTCCTAGTTTTTCATAAGCAGTAGTTCTAGTTATTCCTTCATTGGTTTTTCTTGCTGTCCATTTAGTAATAGCACCGCTTGCTTTTCCTGCCTGAGCGAGGGTGAATTTAGAAGCAGCAGTTCCGGCTTGCATAGAAAATACTAATCCTACTATAAGAAAGAGGGCAGCCATTAGAGTAGTGATTATGTCCTGGCCCAAGGTAAGATTACTGGTATTAACAGAGGTATACTGGAGAATTGTCACTCCTGCATAAAGAGCAATAGCAAAGATTAAACCGAAAGAAGCCCATTTAAGGAAATTATCCCACCACACCTTCCACCATTTTTCTGTATCGGGAAATATCCAGGCAGAAAAAGCTAAAGGAGAAATAGCGGCAAGGAACATAATTACTATTGCCCGGATGATCATTGCTATAATAGCAGCCAAGAGAGCTATAATAGTAAATAACCAGGCAAAGAGTATTATTACATTTTTGATAAGCCAGGCGGTAAAGTCACGGAGTATATTCCAGAAACTAAAGCTAGGACCCTGAAAAGGAAACAATCTTCCAAGAGTACTATTACTAGCAAGAAGCTTGGTACTATTGAGAAAGTAAACAGTAAAGTAATTAAATAAATCTACAATCATCCCTACAATTACTAAGCTGAAGTTCACCAGAAGAGCGACAACTGCTATTTTCCAAAGAACATTTTTCCAACTGTATTTTTCTATCCCCAAGATAGTGGCTATAGCCATTACAATCATTGCAATGACTAAAATGATGTTTACAAAATCTCGCATTATTCTCCAAATAACTACTACTCCCTTGTTATTCTCGGTATAGCCACCGTAACTACTTGGTTGGATGGACCAGATTAATGCATTTGTTAAGCTTTCAATTGCTGTAGCGAAGACACCAGATCCAGTACCTGTATTCATTTCCGCGACTGCATTGTTTGTGTCTATGGCGGTAATCAGACTGTCTTTTTGGCCTGGTGTAGTGGGATTATCTAAATAGGCAGCTATGCTATCAATAATTCCACCTGCTGAAGCAGGAATTATCCCTGCGAAATCAGGAGTCGATGCTAGAGCTTCAACATATCTCATATAGGTTACTTCTCTGGCGAAATCCTTATAAGTAGATAGTCCGGATACATAGCTCTTTATTTTATCTTTTCCTATTATATCTGGTGCTTTGCAGTTACCAGGAGAATTGCAGCTCCAATCCCAACATAATGAGGCTTCATCTGGTTTTTCAAGGTGATGATAGTTACAGATACAACTAGCAGGAAGAGAATTAAAATAATTAGTGTTATTGCAAGAGTCTACTTTTTCCCCCTCAAATGGGTAGTGCTTGTAATCTTTCGACTTATACCAGCTCATAATTCCCTTTTGAAGTGTTTTGATTTGGTCTGATGGTAACTGCTGATCGGGATTAAAATTGTCTGCTTGAACAAAGTGCGGAAAACCAACATTGCCAATACCGATAAAACTAGTAAAAACGAGGATACTAACCAGAAGAATTTTAATACTTTTTCTCATAAGAAAATTATTTATAATAATGAAGAAACTGTCTTATTATACAATATTTTCTGGGAATAGAGAAGCGATTTTATGGGTTAATGTTTTCCATTGGGCAACAGAGAGATTTTGGGCTCTGGTATCGAAAGGAAGATGCATTTGGACCAGGATTTTCTGAAGTTGATCCTTAGAGATTTTAAGATTGTAAGGAAGATTGTTTAAGAGTAGTTTTCGCGGATGCTGGAATCCTGCCTTTACTACTTTAAAGAATAATTTCTTATCTATCTTATTCTCTTGTGGAAGAAGAGGAATTAATTTTATAATCGCTGAATCTACTTTAGGGGAAGGAGAAAAGGCAAGGCGAGAAACAAAGGATATTATTTCTGGCTTAGCATAAAATTGGGTAGTAACAGCTAAAAGATTCATTTTTGGTGGCTGGGCAACAATCCTTTGGGCTACCTCCTTTTGCACCATTAAGATAATCAAAGAAGGTAAAGGAGAACTTTCTAAAAGAAGACGGATTAAATAAGAAGTGAGGTAGTAAGGAATATTACCAACAACTTTGTATTTTCTATCTTTATTTATATATTGAATTTGCTTCTTTTCTCGAAGAAAATCTCGGATATCCGCTTGGACGATTTCTAAATTTGGCCTGTTCCCAAAGCGGTTTCTAATAAATTTTACTAATTGAGGGTCTTTTTCAATAGCGAGAATGTTTCCTCCTTGCTTTAAAAGAGAAGCAGTGAGAATTCCCTTTCCCGGCCCTATTTCTAAAATGAAATCACCTGCTTTTATTTCGGCAGCAGAAAGTATTTTTTCTAGGACGGTCTTGTCCTGGAGAAAAATCTGGCCTAATTTTTTCCGAACGGAAATATTTGACATCTTTGTTTTGTCTGCTAAAATAGAAAGGAGAGTCTATAAGGCTCTTTTTTTGCCCTTCGGCAGTCCTTCAACAAGCCCTTCAGGGCGTTTGTTAAAAAATACCATTCCTATTAGGAAAATACAACTTAATAAAGGGAGAATCTTCTTATTAGCGGCTAAAAGGAAAATAGAGAGAAAGATATTTCTTCCCCCAGCATTTTTGGGTTTTTCTATTATTTTTCTTGTTTTTTCCCTACTCTTAAGTAATTCTTCTCTTTTACTTCCCAAAATAACTTCTGGAGAAGAGGGAGAGGTAGTAAGGGAAAATGGCCTGCCTTCTCGGGACAATAATCTGACTAATCTTAATAACAGCTTTACTTATTCCCAAGCTATCAGAGTAGATGGGGGTAGCATTTTAAAAGAGAAAGAAAAAAATTCTGAGATGAGCAGTGCCCTTGCTTTAGTAGATAATAACAATGCTATTGCCATTAATTCTCCTCCTTCTTCCTCTCAAATTACTACTGCCCTTATTGCTAATTCTCTCAGTAATCGCCAAGGAATTATTAACTATACTGTTCAAAAAGGAGACAATTTAGCTAAAATAGCCAAAAAGTTTAATGTTAGTTTGAACACTATTCTCAGTAGTAATAATTTAAGCTTAAAATCTGTAATTCAACCGGGCCAAGAATTGATTATTCTACCTGTCTCCGGAGTAAGATATAAAGTCCGCCAAGGAGATACTTTATCGGGTATAGCAAAAAAATACCATTCCTCAGTGGATAAAATAGTAGTTTTCAATAATCTTAAGAATTCTACTTCTATTAGGGTGGGGCAGATTATTATAATACCTGGAGGATATGCTTCTCTAAGTCAAGCTCAATCCTCTATTCTTTCTCATGGCCTTACTCCTAATACAGTGAAAGAAAAAACAGCTATAAGTAAATGGCCTTCCTTACCTAATTATTTTTCTTTTCCTACTGTTTCTTCCGCTCACGATATAGGAATACTTCATCATTTGAATGCGGTGGATATAACGGCCCCTTGCGGAACTCCTATTTACGCTGCTGCTGCTGGTTTTATTTATGGGATAAAAAGAAATGCTCGCTGGTATGGCAATGAGATTATTATCCAGCACGAAAATGGTACAGTTACTGTTTATGCCCACTTGAGTCAGATTTTAGTCAAGGAAGGGGCAAAAGTAAAGCAAGGCGATTTGATTGGAAGAATGGGAAAGACAGGTAATGCTAATGGCTGCCATCTTCACTTTGAGGTGCACGGAGCTCAAAATCCCTTTGCCAAAAGATAGACTTATATTTTGTATTTTGTATAAATTAACTTAACTTCGTCATTGTGAGTGAAGCGAGCAGGTTCTTATTATGAGCGAAGCGAATAACAAGGTTCTTGAGCGAAGTGAAAGGTTCTTATAATTAAACTACCTTAAATAAACATAACAAGAAGTTTAATTTCAAGGTTCTGCCGAGTGCTAGCGAGGCAGGTTCTTAAAAGCTACTTGGTGAGGAAAGAAACTCTGTTTTGTATTGGAGAGCTTCGGCAATGTGATTTTTGTCGATAATTTCTTTGTTTTCTAAATCAGCTATTGTTCGGCTGATTTTTAATATTCGGTGATAAGAGCGAGAAGAAAGAGCATATTTATCGATAGCTCTTTTTAAGAGGTCAGCTGCTTCTTTTTGAAGAGGGCAAAACTGTTTTATGTCTTTTATTTTCATTTCTCCGTTAGCAAAGATGGGAAAGTACTTCTTGTTTCTTTCTTGAAATCTCTTTTTTTGAATTTCCCGGGCAAATATAACTTGTTTTTGAAGAGAAGAGGATGTTGTTTTTTGAAGAGAGGTAGTCATTTCCTCTGAATTTAAGCGAGGAACGTCAATGATGATGTCTATTCTGTCCAAAAGAGGCCCAGATATTTTTCTTCGATAACGTATTATTTCTCCCGGGGTACAAGTACAAGCCCGCACCGGGTCGCCGAGATAGCCACAAGGACAAGGGTTCATTGCTGCCACAAGGATAAATTTGGCAGGAAAAGTTACCCTTCCCTGAGCTCGGGAAATACATATCTCACCTTCTTCTAACGGTTGACGAAGACTTTCCAAAACATTCCTTGGAAATTCAGGAAGCTCATCAAGGAAGAGAACACCGCGATGAGCGAGAGAGATTTCTCCTGGTCGGGGCCAAGTACCGCCACCAATTAAGGAAGCAGCGGAAGCAGTACTGTGAGGAGATCGGAAAGGGCGTTGAGTAATTAATGGCTGAGAGGAAGGAAGCAAGCCACTGATACTATAGATTTTAGTAACTTCCAAGGACTCAGTGAGATTTAGAGGGGGAAGAATACCAAGAAAGGCTTTAGCCATGAGGGTTTTTCCTGCTCCTGGTGGTCCAATCATAAGAATATTGTGACCACCGCTAGCAGCAATGAGAAGGGCTCTTTTTGCTTTTTCTTGTCCTTGAATTTGGGAGAAATCTATTATTTCTTTCTTTTTTTGGGGAAGGAAGATAGAAGAAGAGGCAGAAAAAGGAACAATTTTCTTTCTGTTTTCTACAAAAGCAATTAGCTCGGAAAGATCTTTCACCCCAATAATTTTTGTTTTTTTAGTAGCAATAGCTGCCTCCGGGGCATTAGCTAAAGGAACAAAAAGATAATCATAATTATTTTTTTCTGCCCATATTGCTATAGCTAAAATCCCTTTTACTGGTTGGACTAACCCTTCTAAAGTTAATTCTCCAACGAAGAGTTTTTTCTGAAAAGGGAAAGGAGCAATTTGTCCGGAAGCTACTAAGTAACCAAGGGCAATAGCCAGATCGTAATAAGAACCATATTTCTTCACATTAGCTGGGGCAAGGTTAATAGTGACTTTTTTATTTGCTTGGAGAGGAGATCTTGCCCCACTGTTTTTAATAGCAGCAGAAACCCTCTGTTTTGCTTCTCTTATAGAAGTATCGGGCAAGCCGACAATATTAAAAGAATGTAAACCATTAGCAACGTCTACTTCTACTTTTATAGGAATAGCTTCTAAACCAAAAAGAGCGGTGGAATAAAGTTTGGCTAACATAGCTAAACCCCACCGCTTTTAATTAGTTTTTTATTTTAATTTACCTAAGAGGATTTTTTATGCCCGCACATTGAGTGCAAGTTTTTGCTGCTGGGTTGGCTCGGAGGCGAGCTAGGGTGATTGGCTTATGACAAATCTCGCAACGGCCATAACTACCATCATTTTTCTTGATTTTCTCTAAGGCCTCTCCTACTTCTTTAAGCCGTGTTTCTAAGGCATGTTCTAAAGCAACGCGCTTATCGTAAGTTTCTATCTCTGCGGCATTTTCGTCATCAGCAGAAGGTCGTCCTCCGGGATTAGGAAAACGAGCATCGTAATCATAAGGAATACGTTTATCTTTATCAGCAAAACGAGAAAGGTCCTTTTCTAAGAAGGACTTTTCTTGCTCTAATTTTTTCTTTAATTCTTCTAAAGTTTTCTTTTTCATCGTAACATATAATAATACTAATCAGATTTTTGAGATAAGTCAATTGACGGATTAATTACGAATTGCTAATATGAAATTAATAAAAGCGGGTGTCGTATAGCGGTTATTATATTACCTTGCCAAGGTAGAGACGGCGGTTCGACTCCGCTCACCCGCTCTGGAAAAATCCTGTCCCGGCTCTGCCGGGACAGGATTTTTAGAATAGCTTTAATGATTAAACCACTAGCTGTTTATCTTATCTTTTTATTTCCTCGGTGAATTTCTTTGCTTCTTCTAAAAATAGATGAGGAAAATTCTGGAGGTATTTTTTTAAAAATTTTTCCTTTTCCTCGTCTGAGCCTTCAGCGAAGGTTTGGGCTATTTTAGCCTTTTCTTCCTCGGTTAAATTTTTGTATGCTCTGACTAGAGCTCGTTTCAAAATGAGATCATAAGAATCAGCGACAATGTTTTTTAATTGAGGAGGAAGAAGATTAAGAAAGTTTTGTTTCATTTTCCATAATGTTTTTTATTATTGTTTGTTTTGTATAATTACTTCTTTTTGGCTCCTGTTTCTATTCCTGTCATTTTTTCTATAGCCTTCATTTCTCCGGTAAAGAATAAAATAAGGAACAAGAACAACGACCAACCAGCTACATTTCCTATCGTTCCCCAGATAGACTCTTTTTTCTTACCTTTTTTTACAAATTCTTTTGCTTTATTTATTGTCTGTTGGGCTTTGGGGGACAATTCTTTTTGTTCCTTAGTGACTTCTTCTTGATTAAGATTTTTTACTTTTGACTGAAGTTTCCCTAGTATTCCTCTTGCTTCTTTATTTTTTGCTTCTTCTTTGCTATCAGCAATAATATTGAAAAGAAGTTCAGCTAATTGAGGAGAAATTTCCTTACTGTTAATTTTTTCTTCTACTAATTTTTCCAGAAATCCTATTTTCAAAGGTTTTTGAGGAAAAGTACCAAGTCTTTTCTTCTCTTTTAAGAAGAAGGCTAATTTTTTGTCATCAGTTTGCTCCTCTATCTGGAGTAATTGACTGATAGTTCTTTGCTTAATATACTGGTTTTCAATATCGTTTGTTAAGGAGCGAAGGTCACGATAGGCTACTCCTTGAGCAGCTAAAACATTGCAAATTTCGGAAAGAGTTTGATCTCTTCCTGAGGCAAGCTTGATTAAATTTCC
>Ga0114934_10002144_pt1 | contig 12703 bp, 13 predicted proteins | sample 4SBtaG_2_FD_99695 | JGI IMG/M metagenome (GOLD analysis project Ga0114934, IMG submission 99695) | Deep subsurface microbial communities from Kolumbo volcano to uncover new lineages of life (NeLLi) - 4SBTROV10_white metaG | ecosystem: Environmental > Aquatic > Marine > Volcanic ... | reverse complement strand
TAGACGACAGAAAACATCTTTACTTTGTAAAATCATTATAGATACAAAACTATTCTTTTACAAATATATAACGTGTTTTATCTTTAAGTCATTTTAACTGTTCATTTGAAAATTCCAATGGTGAAAATCTTCAACGGTGTAAAATGAAATTCGTGTTTCATTTTAAATTCCTGTCGGTGTAATCCTTATAATTCTTTAATTGACGTTGTAATGTGGAAATACCTTTTTTATATTTTCTTAAATTTTCTTTTTTATAAGCGTAATTAAAATAATTTTTATAATTATGTTTTTTAACTTATTGTATTGCTTTTTTATTTCTAAATTTAATTCGTTATATTTCAAAACTTTTTTATTTAATTTTAAGTAATGTTTTATTTGATTAAAATATGCCTCAATAGCACCATTTGTATGTGGTGTTTATAATTGTATTTTTAGTTCCCCGGCTATAACTTAATCTAAATATTTTTGATAAGGTTCATTCCATTGGAATAGTTGTATTATATTCAAATTATGTCTATTTTAGGCATATATACTTTTAATAGGTTTTACATAACGATATTATTATAAATAAAAAATTGATTATAAATAATAATAACGAATATAATATTACAAAAATGGAGGATATTTCAAAACAAAATAAAAATGGATTAGACCAATTTTATACAAATAAAAATATAGCATCAAAATGTTATAACAAATTAACCGAATTAATTGATATAAATGAATTCGATATACATTTAGAACCGAGTGCTGGTTCGGGATCGTTCTTTAATATTATGAATAACACTAAAAAAATGGGGTTGGATATAGATCCAAAAGAAAAAGGCATTAATAAAATGAATTTTTTTGACTATAAACCAGAAGAAGATAAAAAGTATCTGATTATAGGCAACCCCCCCTTTGGCAGAGTATCATCATTGGCAGTTAAATTCTTTAATAAAAGTGCTGAGTTTGCAAGTTGCATTGCATTTATCATACCAAGAACTTTCAAAAGAGTGAGTATTCAAAATAAATTGGATTTATACTTCGAATTGATCTATAATGAAGACCTCCCAATTACACCTTGTTGTTTTACACCGAAAATGACAGCAAAATGTTGTTTTCAAATTTGGATGAAAAAAGAAACAAAAAGAAATAAAATTATTTATGATAAAACACATTGTGATTTTGCATTCGTAAAACATGGTCAAAAAGATAAAAACAATCAACCAACTCCACCAAAAAATTGCGATTTTGTCATAAAAGCATATGGGGGAAATTGCGGAAAAATAATTGATATGGGATTAGAGTTACTAAGACCAAAAAGTTGGCATTGGCTTAAATCTAATATAGATATTGAACTGTTAAAAAATAGGTTTAGACAACTAGACTACTCTATATCAAAAGACACAGTAAGGCAGGATAGTCTCGGACAGCGAGAGTTGATATTTTTATATAAATTAAAATTTGGTTAAAAATTATCAGAATCGTATTCAACTTCATATTTCATAAACTCATTCCAAATATCAAAACTTTTGCCTTTTTTAGTATTTGGATCGCATCTCAGATCGTATTCGCAATTTCTGCCTTTGATATTGTCAGATGTAATTTTACCTAACATGGTACATGATCCATGGGCATATCCGCCAAAACGAACAATAAGTTCATATACGATTTTTGATGGGATTTTGAAAATGTGAGCATTACCTATTGTATTATTTTCATACATATTAAATGCAATGAAAATATAATAATCCACATTGTGGTCTGGTCTTATTTGAACGAAATTTATTTTTGATTTATTGGCATGAATTGATGTCTTTATTTCATAATTATTACCATTTTTATAGCCGTCGCCGCTTGTTGAATTTATTGCGTTACCAATATTCAGGTCCTTTTTACATATAGTTTCTAAATAGGTAGATTGCGGAGATAAATATATCCGAGCTAATATACATTTTCCGGTTAGTGTTTTCTCTCTTGTAATTTTTTCTAAAATATTTTTTTTATCTTCTAAATCTCTAATTTTCATTTGTGTAACAAGTTTGATCAATTCATTGAGTGATGTAGCCATTATGATATGTTGTTGTATTCAAATACTTTTTCAAATCATTTTTTTATTATTTTATCAAACGTAAATAGTGTAACCGCAACTATAAATATAATGTTTGTTATATTGATTTATAAGGTGTGAAAAAACGGCGGCGGAAATACATTAGATCTGTATGCCAACTAACAATAAATTATAAAATAATTGCATTATGTAAAAAACACTTTTGGAAAGAATTTATCTAAATTATTGCATAGTTAAAAAATGTATAATATTTTTTTTATTTATTTATAAATTCGCTTACAGATATTCCATGTGTATTTCGTCGTACATGATTATCTCACACACAAGTCATCAACATCACAGAGCTCCATCAACGAGTTCTCATCTAGCAGCCACCGCTCTTGCAACTTGCATCACGGCAATCATGGCGTGACACCAAAACACCATGTGTGCGCTTGCCTACGTTATCTTGGTAATCCTTAGAGGTGTAGTACACACCACCCGTATTCTCGTACAACGTACACCATTCATCCAACGGATCAAATTCATCTAGAACACCGACCATTTTCACCAAATCCTTCTCGTTGTAGTCATCGCTGTCGCCGTTCTTGACACATTCGATCTTGCCTAACAGCATCTCTCTAACAATCTCAGCAAACTCCATGCACAATGCATAGCGCTTACAAATCTTGTCGTCGGGATGTTGCCTTTCTGTTTCCGTTTTCATGTAGCAAATGAGGCCGTCGTCGACAGGACACGTCAACTCGGCGCCCTTTGACAAAATGTTCGAGGTGTATTTGCATAATGCGCATTTAACATCACCAAACGCAGCCACCAAAACACGAGCTTCTTGTTCACACAACAAATTCTTTATGGTTTTGAACAACTCCTCAACACCAATATAGTTTCTCGTCTCCAACCTGCTCTTAAACAGCCTGTGAAAAGTCTCTGGGTTTGACCTCTCGTCGTTGAACAAAAATGTCATTGGCAGTTTCTTCAACGCCCCGGTGATCTTTTTTACCAGATCAGGGCGTTCGACACAATCTAAATCAAACCTCGTCTCGTGGGCTTTTCTTTTGGACTCTGCCTCCTTTGCCTCCTTCGCCAGCCTTTCATTGCACTTTTGTATTGCACGCTTTCCATCGAGCTGGTTTTTGTCGTGGGCATTGCGCCGCTTTTTCTTCCTGTCCAACTTATCAAGCTCTTTCTTCTTGCGGTGAGTCGGCTGTTTCATACAAGTCCCCGGCTTCCTCTCGTCACTGGGATCTATCCACAACCTGTCTTCCGGATCAAATGTTCCTTCGCCTAACGGAAATTTCCGAAACAGCCTGCGAAACTCCTCACACAACATCATATTTTCAAGTGCAATGTACGTCCGTGTGTGTTTGTACGGAGTTCGGCCCGTGACGGGATATCTCTTCCCGTTCGGACGAAGGCCCACTTTGAGCTTCCACTGCGTCGTCATTCGTGCAACGGCCTTGCACAAAATACCGTTGATCCACATGAGCAAGGTGTCGAATGTAACACACGAAGACACGTGGCCCGATTTTTGATCAAACGGTGTGTCCGGATGCGTATACGCAAAACGAATCGTTTGAGGGTTTCTACCACCTCTACGACACGAATTATGTGCGAACAGCAACTCCTCCACCCGCTTAACGGGTTCTGTTGCTGGTGCCGCCTCCTCCTCCATGCCGTTCGTGGCACTAAGGAGAACACGAAGCAAGGGGGTCAGCCGATGCGATGATCTCCTGACGGCCTCTGCCGCCATATCCATCTCATCTAAAGTAGCCTCCACATTACCCCAGCTATCCACGAGTTTCGCCTCTCGCTCGGTAGGCGTTTTGGCGCGCCGTTTCATATACGCATGGTACTCGCGAACTGCTCCCTTGTACTTGGATGATTCGCCGCCGTACATCTCTTCCTGGTCAAACACATGTTTCAACAGAACTGATTCTTGAAACGAACAAAATGCACTAAGACACTTGATCTGGCTATACAAAACACATGCCTTCGCCCTGATCTCTTCCCGTGCATCCTTCGCACCCTGAACATGAAACTGTTTCTTCAACCCCGCCAGTTGCACTTTAATCCGATCCATCATAACACGAGGGTCGGCCATGCACCTAGCCAAGACCTTTTCATATTCACAGAACGATCTTTGCTTCGTAAGCGGCGGAGGCATCGACCTCGGTACTAATGCAAGCATGGAACGCTTTCCCTTTCCACCGGAATTCAGTTTGGTACCAACACATACCGTGTACACGCGCTTCCCCTCGGGAAACACATATGACACACCAGTCGGAATGTCGTGCCTATTTGCGTTGAAATAAACAAACTTATCCCGCCCAACCCGAATGGCGGGACGAAAGTTCGAATCGACATCATCTATGTTTTCACCGCACTGCACACATGCGACAACTTTGCCTTCGCTTGCTGTCACAATCTTCGTGTTTTTGCATTCGGTTGCGCCCATTGCAAGTGCAAACCCCCTAACATAGCACAACAGCTCCTCTACGTACCTATATGATACGTAGTTGAACGGCAACCCGAGCAAATGTATATAGTGCGTCTCCTCCTTCGTTAGAGTAGACTTGTCGAGACGACCTGTCCTGACCCGTCTTTTCTTCGGAACAAACGACGGTTTTGGCAACTTGAATTGCACCTTGCCAACACCATCTATTCGCACGTTTCCATCCTCGTCATTCAGTTGTTCTAAGCCGAGCATTCGTGCTAGCGGATTCTTTTCTGGACAATCCTTAAAAACTGCCCAAAATTTCATCCACGTATTGGTCAAATCAGGGCACTTCGTCGGAAGCCTGAACTTGTCCATGCCTTTGGGTTTTGGACCGCCTTTCGGTGTCTTCTTGCCCCTAGCCTTTGGGGTGTGCTTTGGTTTTGGACTGCCTTTCGACGTCTTCTTCCTTCGTTTACCCCTGGATGGTTTCCCACCCAATCTATGTGGCACACGTAGTGTGCCGTCACCCTTATCTGCCTTGACAGACAATTTATATTCCTTGTCAAATGTAGTTTTCATTGTGAATATTATATTATTGAAATTACTTCTGTTTTTTAGCATCATTTTTTATATTATCCGATAATCGCCAACAATCTCTTGAATATTGTTTTATTATTTCAATTAAAAATAAAAATTGACACCCAAAAATATCTACAATCTATTTAGATTATTGGGAAACATGTTATCTAATCAGAGATGGTTATATGATGTGTTTTTCATTGGTGTCATAAACTTTGTCCTAACAGGCAAAGGGACTTGATACTATCCCGGGATAATATTCTCGTTTAGACTTTTTGGGGGATAAAACCCTTTAACTGGAAGAACTTGGGCAGAGTCCCTCGTGTTGATGTCTGGATTTATTCAAGCAGAGACACACCCGTTGACGTTGGGGTGTCAAAACCAAAACTGATACATGCGAGTATGATAGTGCAAGCTAAATTATTTGCTGTTTAAAAGGCTTCGGTCTTTAATTCATAATTACACTTGATAATCAAGAGCAAAAATTTATAAATATTGGTTGGTGTAACTTTTTATTATTTGTGATAAAAAATGGCAATAAAACGCCCAGTGTTTGTTTTGATCAAACTACCTTACGATTAACAGTCGTACGCTCTACCGATTGAGCTAACCGGGCAAATCTTACATATATTATATATAATACTGTCTCTAAATACATTTGCAATGATATTTATAATAAAATAAACATAAATTTCGTTAAAAAATGATTTATAAATAATTATAAAATATATCTCTATTATTACAATATGGTTGATTATAATTCACATAAAAATATTAATATTCAAAAACCTTTTCTAAAATGGGTCGGTGGCAAAACACAAATCATTAATAATATTTTAAAACATATCCCCGATGAAATGGAAAATTATCATGAAATTTTTTTAGGTGGCGGATCAGTACTTTTTGCGGTATTATCTTTACAAAAACAAAAATTAATTACAATTCATAACAAAATTTATGCATATGATTTAAATGAATCATTAATTAATGTATATAAAAATATACAATATGGCAAAGATGAAGTTTTTAATTTTATTACGAAATATATAACTGAATATAATAGTATTAAAGGAACTACTATTAACAGAAAACCAAAATCATTAACGGAAGCAAAAACATCACAAGAAAGTTATTACTATTGGGTGAGACAATTATACAATAACTCGAATAAAGATAGTTTTGAATCCTCTGCAATTTTCATGTTCCTTAATAAAACATGTTTTAGAGGAATGTACCGAGAAGGACCCAATGGATTTAATGTTCCATTTGGCCATTACAAAAAAACACCAACAATCATCTCAAAAATTGATTTAGATACGATTAGTGAACTCATTAAAGATGTTGAATTCACCTGTTCCGATTTTAGTAGTTCTTTAATGAATATTGAAAATAAAGATTTTGTTTATCTCGATCCCCCCTATGCACCGGAAAATACAAACTCTTTTGTAGGATACACATCTAATGGATTTAACTTGGAAAAACATATTGAACTATTTAATATTATTATGGGCATGGATAATAAATTTGCAATGAGCAATGCAAAAGTTGATATTGTAACAGAATTATTTGGGAATTATAATTGCGATGATATTATTGCCAGAAGGGCAATTAATTCTAAAAATCCTGGAGCAAAAACAACAGAAGTTATTATTTATAATTAGTTATTTCAATATATATGTATTATATCCAGTACATTCTATATCCATCATTATTTTTGGATTTTTCCATTTATATTTGAATATATGAACGATTTTTTTCTTATCCATATAAATAAATAAGCACATTATATCTTTTGTATTGCCGATTTTATCATATATGACACGATATGGATAATACAACTGTCGAATATTGAAACTTTTTACATATTTTGATTTGACCTCGATTATGCATATCTTATTTTCTGTTTCAAAACAACCATCTGTTTCATATTGAGAACCATCTATTATTAATTCCTTTCCCCCAAATATTGTTGTAAAATGACAACGATGTCTCCCGCCCAATAATGGCCCATATAATATTTTTTCCCCAATTTCATCCTCCAGCACACCACTATATCTCAAATTATCCAATAAACTTGTTTCGCTATCACCAATTTGTAATATACTACTATTGTGTTTCAATATAACTTTTAATGGAACTTCTAAATTTTTCAAAGTAACATAAATATTATCATGTGTCAGTAAATATGTTCCATTTTTAATCGATAATATATTTAATCCATATTGTTTGAATATATTTGGACGACATTCTTTTGTATCCTGTTTACATAACAATCTTGGTTCAAATTGGGACTTCTTACCACTCCATGTATATTTTGACTCTTTAATTTGTTTAGATGTTATCTCATAATTACCTGTCATTCTTGGGCAATAACCACAATATTCTAATACATGACTCCAAATAACACTATTCATTCCTCTATTTACAATAGATATTTTTTTCATATGTTTTATTATTTTTTTCATTTATTATTATAATTACACAACTATTCTTTTTTTTTTTCTGTTTTTTTGTACCTAGGACCTAACCTCTTCCTATGTTCCATGTCTTTTTCTAACCGAATATACATCCGGACTATAAAATCTATTTTATCTATCATATCTGGATTATTATCTTTGACATACTTTACAATTTCTTCTCTTTTTGATGGTATTTTTAATGACATTTTTGTCATTATGCAATGTTATTATAATTTTGAGATTTCAGTTTTTATTGTGCATTTTATTACACAATTTTATTACACAATTTTGTTAGACGATTTTGTTAAACAATTTTGTTAAACGATCTTGTATTTTCCTCTACTTGTTGTTTTTGCAATCCCCCTATATACATCATCATAATATACTCTCTTTGTCAATAAACACATAACATAATGTTTCTTGCGAATTTTAATTATGTCTGCCACAATATAATGACTTCCACCCCTAAATATGGGAGCATCATTATCATTTACTCTTGTAAGCCTTCCTAATTCTTTACCAGTCGTACTACCATCTTTATTTATCATTGGCATATAAACCATCATATCTACTTCATCCAAGAAATATGATTGTCCTGATTTATCATAAATCTGAATACATGTTGCAGAATCATCACTTACATCTAATTTAGAATCTCTATTATCAGAAATTACTTTTGTTTCTGATTCTTCACCTGATTCTTCACCTGATTCTTCACCTGATTCTTCACCTGATTCTTCACCTGATTCTTCACCTGATTCTTCACCTGATTCTTCACATGATTCTTCACCTGATTCTTCACCTGATTCTTCACCTGATTCTTCATCCGATTCTTCATCCGATTCTTCATCCGAATTGTTAATTTCATTATCAATTTTATTGTTAATTTCATTATCAGAAATTGCTTTTGTCTTCGATTCTTCACCTGATTCTTCACCTGATTCTTCACCTGATTCTTCACCTGATTCTTCACCTGATTCTTCATCCGATTCTTCTACCGAATTGTTAATTTCATTATCAATTTTATTGTTAATTTCATTATCATAAATTGCTTTTGTCTTCGATTCTTCACCAGATTCTTCACCTGATTCTTCACCAGATTCTTCACCTGATTCTTCACCTGATTCTTCACCAGAGGTCTTACTTTCTTTAATCTTAAATGAATTTTTTATTTGTATTAATTTCGATAAAATAATTTTGTCAAATATTAAAATAACTAAGTTGGTATCTTTGTTTTTTCCTGCAAATTCTGCAACATTGTGCTTAACTTTATTTCCAATTTTTTTTATACTTTCCCATAATACTAAGTTTGATTTATTTGATATAGAGGTTTCATAATGCTTGTAACAAAATGATTGTCCATCATATAAAGGTCTTACACATTTTTTGTATGCAATTGTTTTATCCTTCTTTCCTTGTATCAAAAATACTTCCGTTCCAGATAAAATATGTGTGTGCATCTTTTTTTTTGTTTGTATCTTTACTGCGCAAGGGCAGTAATCATCCGTTTTATTATTGGTATTGCTTTCAACGCAAATCTTTGCAATAACATTATTTAATAATTGTTGATCAACTAAATCCATTTTTATTATAATACACAAATATTTATTTAAAAAATTTTCATTTTTTCTTTCTTACTGATTTATTTCGGTGGTTACACCCGTTTAAAACTTTTGTTCTGATTGTTTTAGAAAACACGTGCCCATTTTTTTTTTCCAATTTAGCTAACTCATTCTTTCTGTCTTTTTTCTTTTTTCTATAACATATACCAGTTAAAATTATAGTATTTGTAATAATGTCTATATCCAACATATATTTTTTTTATATGATTTATATTAAAAATATATAATCAATTTTAATTTATAAAAAATTTTAATTTATAAAAATTGAAAATAAAAATTAATTCAATTGCCAATATAACAACAAAATGAATACAAGTTTAAAAAAATATATTGAAGATGGCAATAATATCTATGATATTATTGGTAAATCAAAAAATAAAATTCCAGATGACAAGAAAAAAATATATTCGATTATTGCCAAATATGTCAAAAATCCCACAAAAATTTTCTTTATTAATATGTCGGTGGTTTACTCCGCTCTTAAAAATATCGATGGACTTAAAAACAAAAAGGTTAAACCCTTTTTTACATCGTGTATATTTTGTCTATCTGGTAAAAGATGTGGAAATCACACAAAAAATAGATTTATTAGTGTTGAATTCAAATACGAAACAACGACTATTAAATTAGATATATGCTATCCAGATATATCAAAATGCAGAACAAGAGTTACTTTTGGATTTCATATAGATTTTGACTTCACCTATGATGGGCGGCGATTAAAAATTACCGGCGGAAAAAAATTTGTTCAAACGCCACGAAAATCAAGATGCAAGACATCGACCAGACTAAAAAAAATCGCAAATAAACAACCGGAACCGGTTTTTGATACCGCAAATTTTCCAGATTTATCTATAAATCCAAATAATAAAAACACCTCAGAAGATAGCACATGGACAACGGTAGGAAATGACGCCAAATTATTGGCACAAATTAATGAAACAAGAGAAGCAACCAAACAAAGCATGATTAACGATCAACTTCCAGAAGTTGATAAGAAAATTATTGAAGAAGAAAGACAAAAACTTATTGTGCTTGTAGAAGATCTCAAAAAAGAACAATCAACTAAACAGGATAGAATCAAACTATTGGAAACAACTTTACAAGAGCGCAGATCTAAACGAAGAGCATTTGATAATCCTGAATATTTCGATGATGATTTTTCAGGAAACTACTTTATTAGATAATTTATGATTTTTGATTTATAATAAAAACTATGATAAATAAAACTGGTGTATCTTACAAAAATCCCCAATTTTTTTATTAAATTTGCACTGTGACCCTTTAAGGGTAATTGCTTGGCATTTATGTGAATTTAAATCAGGACAAATAATACTGCCCTTTGAAAGTTTTTTTGCATTAACATTTACCATTATATCTTTCCCTTCTATATAAGGTAAAAGACTACATTGTTTTCTACAATATGGACATTCACGTTTTTTATACTCACCCAAGTAAATATTACCATATCTAATCTTACACCACCATTCATATATACAATCATAATGATATATATGACCACACGATATATCTATACTCATATTATCATTTGAATGCAAATCATCGCCACATATCATGCATTTTTCCTGTTCTCCTAACTCTTCGTTATCCCCTAATTCTTTAACATCACAACAGTCATCCATTGCTTGCGAAGATTCTTTCTCTTCTTTTTTTTCTTTCTCTATTATATTTGATAATTCATCAAATAATTGTTGAAATTTTGGTAGAAATGTCATTTTATTATATTATTATATTATTATTTATTCTATAATCATTTTTTTTTATTATAAAAATTGATTATAAAAAGGACCTTACTTTATAACTTACAAACAATCATGAAATTACGAATAAAACTTACACATAAAAACGCAAAACTACCAATCAGAGGTACCCCTGAATCGGCAGGAATGGACTTATATTCGATTGAAAATGGTATTATACCCCCTTCAAGTAAAAAACTTGTAAATACTGGTATTCGTATTGAAATTCCAATTGGATATTACGGTAGAATTGCACCCCGTTCAAGCATGGCTTGGAAAAAACACTCGGATATTGGTGCAGGAGTAATCGATTCCGATTACAGGGGTGACATCGGGGTCATTATATTTAATCTGTCTACAACAAATTCAATTGAAATTAAGACGGGTGATAAAATTGCACAACTTATCATCGAAAAAGCATACTTCCCGGAAATTGTCCTATGTGATACAGAAGATTTTTCGCAAACAAAAAGAGGTAAGGGGGGATTTGGTTCAACCGGGCGGTAAATTATTTCTCTATTATAATATATAAACAACAATGCCACATAAAAGCAAGTTATCTAAAAAAAAAATTTATAAAATGATTGGGGGGAAATCTATCGAACAACAATTGCTTGGTGAACCAGACTTTCTATATAAAATTGATCAAAATACAGGGACAGATGCTGATATGGGTGTCTGGGTTAATGATTTACTGGGAATTATTTTACATTCAGTTGAAGGTGTTGTTTATGGTATCCAAACCGTAACTGATATTGTTGAATTTCCTATGGAAATGGGCACTGCATTTCAACATACTGGTATTCCTGGTGCAGATTAAAAATAATGTTATTTTATTCATAATATTTTATTTATAGTATTATTTTATTTATAGTATTACTTCGTACCTAATTTAGCCTTTAGCATTTCAGCTAATTTATCCTCGCTTTTCAAAATTTCTTGTGTTCTTACTAAATCTGCTTGATATAGTGCAATAATAGCACCTTTATAATTTTCTTCACACTTTATACGAGCATTTTTAACCATGTCCAGTGCTTTTTTTGATAATTCATTTAATGCATAATTAGAAACCATTAATTCCGTTTCCAATATATCTAAAATCCCCATTAATTCAACCAATAACAATTTGTAATCATTTTGTATTTTTAATGTAAATTCCATATAAAGTAAATTAAAACGATTACCGCTTTCTATTAGTGATTTTTTTTCATTTTCTTTTAATTCCATATAATAACCACCTGCACCCTCACATGTATCCTTTGTCATATGTTCGATAAATTGTAATAATTGATTTTGTTCTTTATTTCCTTTTACTAATAACGCCTTAGGATTCATGCAATATTTACCATCTTTTAATGATTGTAATTTTCCATAACACAATCCACCTCTCCATATTCCATCTTTACCTTTGAATGGTAACTGGCGGCGTATATATTTGGATAATAATACTCTGACAGTATAATGTTCTCTTAATTTTTGACATAACTCGCTTCTTGTTAATTCGCATTTAGGTGTTTTATCATTGCATGTACTAAAAAATATTTTTTGAGTATTATTCATTTGTTTATTTGTTTGTTTGTTATTTCCACTTTTGTTACCAGTTGTGTTATTTCCATTTTTGTTACCAGTTGTGTTATTTCCACTTTTGTTACCAGTTGTGTTATTTCCACTTTTGTTACCAGTTGTGTTATTTCCATTTTTGTTACCAGTTGTGTTATTTCCATTTTTGTTACCAGTTGTGTTATTTCCATTTTTGTTACCAGTTGTGTTATTTCCATTTTTGTTACCAGTTG
>Ga0114934_10002143_pt1 | contig 12706 bp, 12 predicted proteins | sample 4SBtaG_2_FD_99695 | JGI IMG/M metagenome (GOLD analysis project Ga0114934, IMG submission 99695) | Deep subsurface microbial communities from Kolumbo volcano to uncover new lineages of life (NeLLi) - 4SBTROV10_white metaG | ecosystem: Environmental > Aquatic > Marine > Volcanic ... | reverse complement strand
TTGTTGACACGCAGCATCATCTTTAAATTTGCTCGTAAATTCTAATATGTTTTCTCCTTTAAATATCATAATTTATATGTTAATTTATGGCGTAAAGATAAGTATTTAATTAGACACTTCAAAACTTTTATATAATGAAAGGTTTATCTATAAACTAGTTACCTGCAAGGCAAAGAAACAAACTACGATGATAAATAGAGAGTTTTCACAATGGATAAAATGGAAAGATAGAAATTCTTTTAACGGAATTAAATATCCAGGAATTTATTGCATTTCAATATCAGAAAAGGACTTATCAGGACAAGATTTTAAGTGGATTTCAAAAATCACATATGTTGGGATGACGAATTCAAAAGCTGGTTTAAAAGGACGTTTAAAACAATTCGACAATACAATCATTGGAAAAACTGGACACGGTGGTGCTGACAGATTTAGATTTAAATATGAAAATTATCAAGACCTTGTGGATAAACTTTTCGTTTCAGTTTGTTCATTTGAATGTGATGTAAAATCAAATGCCCCAAAAGATTTAAGAATAATGGGAAAAGTTGCAAAATTTGAATATGATTGTTTTGCCGAATATGTTGAAAAATTTGGAGAATTTCCAGAGTTTAACAATAAGTCAAAGTCACTAAAATATAGTTTGACACATAAATAATTAGATGTTAAGGAAAACAATGAAAACGGAAATATTTAAACATATTGATAGCATTATTGAAAAAGTAGATAGTTATAAAGTTGAACCAATATTTTCAAACGAAATACAATCAAGAAATAATCGTAAAGTATCTAACGACTTATCTGAAAATGAAATAATTGAGATTTTTACAACATTGATTGCATATAGTCAAAATGCTAATTCAAAACTTGTTGAACAGATAATAAACACGGGAATTTTTAACAAAATATTTGCAGACTTTGACATTAATAAAATAGTTGATATGAACCCTTGTGATTTAGCAGATGAATATTGGGGAGAAATCGGTGGAATAAGACAACAAGCAAAACTATTTCATATTGTAAGTTTAGCGAGAAAGATAAAGAAAATAGGTTCTTTTAATAAATTACTGACTGAAACGGAAATACCAAAGATAATTAAAACAGAAAATGATATTAATGATTTCTGGGTAGGATTTAAAAAGTTGAAAAAGATAATGGAAGTAAATAAAGTTCCGTTTTTTCGTTCAACGACTTCATTACTTCACTTTTTACTTGAAACTGGATATGATTGTGTAAAACCTGATTTAGTTATTATGAAAGTTGCGAAAAAAATTGGGATTGTAGAAAAAGAAAGCGGTGATAAAAATTTAATACAAACTGTACGGACAATTCAAGAATATTCGATTTACAGAAAAATAAGACCTTCGATTATTGACTTATATTTCTTAATAGACGAAGGGCAACTTGGAGCAAAAAAGTTTGTAAAAGATGAATTTTATAATTGAAATAAATGAAAGCCCAGTCTGCTGATTTAAGTCTCCTGACTTAAATCTTAGAAATTTAAAAGTTTCTAACTTGATAACGCTTATAATTCCTCAATTTGTAAAACAGATGTTAATCCTAAAAAGTTTCTTGCACTACTGTAAAAATAGTCCTCCTCATTTTCTACAATTCCCGCAACCACAGGATTTTTGTGTATATAATCCAATTTCTGGTCTATAACATCAGATCCATATAGTTCCACAGGATGATTATCATGTCTCCAAACCTGAAATACCTTATTATTCGGATTATTATGGCCTGCATACTGAAATAGATTTAACATCCATTCTCGTCGGCTTTCATTATTTGTTTTTATTAAATTTATAATCTGTCTGGAAGTAAATTTCTTGAAATCTCTTAAAATATCAGACAAATTAAAACCTTCTGAAGCCCTTACTATTAAATGAATATGATTGCTCATAATACAATATGCGTATATTTCAAGGCCTTTGTTCTTTACAGCAAAATCCAAACTGGAAACCAAGAGGTCTTTATAAATCTTTCTTGTGAAAATATCCACCCAGCCAACAGTTGTAAGCGTAATGAAATGTAAAGCATTTTGATCACCTATACGATAACCGGTTGTTCCTTTTTTGCCCATTACACAAAAATAATCATATTTTGAAAATAACTGTTTTATACGCAGTTAAAAAACTGCTTTTATTTATCCGGTTTAAGTTGATAAACTTAAACCAGCGGGAAAACCTCTCAATGAGAACGAAAAATATTATTGGGTTACACAATCGTTTCTATTCAAAATAAAATGTCGAAGGCGCATAGCCAACCATAATAGAGTCCAATGTCTTGCCTTGCTGTGAAAAACGCAACAAATAGCCTTTATGAGTAAAATCCAATGCGTCAGCCACATACACCTCTGAATTATCAGGATCAACCCCTAAACCATAAGGTGTCTCAAAATGTGATGCAGACAAAAATGTTTCGGGAACAGAATCCGTTATTGACATCCGGCAGACCCCGTTATACAAATAATAAAGTGTATCCAAAGAACCATTAATTGTTAATTTATCAGGCACATTATTTTGATCTAATGGCAATACGATTGACAGTTCAATGCTTTTGTCCTGAGGATTAATTTTAACTAATCTACTCTGTGAGGAATTATACTGACCACACAACACCCACAATTTACCATTCTTATCCTTCAAAATATTCTTAGGCGCCTCGCCTACTACAATACTATCTGTTACTAAATCATTGGCTATATTAACAAGGTAAACTGCTGAAGTTCTTACACTGGTAACAAAAGCGGTTGAATTTACCAATACCATTTCTTCTGTCCATCCGGGCATTGCAATATAACCGGAAATAGTCAAAGATGAAAAATCAATAATTGATAAATTATGGTCCCACAATGAGCTAACATATCCTTTGTTACTTGTAACGGGTAAAATATAACGCGGCGAACTCACTGACAGAATTTCACCTACTTTATGATAATCCGTTAAATCGGCTACCACTATTTTATTGGAATTATTAACTACAAAATAACCTTGTCCATCTTTTAATAACATTGATTGAAGGACATCTCCGAAACCAAGGCCATTTTCTTTTTGAAATACATCATTATAAAGACCTCGATTTTCCTTATCGTAAATTGAAAGGGATGCATTTCCTTGCTGAAAGAGCCCTTCATTAAGGACAAATACCCTATTGCGAACAATTGGAACTTCCTCAGGTGGATTATCTTCCTTCTTTTTACAAGAAAAAACAACCAGCGACATTATACATATAAATAACAGTCTAAAAAACCAAGAATTTTCTTTTATAACAACTATCATTTGTCTCAATATTAATTAAATAAAAACCTGTTTGCCAATGTTGTAATTTAATAACAGCTTGGTGCTCATTAATCAATACATTTTTAGCAAAAATTAATCGCCCTAAAGTATTAAAAATTTTAATAGGTACTGTCCGTAAATTTTCATACTGTAGTTGAATATACAAATTTCCATGAGCGGCAACAGGGTTTGGAAAAACCTTTATTTTCCTTTCTTGAGTTAATAAATCAATACTCTGAAAATCAGTATTAATAACCCCCACAGCATCTAAATCAAAACCACCTGATTCAAAAAGTGTAGGATAAGGATCGTTCACCTTATTACCCTGCGAATCTCTGGTACATAAAGAATCGTTAATCGTTCCAACAACATCCATAATCTTAATAAAACGGATATTATTTACATCAAGATTGGCAGAATCCTTTAAATCTTCCAAATCGAAAGGGGTGCCATATTCAGCCCTGTATTTCCCTCCAAGATTGTGAATTTTTGTTGCATCAATACTTCCAAAACTACCAACTTGAGTTGTGGTATCTGTCAAAGATACGGCAGGAAACCGGATAAAATGAATACTGTCTGAACTTACTTCGACAAATGCTAGTTCAAGAAATGAATCAGTTAAACCGTTCTCAAAAACAGCAAAATCAAAACCTGCATCGTTTATTACCGGATGCTTAAATTTCACAATGGCAACACCGCCATCACCAAGGCTAACCACTTGATTATCGGCAATTCCGAGAGCATTTGTATCCACACCATAAGTTACCACGCCTTGTGTTGTATCAGCTATATCCTTCCACCCCCTGATAACCGTACAGCTATTAGCCCAAGCTACAAAAATTGAACTATCTTTATATATAGCCGTACTATTAGATTGTCCTGCCGGCGGTGCATACTGACTTTGCCCTCTAACAAGAAAGGTGAAAAATAAAATAATTAGTACGAATAGTTTCATCTATTTTTATTTTTAATTTTGAATGTTAAATTTTAAATTTTGAATTATTTTTTGATTGTGTTGTTTTAATGATACTAGTAAGCATATAGATAAATTAATTTATTCCAACATGGGATTTTTAATAATCGTAAGCGATAATTTGACTTTTATCTAATATTATATTTTCTTTTTTCATTCAACATTCAAAATTCAGCATTTAAAATTTCATAAGTTTTATTCTTTAATTATTTTTTCATTTACAGTACCATTTTCAGTAAAAATGCTTAAAAAATAAATCCCTTTTGGAAAGGCATCAATATTTACATCTGTTTTCGTCACATTAGGTTCTTCCATCAAAAGAATTTTTCCATCCATTGACAGTAATTCCAATTTTGAAATTTTAGAATTTGCTTCTACATAAATTTTATCTATTGCCGGATTGGGATAAACCTGCCATGCTGTTTCATTTTCCTGTTGGTTTATTCCTGTAGGGATATATTGAATATGATCTAAACAAAAAAATGCAGGCGTATTCATACCGTATTGGCCAACATCGGAAGAGCTCAAACTAAAAACAACACTATCCACTTCTCCCATAGCCATCATATCTACCCAAGTCCAATCTTTAACAATATAATCCTGTGAATTATCCGTAAACCGGTAATCTGCCAAATAAAATTCAACGGAATCCGTAAAATTTCCGTTCAGATATCCTTTCATCGTCAATTTAAACCAATCAGTGTCATCACCGGAAGTGCCACCAAACTTTTTAGCATACGCATCGCCATCACGCATACTGATATAAGCATAGGTGCTATTTGTAATATACATCCCTTCAATATTAGCAGGAGACATTAACTTCATATAGGTAGTATTATAGTTAGGGTTAGCAATAGCAAAATTACTACCACTCTGTGCCACACCGGCCATTACACTATACATATTCGTGTATCCTGCCGTTACCGTATCAACCCTGTTAGAATAAGCAAATCCGCCATTCCAATAGCCACCATACGAAGTATCATAATCGTTTACAAAATAAGCCCCTCCGTCAGTAAATCCACCGGTTAAATCCGATCCATTCCAAAAAGTATCCGGTTGTAACAGAAGCGCATCAAAATCTACAACATTCTGAGATTTTACATTGGTTAACATGCTCGAAAGCAATAGCATCAAAACAACATTGATTTTTTTTAAGTTTTTCATAATTTATTTATTTTAAGGTTAATTGAATACTGGTTTTAAAGTACCGCAACGGCATCGGTCTGTTTAACATAACTTGATAATCTGTATTAAATAAATTATCTACACCAATTGATATTTTTACATTATCAACTTTTAATTTAATTTCCTTGGAAAGTCCAATATCCGTCAACAAATAGTCTTCTAAATAATTTGAATTATCACTTACTGTAAAAGATGGTGAAATATATTGCTGATTTATGGAAAACAAAAACCGTTTAAATCCCGTAAACAAATTTATTCTTAATTGATGCTCAGGAATATAAATCATTTGTTTACCATAATCAATATCATTAACATCATTATTAAGAGAACGAGTAAATGTATAATCAGCATCTATTCTCATAAACCACTTTTTAGTTTTGTATGATGCTGACCAATCGTTCATCAAACCGTAAGCATTCACTTTTCCAATATTTGCCGGTTGCCAAAATGTTGATGATACGGGCTTCCATAAAATCAAATTATTCATTCTATTGTTAAATCCGGTTACAGAAACTTTTCCTTGCCATTTGCTTTTTTCTAATCGATACGCCAATCCACTTTGATAACCATAACCCTGCTCCGGTTTTAATTCCAAATTTCCGTAGGGATTCCAGTACAGGTCATTCAAGGTTGGTAATCTGTAATTCCGTGCAATATGCAGTTTTGCCGAAAATCCTTTTGTTATTTTAAAATATGTCCCTGCATTAAAAACAATCGGACTAAACTGGTTATCAACATTTTCAGCCCTGACAGACCAATCTGTTTTTATCCTGTTTTCCAAAAATGGTTGTTTGTAACCTGCCACCAATCCCAAGGTATTGCGTTGTTTTGCAGATAGATAATTATTGGTATTAACAAGCTGTTTTTGCCATTCACCACGGACATAGAATTCTGCCGATTTTCTCACAACCCACTTATTAGCTGCCTGTAAAAAGTAAGAAGAAGTAGCATTGTGTGAATCAATTAATTTCATGGAATCGTTATACCACATAAATGTTTTAAAGACAGCCATTTTAAGCGTGGTATTGCTGTAGGCATGCCTCCAATTATATTTTACCAAACTTCTGAATTGCTCATCATACTCATTGGCATCACTAATCGTTTCATACATTGATGGCGGAATATTCCTGTCATATTTCTGATACCAGAAATTTATTTGTAACAATTGATCTTTTGCCAACTTAACCAAATTGTCCGACATGGCAGATAACCCTGAATAATCTGCATGACACAGCGTATCCGTTACTTGGTTTTGCGATAAAATATTTCTATAACGAACATGGTTTTTTCCATTCAATACAGAAATACTGTTTTTGGTAACAAATTTATCTTTTGAATATTGAAATGATAATTTGTTTTGCCAATTATTAAGTGTAGTATAATCACTGCCTGCTGTAAATTTATTGATATCATTGAAATGCAAGTCAGTATTTAGCGACACCGTTCCACCAAGGGAATTTCCGCCGGACATAGCAGCAGTACCAATTGTTATCAGTGTAATATCATTAAAATTACCCATTGGCAGTAACGACAAATCAATGGTTCCCAACATTGGGTCATTTAGCGGAATACCATCCCAACAAATGGCTGTTTGATTGGCAGCAAGCCCGCCAACAGTCAAAGATTGCAACTGCATCTGTCCGTATGATTTGACAAATGAGAAACCTTTTTGCGAAAGTAAATCGCCAAGATTAGCAGCAATCGCCCCTACACGATATAAAGAATCATATCTTACAATTTTTTCGCTCTGAAATATCTCCGTAAATTGTCGGTCGCGTATATTCACCGCCTGCAATATGGTCACCGAATCAACCTGTGACCATGTCAAGCTGTAACATTGCATCCCCAAAACAAGAATAAGTAACTTATTCATTTACAAAATATTAATATCGGGGACACACAACAAAGGAAAAATCCAAAGATTCTTTCATCTGTTATGGTTTTATCCCGAAACCATTAACAAAAACACAACACAAATGGCAGGTCTTCTGACTCGTTCCACTTTCAAAGCCTTCCCATCTCACCTTAGGCAAGACAGTGGCATGAAGATTTTGAAAGCATTTTGCGGAACTTACAGCAGCGGGTACTGTTGCCGATTCTCACGGCATTCCCTATTAAGATTGATAATCTTTTTGCACCAATTGCTGATACAAAAGTAAAAAAATTTATTCTAAAAACACCTAACAGGTTTAATTTTTAAAAAATCAAGTATTTTAATAGTCTTGTTATCACTAGTGTCTGTCTATAATGTCCGACTTCTTCGTTATTCTCACCCTTCAAATCAGTCATCCCGCCTCAGGCGGGATAAAATAAAATAACCTTTTTAGATTACATTCAATAATTATATTTGCAAAAATTTTGTATGGATGATTAGTGCTGACATTATACCCTTTGAACCTGATTCAGGTAATGCTGTCGTAAGAAATAATAACGCCACACGATTTATATAATTATTTGTGTTATGAGGTATTTAATATTTTTTAATTTATTTTTTCTGCTCCAACATACTGTTTTTTCACAAACGGACACCATCAATCTTTCAACAGTTACTATTAGCGATTATTACGCCCCCAAAACATTAAAAAATACCGCCCGGGTCATTCAGATTATTAACAGAAAAGAAATTGCAGCACTGCCTGCTCACACAGTCAACGAATTGCTTTCACAAATCGCTCAGGTTGATGTCCGGCAACGCGGTGTGGGTGAAGTACAATCAGACATTAGTATTCGTGGCGGCACTTATAATCAAGTATTGATTCTACTAAATGGCATTATGATAAACGACCCGCAAACAGGACATCATAATTTTGATTTACCTGTTTCCTTAGAAGATATTCAACGCATTGAGATTCTTGAAGGTGCGGCAAGTAATTTATATGGTCCCTATGCGCTAAATGGTGCTATCAATATTGTAACAGAAACAGATTCAGTCAAAAATGATTTTTTTGGTAAACTTTCCGGCGGTAGTTTTAATTCATACAATGGACTGATTTCTGCTGCTTATCATATCGGTCGATCAAATCAATTGCTTTCATTTAAAAAATCCGGTTCCGATGGTTATCGCGACAATACCGATTATCAAATTTTACACGGATTCTATCAATTTAATTTACCGATAAAGAAAAACAAATTGATGCTACAAGCAGGATTAAACGACAAAAAATTTGGTGCTAACAGTTTCTATTCTCCTGCTTTTCCCGATCAATACGAAAAAACAAAAACATTTTTCAGTTCTGCAAAATTATCAGGCGGGAAACATCTCCACTATACACCATCAATAAGCTGGCGACGACATTTCGATTATTTTGTTCTCAAACGCAATAATCCGGAATTTTACAAAAACAATCACCTGACAGATGTCTTTCAATGTAAAATACCATTTTATTTTACAAGCAATTTAGGGAAAACAGCTTTTGGAACCGGTATTCGTAAAGAAATTATATACAGCACCGCGTTGGGCAGCACAATTAAGCCAACCATTTTAATCCCGAATGACACCGGTCATTATCAATTAGGAACACATCGTGAAAATTTTTATTTTTTTCTGGACCACTCTTATAATATTAAGAAATTTCTTATTAATGGTGGTATCATGATAAACAGTTTCAATCTTGAAAATCCAAAAATTTTCCCATCATTAAATATGGTTTATGCTTTCAACAGTTACTACAAATGGTTTGGTCTTATCAACCGATCTGTCAGGTATCCAACATTTACAGAACTATATTATCCCGGATTACAAAACAAAGGAAATCCAAATTTAAAACCGGAAAAAGCCTTATCATTTGAAACCGGTATAAAACTTAACAACAAACATATCATAAGTCATTTCAGCATTTTTAGAAGACATTCAACCGATGTTATAGACTGGGTGAAAAAATCAGATACAGCCATTTGGAACAGCACAAACATCACGACATTAACAACTTACGGAGCATCGTTTTCTTTCTCATACACATTCCATAATTCAATTAATAAGAACTTTGCTATCAAACAAATTAATGCCAACTACCAATACATTACCAGCGAAAAAAATAATATTGATTATATTTCTCATTACGCTTTGAACTATCTGAAACATCAAATAAATTTATCATTAGTAACCAATCTGTTTAAACATTTTGATTGGGCAATCAGTTTCAATTATAATGACAGGAATGGTACATATTATAATCAAAAAAACATTAAAACCGATTACAAACCCTATGTAATTTTTAATACTAAACTTAATTATTCGCTAAAGAACATCTGTTTTTTCGTAGAATCTCAAAATATTTTGAATAAAAATTATATAGATTTTGGCAACATCAATATGCCAGGAAGAATAGTATCCATAGGCATCTCCATAAAACAAGGCTTGTTTTATTAACAAAAATATGTTAATAAATATTATAACAAGCATAGAAAAATAATTGTTCAAAATAAATTTAATATTACATTTGCACCCAATAATTAATTATTAATCAAAAACTAATACAAAATGAAAAAATTCAGATTAGCATTAATGGCATTAGCAGTAATTAGTTTTGCAGGACTTTCATCATGTAATGGTGGTGCAACTAAGAAAGAAGCTCAAAAAACAGCTGATTCTTTAGTTAACACCATGAACGACTCTACGGATCAAGCAGTTAAAAACGCTGACCAAACCGTTGTTAAAGACACAGAAGAAGTTGCTGACACGACTGCTGATTCTGCTACAGAAACTGAAGAAGGTACAGAAAAAGAAGCTGAATAATTTTAGTTTTTTAGTACTGGTACAAAAAAACAAGGCTTTGCCTTGTTTTTTTTTGCCTTTATTTTACCAGCGTTTTATATTCACTTCAAATCCGGCAAACTCTAACAGTCTTAATACCAAATTCTCTACAACCACTTCAATTGATTGTGGTTTATTATAAAAAGAAGGAATCGCCGGAAAAATCTTACCCCCTGCCAGTAGAACTTTCCTCATGTTCTCTACATGAATTAAACTAAAAGGCGTTTCGCGAACCATTAAAATTAAACGATGGTCTTCTTTAAGCATCACATCAGCAGCACGCGTCATCAAATCATTAGATAAACCGGAAGCAATTCGTCCCAAGGTACCCATAGAACAAGGCACTATAAGCATTGTATCGTATTTAGAAGAGCCGGAAGCAAAAGGTGCAAAAAAATCGTTTGCATCATAGAGGTGAAAACCAAAATTGTTTTCAAAATCTTTACCTATTTCTTGTTTCCAAACTATTTTGGCAGTATCGGAAAAAATAACAGCGACTTCATCTAATTGATGGTCTATCTTCTTTAATTGCGAAAAAAGTGCTTTGGCATAAATGGCTCCACTCGCTCCGGTAACCCCAATAACAACTTTTCTTCCCATTATTAAAATTTATAATATAAAGCTATAGATATCAAATTATTAGTCCACCCCCTATTGAACCAATACTTCTGACCTCCTGGATAATTTCTAATGGCAATAAAAGAATAGCCTAAAGAATTCATAATCCAAAATTTTTCAGAGAAACGATAACCAACACCGATAGTCCCTTCCAAATCATTTGATTTCATTGGTGGATCAGGTTTCAAACCACCATAGCCATCGTTATCTTCAAGAGAATTAAATAAATAGCCATACGAAAATCCTACTTCTCCTAAAAATTTTTTTCTATAAATATAATTAAACGAAACAGGAACTTCCACATAATTCAGACTTAGCTCATAAAATAATGCTTGTTTCGTACTTTTAAATTTACTCCCTTTTTGCATCCATTTAATGGCTACTTGCCAATAATAATCGTCTTTTGTTTGCAAAGTTGAAAATAAACCTGCTTGTAAACCTATTTTATGATATCCGCCATAAGAATCACCATCTACTTGTGAAGGAACAATACCGCCTAATACACCGGCACTAAAACCTTTCTCATTTTGTGAAAAAAGTTGAACGGGAAAAAAAATTATGGTTATACTAATTATCCAAAATAGCTTTTTCATCGGCTTGAAAAATTTCATTAGAAACACTGTCATAAGCAAAAACAACGACCGAGCAATGTACCGGGACAAAACTTGTGTCTAACTGGAAATTATCATATTCCATTGTTATCGTATTGTTTTGTGAAGTCGTCCCAGCAATTTTTTCACCCCATGTTCCATTCAATGACCCTCGCATCACATAACGATGAACATAGTCCGGAATATCTTCAGGATTTACACGGTTATCTTTTTGCCAACCCACAATGCTATCTTCGGTTAAATAAACACAAAGATACAATGTTTGTGTAAAATCTTGCAAAAAAGAAATATCAACTTTTGTAGATAACTTTCGTTGAGCCGGATCAAATGTATTGGTAATGTTAAAATCCATGGTTTGTGTTTCTTGTAACAGCTCAGAAATAGCACTTCCCCACTGGTCAGACGATAAAATCCTATTGCCCGAAAATTCTCTACGATTAACCATGCCGTTGGGTAAACCCGCCGCATCATTTCCAAAATAGTTACTTAATTCTTCACCTTCCGGGGTTCTAAAATCCTCTCCAAAGTAAGACGCATTAACAGGTGTAGCAAAAGCTCCAACATGCAAAGAAATAGGAACAATTTGATTGGGATACAAGTCAATCAATTGAGCCAACACATCATGTGCAGCCGGACAATTCACGCATAAATGTCCAGTATAATCTTCGACAAGAACCTTTTTGATATGTTGTGATGTATCAATTGGATTTGTATTATTAGTTGTTGTATAAGGCGGATTGAGTTTATCACACCCAGATAAAACAACAATGAAAACCGCTCCTATTAATATTAACTTAAAAACTTTCATCTGTTTATATTTTTTAATTACAAATTACGAATTACGAATTTTTCATCTGCTTATATTTTCTTTTTTTATTCAAAATTTAACATTTAAAATTTAAAATTTTTAAGTTATTGATAATGTTATATTTATTCTCGGTTACTGTGCTTATTTTTTATTCGCACATGGCAATTTCATCTTATATTATATTATTAAAAAGTACTTGTCATCGAAACAGTTAGTCCATACATTGCCGGCACTTCGCGACAAACGCCACCAACACAAAAGATACCTGCCCTTTGTTTACCATAACCTATTTGAATACGACTTGACTTGTAATTGTATCCAAAAGAAAGATTATAGTAATGAATCTGCTTATCTTTATCTTCGTTACCATAATTATATTGGTCAATGACAGCGAAAAACCAATGTGGTGCCATGGTATATTCCAGCATCAGCATAGCCCAATTGCCCATATCCTGCTCCGTAAATAATGCTTGT
>Ga0114934_10002142_pt1 | contig 12708 bp, 9 predicted proteins | sample 4SBtaG_2_FD_99695 | JGI IMG/M metagenome (GOLD analysis project Ga0114934, IMG submission 99695) | Deep subsurface microbial communities from Kolumbo volcano to uncover new lineages of life (NeLLi) - 4SBTROV10_white metaG | ecosystem: Environmental > Aquatic > Marine > Volcanic ... | reverse complement strand
TTTTGAAGGATCGGTATCCCAAAAAGGTCAAGAAAGCGGAACGGGCTGTCAAGGAAATCAGGCGGGGCAGTCGGATCTTTATCGGGACAGGTTGCGGTGAACCCCAGCACTTGATCAGGTTTCTCGTGAGTTATCCCGATGCAAGAGACATGGAGTTTTTCCAAATTCTTCCCTTTACCATCGCTAAATATCTGGATCAGGAAGAGTTTTTAGATAGGTTTTCCATCAAGGCCTTTTTTGTCAGCCTCAGCCTTCGTAAAGCGGCAGAAGAGGGGAAAATCAATTATGTCCCGGCCTATCTTTCGGAGATCCCGACACTTTTTGACACGAAGCGGATTGGCCTTGAGGTTGCCTTAATCCAGGTGACACCCCCGGATGAACATGGTTTCTGCAGCCTTGGAGTTTCGGTAGATATTACGAAATCTGCCATCCGTAACGCCGAACTTGTAATTGCCCAGGTCAACCCCCAGATGCCTAAAACCTGGGGAGACAGTTTCGTACACGTGGATGATATAGACATCTTGGTTCCTTTCGAAGAGCCATTGTATCAAACCATTCCCCCCGCCCTGGATGAGACGGCGAAGAGGATTGGATATTTCGTTTCGAGGCTTATTGAAGATGGTGCAACAATACAAGTAGGATTTGGTAAAATTCCAAACGCTGTCCTCTCGTTTTTGAAGGATAAAAAGGACCTTGGCGTTCATACTCAGATGATCTCCGACGGTTTTTTGGCCCTGGTCGAAGATGGTGTGATTACAAACAGAAAGAAGAACTTTCATCCGGGAAAGATTATTACCTCCCTGGCCATGGGGACAGAAAAGCTCTATAGGTTTGTGAACAACAACCCCATGGTGGAGTTCCACCCCTCCGAATACGTGAATCACCCCAACATTATCGCACAGAATGACAACCTTGTTTCCATCAGCACAGCCCTGGAGATCGACGTCACAGGTCAGGTCTGTGCCGATTCTCTTGGGTACACATTTTACAGCGGAATGGGAGATCAGGTCGATTTTATACGGGGGGCGAATCGGTCGAAGGGGGGAATATCAATCATAGCCATGCCCTCAACCGCCAAGAATGACACGGTGTCAAGGATTGTTAGCCATCTGAGCGAAGGGGCCGGTGTAACCAATACCCGTGCCGACACGAAATATGTGGTAACAGAATATGGAATTGCCCAGCTCTATGGCAAGGACATCTACCAGCGCGTCATGGAATTAGTGCAGGTCGCTCATCCCCGTTTCAGGAAATCTCTGATGGAAAAGGCAAAAAAACATCACTATATTTTCAAGGACCAGATTGTCCCTTCCCAAGAAGACTGGCTGGCCCTGGAACGTTATTCCACAAACCTAACGCTTCATAACGGAATGCAGATTCACTTTCGTGCCATACGCCCAAATGATGAGTTCATGAGCCGTAACTTCTTTTATAAGCTCGAAGAAAAATCGATCTATTACCGTTTTTTCCAGAATGTTCGGGAATGGCCCCATGAAAGGGCACAGAAATGGACAAACATCACATACGGAAAGGACATGGCGATAGTTGGGATCGTGCAGGACGAAGGGGTAGAAGAAATTATTGCCATTGGCCAGTATGCCTATGATCCTGAAACCCCCAAGTACTCCATGTTAGCCTTTATCGTGAGAGAAGACTTTCAGGGAAAAGGAATCTCGAGTTTTTTGCTAAGGCATCTGGAGAAGATCGCTAAGGAAAACCGGTACAAGGGATTTACCGCCACGGTGATGGAAGAAAATATCCCCATGATTCACATCTTGAAGAAGAGATACCCGAACGCCCAGTTTTCCAGGCAAGGTGGGGGTATCCTGTTTATCAAAATGGATTTTGATTCTGTCCCGAACGAGACGGTTAAAGAAAGAAAAAAGTAAAGGGAGGAGAAGCATGCTTATTACAGAAATTTTAGCGAGAAATGCACGTATGTACGAAAACGAGGTAGCACTGATTGAGCGGGAGCCAGAAAAAGGGATTCGAAGGGAGATGACCTGGAAGGAATTTGACGACCAGGCCAACAAGTTTGCGAACGCCCTGATCCGGAAAGGCGTGGGAAAGGGAGACAAGGTTATCCATCTTATGATGAACTCCCTTGAGTGGCTTCCTGCCTACTTCGGAATCCTGCGAACCGGGGCCTGGGCTGTACCTTTGAACTTCCGGTTTTCCTCAGATGACATCCTGTACTGCACAAGAATAGCGGAAGCCAAGGCCATGATTTACGGAGAACAGTTTATTGACCGTATCGATGCCATTAGAGAAGATTTGGAAACTATTGAAGACCTCTTCTTTGTGGGTGAAAACACACCAAAGGGAACTGAGAATTTCAAGGATGTCCTTTCTATAAAAGACGCCTCTTCGCCTAAAATTGAGCTCCATTACGAGGAAGAAGCGGCACTTTACTTTACTTCGGGCACCACGGGACAGCCAAAACCCATTTTACTGACGCACAAGAACCTGGAATCTGCGTGTATTACGGAAAATAGGCACCACCTGCAGACCCATGATGACAACTTTCTCCTCATTCCTCCTCTGTACCACACAGGTGCAAAGATGCACTGGTTTGGGAATTTTATTGTGGGCGCCCCTTCGGTTATTCTCAAGGGGATCAAACCCCAGTGGATCCTTGAGGCTGTTTCGGAAGAGAATGTCACGATTGTCTGGCTTCTTGTACCATGGGCGCAGGATATCCTTAACGCAATCGAAAACGGGGATGTCGACTTGAAGGATTATAAACTGGACCAGTGGCGTCTTATGCACATCGGTGCCCAGCCTGTCCCCCCTGCGCTGATCAAACAGTGGAAAGAGGTTTTCCCGAATCAGGATTATGACACCGACTATGGATTGAGTGAGAGCACAGGGCCCGGGTGTGTCCATCTCGGTATGGGCAACGAGTACAAGGTGGGTGCAATCGGCATTCCTGGATTTGACTGGGAATACAGGATCGTTGATATGGAACTCAACCCCGTAAAACCGGGGGAGCCTGGAGAGTTAATGGTCAAGGGCCCCGGCGTCATGAAAAAATACTACAAAAATCCCGATGCCACTGCCCGGACCCTAATCGATGGCTGGCTCTTGACGGGAGACATTGCGAAAGTGGATGAAGATGGCTTCATCTGGCTTGTCGACAGGAAGAAAGACGTTATTATCACGGGTGGGGAAAACATCTTTCCGGTAGAGATAGAAGATTTTCTCCATGATCATCCGTCGATCAGTGATGCAGCCGTCATCGGTCTTCCTGATGAACGCCTCGGTGAGATCGTGGCAGCCATTATCCAGGTGAAACCAGGGAAGGACCTTACCGAGCAGGAGGTCTTCGATTTTTGCGAGAAACTCCCAAGATACAAACGGCCAAGAAAGATATTCTTCGGCGAGGTTCCGAGAAACCCAACAGGTAAAATAGAGAAACCAAAGTTGAGGAAGCAATACGGGGGAACTCATGAGAGCTTTAAAGCTTAAAAGGGCGAGGAACCTGGGCTTTGTTTAGATATCCTACCTGCATAACCCGTATGGGTTGGATTCCGCCAAATCCTCTGAGCAGGCAAAGGAAGGTGAGGCGTTTATGAAAAAGTACTGGAATGAGAGATTCGAGACCATGCCGGAGGAATCGCTGAGGGCATTTCAGCTCGAAAAGTTGAAAGAGACCGTGACATGGGTCTATGAAAAAGTTCCGTTATACCGGGTCAAATTTGATGAATACGGTGTAACACCAGATGATATCCAGAGTCTCGAAGACCTTTCACGCTTGCCTTTCACAATAAAATCTGATCTTCGGGAAGGCTACCCCTTTGGCCTTTTTGCCGTCCCCCCGCAGGAATGTGCGAGAATCCAAGCCTCCTCAGGAACAACGGGAAAGCCTATCACGGGGGGATATACACGGGAAGATATGTCCCAGTGGGGTGAGTGTATGGCGCGAACCCTGTGGGCCGCGGGGGTACGTCCCACGGATATCTGCCAAAATGCCTATAACATGGGTCTTTTTACTGGAGGGATGGGATTTCTAACAGGGACGGAGACCCTTGGAGCAACCCTGGTACCAACCGGTTCGGGCCAGACAGAGCAGCAGATTATTCTCATTCAGGACTTTAAAACCACAGTTATATATTCGACTCCCTCCTATGCCTTGACCATTGCCGAAAAGGCCTCGGAACTTGGAATCAATCTTAGAAATTCTTCCCTTCGAATTGGTATTTTTGGTGCAGAACCGTGGTCCGAGGAAATGCGGCGGGAGATCGAAGAACGCCTGGGAATCGTGGCAATGGAATCCTATGGATTGACAGAGATGGGCGGGCCGGGTGTAGCTTTCTGCTGCAAGGAAAAGAAGGGGCTGCATATTAACGAAGACCACTATATTGCCGAGATCATTGATCCTGTTACAGAGGAGCCGCTCCCCCTTGGTGAAGAGGGTGAGCTCGTCCTGACAGCTATCCAGAGAAGGGCCATGCCACTGATTCGCTATCGGGTTCGCGATCTCACAAGGCTGTATCGGGAACCTTGCGATTGCGGCCGAACACTGATGAGAATGGGTCGTGTTGCAGCAAGGTCCGATGATATGTTAATCATCAATGGCGTTAACCTCTTCCCCTCCCAGATCGAGAGTATTCTCCTCGAGATTCCGGAAGTCAGTCCCCAGTATGTCATCGTGGTAAGCAAGCGGGGATACCTGGACCGTCTTGCCATCGATGTGGAGGCAAGGAAGGAAATATACGACCTCGGAGAGGGCAAACTCCGTGAACTGGAGGCAAAGATCCAGGAACGCATCAAAGGTATCATCGGTCTCGATGCCCGTGTAAGAATCGTCCCCTACAAGGTGATCGAGCGAAGCGAGGGCAAGGCAAAGCGTGTCATAGATCAGCGCCCTTAATCTCCACTGATTTTCCGAACTATTTAGGGCCATCGCATTCGGCTCAATCGCTGCATAATGCTTCCCCTTCAACCCCGGATGCCATTTATGATTGAAAATTTCTTTTGTAGCCGGTGCACATTGCCTTTTGGGCCACCACATGGTAGAAAAGGCAAAATTAACGGGAGGGAAAAATGGAGAGAAGGGATAAAACTCATCGGTGGTCGCGGGCTTTAAGAATCTCGGTTCTAACTGTTCTCCTCGGGATGGTGTCTTTTATACAGACCGGATGGGCTGCTGGCACGTACACCAAGCAACAGGAGCTGGTGGACAAGGCTACCATCATCATCAGGCACATGCTCTCCGACCCCAACATGGAATGGGCGCGCTGTCACCTGCAAGATGCTGAGGCTATTATCATTTTCCCAAGCATTATCAAGGGAGCCTTTCTTGTCGGGGGGGAAGGCGGGAGTGGTGTTGCTCTCGCACGTGACAAGAAGACGGGGGCCTGGAGCTATCCCGCATTTTACACCATGGGATCCGTTTCTTTCGGCCTACAGATCGGCGGCAAGGTCTCTGAGGTTCTTCTCATGGTCATGACTCAAAAGGGATCAGATGCCCTTCTGTCAACTTCCTTTAAACTTGGAGGGGATGTGGGGATTGCCGCCGGACCGGTGGGAGCCGGCGTAAAGGGAAAACTGACGGACATTCTGGCCTTTGCACGCTCAAAGGGTGCCTTTGCCGGGATAAGTCTCGATGGTGCGGTCATCGCACCCCGGAATGAGTGGAACACCGGTTATTATGGCAAACCGGTCAGCGTTTCCGATATCTTTATTCGCCGTATCGTCAAGAATCCCAAGGCGGATAACCTTCGTACCGTGGTTTCAAAGATAAAAAAATAAACCTATCACATCATACATTTCCTCCGGGCGGAAGGTTTTACCCTTCCGCCTTTTTGTTTACTTTCATTATCAACTCTTGCCTTTGTTAGCTGTCCTTTAAGGGCAGGCAAAAAAATTTCTTTGTGAGATCTTGACACCTAAAAAAAAATGTCTATATTATCAGCACTCAATAGAGGAGAGTGCTAAAATTTATTCAGAGAAGGGGGTGAGGTAGCTTTATTTTTTGGATCAAACAAATAATTTAACAAAAAAAAACAAAGGAAAGGAGTTGAAAAAATGAAAATCAGACCACTGCAGGATCGTGTGATTGTCAAACGTTTGGAAGAGACAGAGAAGACAAAGGGAGGGATCATTATCCCGGATACGGCAAAGGAAAAACCGATGCAGGGTGAGATTATTGCTGCGGGAAAAGGAAAAGTCCAAGAGGATGGGAAGGCCTCCCCACTGGATGTCAAGGTGGGGGACAAGGTCCTGTTCAGCAAGTATGCGGGGACAGAGGTTAAGATCGAGGGTGAAGAGTATCTTATTATGCGAGAAGACGACATACTCGGTGTTATCGAATAACGACTAACAGATTAACAGATAAAAGGAGGAACGAAATCAATGGGTGCAAAAGAGATAAAATTTGATCAGGAAGCCAGGCAAAAGATTCTATCGGGCGTCAATACCCTTGCCAACGTTGTGAAGGTCACGCTTGGACCCAAGGGACGTAATGTGGTAATCGACAAGACCTTCGGGTCTCCCCAGGTAACCAAGGATGGTGTTACGGTGGCCAAGGAAGTCGAGCTTGAAGACAAGTTCGAAAACATGGGCGCCCAAATGGTCAAGGAAGTGGCAAGTAAGACAAGTGACAATGCCGGGGACGGAACCACCACTGCAACGTTGTTGGCTCAAGCCATTTACAGGGAAGGCGCAAAGGTTGTGGTGGCCGGTGCCAACCCTATGGATGTGAAACGGGGAATCGACAAGGCTGTAGAGGCGGCGGTCGAGGAACTCAAGAAGATGAGCAAACCAACGAAGGACCAGAAAGAGATTGCACAGATCGGGGCCATCTCGGCTAACAATGATGAAACCATCGGGAATATTATTGCCGAGGCTATGGACAAGGTTGGCAAAGAAGGCGTCATCACAGTAGAAGAGGCCAAGGGAATGGAAACAACCCTGGAGGTAGTTGAGGGGATGCAGTTCGACCGTGGATACCTCTCTCCTTATTTTGTCACCAATCCCGATCGTATGGAGGCTGTTTTAGAGGATCCGTACATCTTGATCCATGAGAAGAAGATTAGCAGCATGAAGGACCTTCTTCCGATTTTAGAGCAGGTTGCCAAGATGGGGAAACCACTGTTGATTATTGCTGAAGATGTTGAAGGAGAAGCCCTTGCAACACTGGTTGTGAACAAGTTGAGGGGAACCCTCCAGGTTTGTGCTGTGAAGGCCCCCGGGTTCGGCGACCGGCGTAAGGCAATGCTCGAGGATATTGCCATCCTGACAGGTGGACGCATGATCTCCGAGGACCTGGGGATCAAACTTGAAGGTGTCCAGTTGGCGGACCTTGGAACGGCCAAACGGGTAACTATAGACAAGGATAACACGACTATTGTGGATGGTGGCGGGTCTGCCGAAGACCTTTCTGGGAGGGTAAAACAGATCCGTACCCAGATCGAAGAGACAACTTCGGACTATGACAGGGAAAAACTCCAGGAGCGTTTGGCCAAGTTAGTTGGTGGGGTAGCCGTAATCAATGTAGGAGCTGCCACCGAGACCGAGATGAAGGAGAAGAAGGCGCGGGTCGAGGATGCCTTGAATGCAACAAGGGCAGCCGTGGAAGAAGGAATTGTCCCGGGTGGTGGTGTGGCATTGCTCAGAACCATCAAATCGGTTGAAAATCTGGACCTGGATGTTGAAGATCAGAAGATTGGCGTGAATATTATCAGGCGCTGCCTCGAGGAACCACTGCGGCAAATCGCCAACAATGCTGGGAAAGAAGGTTCCGTCATCGTTCAGAGGGTTAAGGAGGAGAAGGATGACTTCGGTTACGATGCGGCCAAGGATGAATTTGCCCACATGATCGAGGCCGGGATCATCGATCCGACCAAGGTGGTCAGAACAGCCCTCCAGAATGCGGCAAGTGTTGCATCGCTCATGATTACCACAGAGGCCATGATTGCCGAGAAACCCGAGGAAAAGAAGCCGATGGCCGGTATGCCTCCGGGAGGAGGTGCAGGTATGGAGGGAATGTATTAAAATAAAACATAAGACACGTTATCTAAAAGAGGGGGGCCATAGTCTCCCTCTTCTTTTTTGTTGACCGTAAGGTGTGTTTGGAATAAGATATCAAGCGGTATTTTTTTAGTGAGGTAAGGATGGGCAGTTCCCATAAAAGACCATTGGAAAAGAAACATAATACATCTTCAATCCGGGCCGGGATGAAGAGAATTATCAAGGACACGTTATGGGCAATCCTTTTGATTTTCATTCTTCTGATCGGGAGTAAGTGGGTGCAGGCCCGGCCGCCTATCCAGGTTGCTGTAAGTATTCCACCACAGGCCTATTTCGTAAAACAGGTGGGGGGAAACCAGGTAAGGGTTATCATCCTGTTACCACCCGGGGCAAATCCCGCCACCTTTGAGCCCAAGGCAACGACACTGCTGTCTCTTTCCAGGGCGAAGATCTATTTCCGTATCCATGTCCCGTTTGAAGAGGCATGGATGAACAAGTTCCGGGCGGTAAACCGCAGGATGAAGGTCGTGGACACAACGCGGGAGATAAAAAGGATCAATAATGATCCCCACGTCTGGCTTGCCCCTTTACTCGTTAAGATACAGGCAAAGACCATTTGCGAGGAGTTCAAGGCCCTGGACCCGGCCGGGAGAGAGAACTACGAACGGAATCTGAGGCGGTTTAACCAAAGCCTGGACGAACTTTCTGCAAGGATAAATAGGCTTTTTAGAAACCTCAAGCGGCGGACGATCCTTGTCTATCATCCTTGCTGGGGATATTTTGCTAAAGAATTCGGGTTGACCCAGATAGCTATAGAACGGGGAGGAAAGGCGCCGGGAGCCGCCGCCATGGCTGAAATCATGAAATCGGCCCGGTTACACGGGATTCATTGTGTCTTTGCCCAGCCCCAGTTTGATACAAAGAGTGCGCAAATCATCGCACGTCAGATCAATGGAAGGCTTGTGCTGATCGATCCCCTGGCAGAAAAATGGGATCTGAATCTCCTGAATGTTGCCGGTAAAATGGCGGATTGTCTCAGAGAGGGCAATTAGAAGGAAGGAGATGGCAGAAATGGAAAAGCCGGTCGTTCGCTTAAAAGGTGTCACGGTCGAATACGATGGTCATTCTGCCCTGAAGGATGTCTCCTTGACTATTTACGAGAGGGATTTTCTCGGCATTATTGGCCCGAACGGCGGGGGAAAGACAACCCTTTTGAAGGTTATTCTGGGATTGATACCACCCACGCATGGAACGGTAGAGGTCTTTGGGAAAAAGCCCGAAAAAACCCGGCACAGGATAGGATACGTTCCCCAGGCTGCGGATTTTGACGCCGATTTCCCCATACAAGCAGGTGATGTTGTTAAAATGGGTTGTTTGAAATATCTTAAGTTCGGAAGGGAACACCTTCCGGACTGCATGAAAAGGTCCGAATCTGTCATGCAACAGATGGGGATATGGGATCTGAGAGGACGGATGATGGGTCGGCTCTCGGGCGGGGAGAAACAGCGGGTTCTCATCGCCCGCGCCCTTGTCACGGAACCTGAGATCCTCTTGCTGGATGAACCAACCGCCAGCGTTGACAGCCGGGTTCAATCAACCGTATACGAGGTATTGTCTCAGTTGAACCAATCCCTTGCCATCTGCCTCGTTTCCCATGACATTGGCGTGATTTCCGCCTACATCAAGACGGTGGCATGCCTGAATCAGCAGCTTTTTTATCATGGGGAAAAGGAGATTTCAGAAGAGGTATTAATGCAAACCTACCGTTGTCCTGTGGATCTCATTGCCCACGGGGTACCGCACCGGGTACTGAAACGTCACGGGTAGGGAAACATGGAACTTCTCCAGTTAGAATTTTTCAGAAATGCCCTCATGGCCGGTTTCCTCGTGAGCATCGCCTGCGCCATCGTAGGGACGTACGTGGTGGTAAACCGGATTGTGTTCATCACGGGGGGGATTGCGCATGCCGCCTACGGCGGTATTGGACTTGGTGTCTTTCTGGGAATCAATCCTGTGATTGGTGCCGTGGTATTCAGCCTGATGGCGGCCTTTGGAATGGGAACGGTATCTTACAATACGAAGCAAAGGATCGATACCCTCATCGGCGTGATGTGGGCGACAGGGATGGCAATCGGGATCGTCTTCGCCGATCTGACACAGGGGTATACAGCGGGGTTGATGAGTTATTTGTTCGGGAGTATCCTGACTATATCCAGATTGGATCTCGCCCTAATGGCCGGGCTGGACGTCCTTGTGGTTGTAATAACGATCCTGTTCTATGTGCAGTGGCTGAGCATCTCCTTTGATCCGGAATTTTCAGAGATTATGGGGCTCCCCGTCAAGAGATTCTACCTGCTGTTGCTGTCTCTGATTGCCCTGACCGTGGTCATGGTAATGCGGATGGTGGGCATCATCATGGTCATCGCCCTTTTGACCATACCCCCCGCCATAGCCAACCGGTTTTATACATCTCTGAAGGGGATCATGGTCCTTGCCTGTCTTCTTGGAATCGTCTTTACCCTCGTGGGAATGCTTATATCCTTTTATCTCAACCTAACCTCGGGAGCGATGATCATCCTGGTAGCTGGAGTAGCCTATTTTCTTTCCCTGAAAATAAAACCGAGGGGAAAGAGGAATCAGACCCCCTGAAATCTACACTGACCTTAAAAGGGGGGCGAACATGGATATCCAACTCCCTGTGGTCCAAGAACCCTTAAGTTAACTATTCGACCATTTCGGAAACCTTCATAGATGTCGGAGTAGCAGCCAAGCATCCTGTTTCCCTGATCCAAGCTCCGCCAACAGCATGGTTTTTGTTCATGTTTCGCTTACCACAAGCAACAAGGGAACTGTCCGGAAGGCGAAACAAGCCTTTCCTTTCCGGTGCAGGGGCTTAGGTTCGGAAGCGGCTATCCAATATGATTAAGATCCTTAAAGAGACGAAGAGGGGGCTTGAAGCCCCCTCTTCTAATTTGAATTAAATTGTCTTTACGATGTTGATGCCTCGGAAGCTACCTCTGGTTTTTCCTGGGTGGGTCTGCTAAGAACGATGACGCTTTCAATGACCATCCAGATCTCCAGGATAAAGACGATCAGTCCAATGATGAAAAGGAACCAGTCGCCCTTGTTGTAAAATTTCTCGAGGTTCAGAACCATCGCCCAGCCGGTCATGAACAGCATGAAGACCAGCGGGATACCGCTGTAGATAAGTGACTTACCCTTCTTGGCGATATACACGGTTATGACAAGGAGTGCCAGTGCGGCCAGTAACTGGTTGACCGTCCCAAACAGCGGCCAGAGCCTCAAGGCCCCTTTCCCGTTTCCGGAGTAGAAGGCAAGGATAACAGCAGAAATCACCGCGATGAATGTGGCCACGTAGCGGCCGGATAGGAAGTCAAGGTTCCAGTCGGTCGTCAGCTCGGAAACAACATAACGCTGGACACGGGTGGCCGTATCGAGCGTCGTGCCTGCAAAGGAAACCATGAACACCCCCATGATGGTAATGGCTATGGCCTTGGGAATCCCATAGCTTTCCATCATGTTGGCCGCTCCAAAGATCACCGCATCGAGTTTAGATTTTAACCCCGCAGCGGCTGCCCAACTGGCGTAGTGCTGGCTAAATGCCGCGACACCGGTCAAGGTTTGCCCCTTGACGACCAGGGCCATTCCCAGGCCTCCTGTCACGGCTGCAATGACCAGCGTGGAAAGGGTCCCTTCCATCAGCATCGAACCATAGCCCACAAACTGGGCGTCACGTTCATTGGCGAGTTGCTTGGAAGAGGTGCCGGAGCTGACCAGGCTGTGAAAACCCGAGATGGCACCGCAGGCGATGACCACAAAGAGGAAGGGCCAGACGGGTGGCGCACCCTTCGCATGCGTGTTAAAGGCGGGCGCCACGATGGCCGGATGGGCTATGATGACCCCGATAAACATCAGGGCCAGCATGATAATCAGCTCGTGGGCATTGATGTAATCCCTCGGCTGAAGAAGCTGGGTCACCGGCAGCGTCGAGGCGATAAACGAGTAGATGAACAGGATGACAATCCACACCTCTATGGCGTTGAGCCCGAACATCCCCGGCATCTTCAGGGGCCAGTAGGCCCCGATAACAACCGTCACGTACATGGCGATGACAGCAATGATGGACAGCCAGGTGACGTTGCCGTTTTTCTTATACACCATGTAGCCCAACCATACCGCAATGGGGATCTCGAACCATACGGGGAATACCGCTTGTGGATACCACACAAACAAGATGGCAATGATCAGGGCGAAGATGGCGATGACAATCCACAGCTCGAAGAAGATGATGAGCAAAAAGAGTGTCCGAACCCGCGGGCTGATGAGGCCTGTCGCCAGCTCCCCGATCGATTGTCCCTTGTTTCTCAGCGAGACAACCAGGGAGCCGAAGTCATGGACGGCGCCGGCAAAGATGGAACCGAGCAAGACCCAGAGTATGGCCGGTACCCACCCCCAGATGACGGCGATGGCGGGTCCCACGATCGGGCCTAACCCCGCAATAGAGGTGTAATGATGGCCGAAAAGTATCTCCTTCTTCGTGGGGACATAGTCCACTCCGTCATTGAACTCTACCGCGGGAGTCTTCCGGTTGGGATCGATGTTAAAGATCTTTTTTGCAAGAAACTTACCATACGTGTGATAGGCGATAATGTACAGGACAAACACAATCACACACATTAACAAGGTATTCATAATTGTACCTCCTTTTTAAAC
>Ga0114934_10002140_pt1 | contig 12720 bp, 10 predicted proteins | sample 4SBtaG_2_FD_99695 | JGI IMG/M metagenome (GOLD analysis project Ga0114934, IMG submission 99695) | Deep subsurface microbial communities from Kolumbo volcano to uncover new lineages of life (NeLLi) - 4SBTROV10_white metaG | ecosystem: Environmental > Aquatic > Marine > Volcanic ... | reverse complement strand
GCAACTCATACAAATCATTTCTTTTTTCTTTCCAACTTTTTGAAGGGATGAATCTTCTAAGGATTAAATCTGTAGGAGTTGGTAGAAGTTTACAAAGATGTTGCACTTCACCATCTGGGTATAATACTTGTGGCAATACATTTCCAATCTCACTGTTTTGCTCCATGTAATCAAAGAGCTTTTCAAGTACACCAGTCTCAAAGTAAATATCTGGATTCAACACTACGTGATACAAAGCATCATCTTCGATGCTTATTCGCATAGCTATATTATGAGCTCTTCCATATCCTAAATTAGCATTATTGAAAATGTATTCTATTCTCTTATCAATATTTTCTAATTCTTTTAAGTTGTCATTTAAAGAATTATCTATTAAGTACAGTTTTACTTTTAACGAAGTATTTAAAAAACTATTTATAGCTTTTATAAGTTGTTCTTTTTTATTGTTATACAGTACAATTGAAGCATTAATTTGACTCATTATATTCATCCTTTACAATCTCAGCACAAATATCTAAATATTTTGTTGCTCTTGATTCTGCTGATTCAAAGCTATGTAACATATTTTTTCCTTTAACAATTAAATCTTCTTGTAATTCACTGCTCGATATAATTAATTTTATTTTTTCTACAATATCATTAATATCCAATGGATTAAAATAAATTGCAGCATCTTTACATATATCAGTTGCAAATGAACGATTAGATGTTAATATAGGACATTCCATCTTCATTGATTCTGGATATGCAGCACTAAATGTTTCCAATAATGTAGGTGCGAATAAAGCATCACATTGTGAATATACTGATGGGCATGATTTTTGTGGTATCGGTCCTATATTTATAATTTTATTATTAGGAATAGGAAATAGTTTTTCGTAGTTCTTTGAGTCAAGGGTTAACACAAATTCAATATCTAAATTATCAGCACGATTTAAAATATCATTAATGATAGATAAGTTTTTACTAGGATGATTATGTGTTATATATAAAAATCTAAAAGTTGTAGTCTTAGCTGGTAGTTTTATATAATCTTCATTCTGACTATTAAGTAACTCAATATTCTCAAAAACAGAGCTATATGTATTACCAACAACATATATCTTTGAGTCGTTAATATTAAGAACTTTTGCAAGCTTCTCTTGAGCATCTTTAGTTTCAATTACATAATAGCTTGAGTCTCTTAGTAAATAATATTTTTTATACTCTACATGTAATATCATTTTTAGTCTTTCAAAAAAGGACAATTTTAAATATGCAGTACTTTTAGGGTTATATACCCATCCATCATTAAAACCAAGTAAATGCCTTGATTTTGGTTTCCAATAACTAGGACCAGCTACCGTAAATACAATATCAGGGTTTATAGATTCTTCAAGATTAGTAAGTTGCTTTACTATCATTAATCTTGTTTTTAATGAAGCAGGTGTCTTATTTATCGTATAAAACCTAAAATTATTAGAAAAAGATTTTACATCAATTTGTTTTTTTACAGCTAAAGAAAGAAAAATATGATACTCATTATCATGTTTTTTAATTTCATTTAAGAAAGACAATGCAATTTGAAGACTCCCACCTACGTATAGGTTAGATGTATTAATTAGTAACTTCATGATACCTCTCTTGATACTTATGTACATATACAAATATAGATACCGTTATAAATATAAAAAACCATACTTGTATAGTATTATAGTGAAAAGCCGATATTAGTAATGTTATCAAAATTACCTTAATAAATTTACTATTTGCTTTTTTAGTTGTATTTAAAAATACAAAAAGAATAAACAACAAATATGGTATTCCTAGCATCAGTGTTAATTTCACAAAATGAACTTCAGATTGCTTAACAAATAGTAAACTATCTATAACATTTTGATTTAAAAATCTATTATAATTAAACATATACAATGAAAAATCAATGTTATAAAATACATGTAAATTATTAAAAAATGACTCTATATAGTGCAATAGAAACATGTTTATATAATACATTAATATTGAAATATCTTTTCCTTGATAGTTTAATTCAGTATAGCCTGACTTTAGATAAAGTAAATAGTCCAAATTATATATTAAAACAAAGAATAAACATATAAATGAAATTAATTTCACACTATGATATTTATCCCTTTCAATTAAAAAAATAATATAAATGATTAAGAAAGTAAACATACTTGTACCAGTAATGGTGAAAATAAAAAGAAATATTGATAGGAATTTCCATACAAATATCTTTTTGTTATCAAAAAACCAAAAATAAATAAAAACAATTAAATAAAAAATACTATTATGCTGTGAATGAAAAAAAGGAAACATAACTTTATAAATCCCCATTATATTACTATACCTCATTCTCTCCTCAAAAGGAATATAATAAGTATTTTGTATATATTGAGCGAGATTAAGTAAGTTAATTAGTAAAAATTCTACTAATGCCAAAAGAAGGATAATTTTTACAAGTAAGTTTATACTTTTCATAATCTTTTCTACATCTAAATTTTCATTATATAAAATTATATAAAATAAAAGTGGCAACAAATAGAATCTAGAAATACTGTATGCTACAATCAAAGAAGAAGATCGATAATATAAATTGACAAAAAAAATTAATAAATAAAATAAAATAATTATTAAAAATACTAATTTATACTTTAATATTTTAATCTTTTTTCTTAAAAATAATAAACTAAAAATAATAAATAATTCAGGTGTTAACTTAATAATACTAAAATGGAAAAATATTTGCACAGGAAGATAAGATATAAATAGTATTAAGAAAAGTATAAATTTACTTGTTTGCATATAAATCCAAATATTTTTGTTTGATGACTTCAATACTATAATTATTTTTTATCAGCAGAGTATTATTCAACTTAGTATTAAAAAAATCTACTTTTATATTATTAAAATCATCAAAATAATAACCGTAGTTATATAGTTCTTTAATTAATACATTACGATCTCTATCATAAACAATTGGGTAGCAACTATATGCTAAAGCCTCAAGTAAGCTGTTAGAAAGCCCTTCTTGAGTGGAAAAAGAAAGATAATAAGTGGCTTTTTCTAAATATGTTTGTACATCATTAGTATGTCCTAAAACTTCTACATTTTCAAAACTATTCGCTTTCTCAAGAAATTTATCAATATATAATTTACTGTACTCTATAAAATCATTTTTATAAGAACCTATAAATACAAGTTTTATTTTTGTATTTAGGAAATTTTTATCATTTTGTATTAATTCCCAATAATTAAGTACAGCAAATTGGTTTTTACGTTCACAAATAACTCCACTACATAAAAAAAGAACTTCTTCACTCTTTTTAGGTAATTCTTTGGGTATCTTTACACTATTTGGAATAAACCTTATATTATTATATTTGTCATCTATCATACCTGGAGCAATTGCAATCCATACATCTAAGTTTTTATATATGTTTTTTATAATAGAATTTATTAATCCTGTTCTTTTCATAATACTAGAATCATCTATCCCAAACATTGTCATTTTAGAAATAACTTTTTTGCCAAATAATTTAGACAGAAGTACACTTAAATAAGTATATTTACTCAATGATATATGATGAATAACATTATATTTACTAAAAGTTATATAGTAAGTAATATAGATGATTTTAATTAACTTTTCTATTAAACTCTTTCCTATATATATTCTTTTATATTTATCAGACTCTACTTTTTCAATATCTAACGATAATATTTCAATATCATTATTATTTTTCAATTCATTAAATAATAATAATGCTTGCATTGCAGCACCTGATTTTAGAGGTGGAGTATTATAAATAACCATTAATATTTTATTAGTTTTCATTTTCATACCATGTTATTAAATTAAAATATCTCCAAAGAAACTTTTTATACTTGATAACTAATTCTTTTGTATTATCAAAGTTTAATACGCCATCTTTAAATATTTTTCTCTCTTTTGAAAATGTATGATTAAAAATAGTTTTATTATTAGACAACCATTCTTCCATAGCTGCTTCAAAGCCCATTTTTTTTCTATAGGTAAATTTTTTTCCATATATCTTTTCTGAAATATTTTTGAGAGGTAATTTTCCTTCTTTAAAACTAGCAAGATTATTATAATTATGTTGCCACACATATTCAAAAAGTTTATGATTTAAAAAAGGGCTTCTACTTTCTACGGAGGTTAACATTGTAGCAGTATCAACTTTAGGTAAAAATTCATTTGCTAATTTATAGTTAATATCATAAGAAGAAAATAATTTCATATAATCATTTTTTTCTAAAATAAATTCTTTATTATTAACTAAATCAAATATAGGTATTTTCCCCATTGTATTTCTTATTTCATCTATTTCCATAATATTAAGATTAAAGTAAATTAACTGTTCATTATTATCTTGAATAGTTTTAAAATCTTTATATAAAAAATTAGGTGAATATTTAGCATATCTAAATAATTGAGCTTTTCTATATATTGAGTATCCTCCAAATAATTCATCACCCCCATCTCCAGTTAATACAACTTTAAATCCTAAATCTTTTGCCTTTTTAGCTACTAAATATTGTGGTAAAAGAGCTGGATCAGAAAATGGTTGTCCAACTTTCTGTAATAGTAATTGAACATCATCAAACGTAGTATCTGAAAATTTATCAATTTCTACTTTGTGTAAAGATATATTTAATTTATCTGATACATATTTTGCATACTGATATTCATTGTTTTCCTGACCTTTAAATTGCACATTTATTGATTCAAGGTTTTTGTTTTGTTTAGTAGCATAATAACTTATAAGTGAAGAATCAATACCTCCACTTAGAAATAATGCCATAGGAACATCACTATACATATGTTCCTTTACCGAATCTTCAAGAATTTTTTCAATAGTATCAAGCTTATATGTATCACTACTTAACTTATATTTAGGTTTCCAATAAAAATATTTCTTAATTACAGTTTGTGTTGTTAAATCAACGACTACACATTCGGCAGGGTTTATTTTTATGATATTACCATATACAGTATCATCTGATTGTATAAATCTAAATAAAAGATATTGATATATAACTTCTCGATCAATGTCTCCTCTGTTAGATATGCTTTTTAAGCTCTCTATTGTTGAAGAGAAAGATATTCCATATTCTGTATTAATAAATAATGGTTTTTGTCCAAACCTATCTCTTGCAAGATATGACTTATTGGCATTAGTATCAACTATACAAAATGCAAACATTCCGTTTATATCAGCTAAGGTTTTATCTATTCCAAATTGAATATAATATCTTAATAATATTTCAGTATCAGATGATGCATTACATTTTATTCCATTAATATTTAATACTTCTTTTAGAAATAAATAGTTATATATTTCACCATTAAAAACAATAGTATAGTTTTCAATTTGAAATGGCTGATTAGCATTAGTTGAAATATCAATAATTGACAATCTACTATGTCCTACTAAAATATTTTTATTAATTCTTTTTATATTCTGATTGTCGGGTCCTCTATCTTGCATTAAAGATAATGAATTATTAAATTTTTTTATATCATCTATGCTTATGTTGTCTCTGATAGTACCAATGATTCCACACATTACAAATACCTTTCTAATATATTCATATGTTTTTCAAATTTATATTCTGAAGCTGTAATAAAAGCATTATTTTCAATATCTTTACTTAATATATTATCGTTATATATTCTTTTCAAAGTATCACTCAAGTTAGTTTTATCAATAAAAAATCCATTAACTGAATCTTTTATATAAATATTAGGACCAAATGTTTTTGTAGTTATTATCTTTTTTCTTCTTGCCATTGCTTCTATTATTGTTAGTCCAAAGCCTTCATAAATAGAATAGGAGAGATATATAGTTGATAAATCTAATAATTGTTCTACATTAGAAATAGGTTCTATAATTATTATCTGTTTATCTAATTTATAATAATTTATTTTTGCTATAAGTTCATTTTTTTGATTACCATTTCCAACTATAAGTAACTTTGCATTTTGTGTAAGATTTAAAAATGAACTTATGTCATCTATCAAGTTTAAATAATTCTTTTGCTCTTCAAGTCGTCCTATTGAAATCATTATAAAATCATTACAATTTAAATTAAATTTATTTCTAAATTTAGTTGTAGCAGTAAGAGAACAATAGTTATTAAAAAATCTATCTGCTATAAAATTATCTAATGTAACTGTATTTGTAATATTTAATTGTTCTCTTAAATCATTTTCAACCTGTTTTGAAACAGCTATATTTATTTTATTTGACTGATATGTTATTTTTTTCACTAACTTTCTAAAAAAAGAATAAGTATCATATTGCTGAACATGTTCAAATGATATATGATTTTTAGAATATTTAAAAAAACATATTATGGAGGTAATAATATTAGAAAACTCCAAATGACTTATTATTTTATTAGGATTTATTAATCTAACAATTTTATTAAATTCTTTTAATTTTTTAAATTCAAAATAACTATTAAAGTTTAAACTAATATAATTTTTTTTTTCAATATTTTTCAATATTTTTTCTGATAAAAAATTATCCTTATAATTTTTTAATGTTACCAAGTACACTTCATATTGTTTATTTGCAAAATACTCTGCATGAGTATTTAATAGAGTTTCTGCTCCTCCAATATCTAATGTATTTATAACTAATAATATTTTTTCTTTCAACTGTTTACCTTTTATCTTGAAAATCTATAATTAGATAATAGCATTTTGACAAAATGCTTAATTTTATTATTATAGAACTCGGGTTCTGTACAAAAATATGATAAAAAACTGTTAAATAATGGTGTTGACAACACCCCCCAACCTAATTGGTTATCTTGTATCCAATATATATAATTATCATATATATCTATCTTATTTGTATATGTTATTTCCAATTCATTATAAAAATCTAATTTTGTTAAATTTTCATTGTCTGCATCAATATTAGTAATACTAATTGATTTACTTATATATTTTTTTAGCTTATATTCTTTTATAGAATATATATATGCATTTATTAATAAGTAACTATTTAAATAATTACTATCTCCAAAATTTGAAACACTGTATCTTGGATCATTAATTGATACTTTAAAATTTAAATTTAAATTGTCTAATTTCTCTTTAATAAAATTAGACATAACTTTATTAATAACTATTGAAATTTTATCTGCTACTTTAACTAATCTATTTATAGCATCTACTATGACCAAGTTATTCCTATTAAATATGTTAAATCTGAGTTCTTTAATATCTATAACAAATTGAATAATATTTTCATCTTCATAGTTTGCAATATTCTTAATCATTGTAATTGGATAAACTAAAGAGTGTAGTCTTAATAAATTTTGTCGTATTGATTCAATATTATTATGTTTAAATTCAGAATACCAAAAAGGTAAATTTGCATCTAAGAAATTACTTATTTGATCTTGTTCAGTATATTCAAGTTGTATATTATATCTCTGACCATATAAACACTTTAAATTAAAAGTTGGAAATATTTTCAGAAAGCTCCCATCTTTAAATATTTCTTCATTAACCAAAAAAGGATAATGAGTGAATACATAATCAGAATTTTCACTTTGTTGTTTCATATAATCAGACCAAACTTGAGTAAATTTTTTTGCTTTTTCATCTAAAATAATTATTAAATCTAAGTCTGAGATTCCAGGTGCTGAGACACCTCCTATTTGATAAACTGATTTCACCATTTTATATTTTGACAAAAAAGCTATAACTTCTTGTATTACGTCCTCATAATCTTTAACTTCTAACTTTCTAATATCATTTATCATTTTTCAATTTCTCCATTAATTGTGGTGCTTGTGCTAACACCTTAAACTCACTCTTTAAATCTATTAATTCTTTATAATAAAATCTTGATAATACACTTCTTAACAATCTAAGGAATATTATATTATTTGTATCTATAAATTTTAAGTAATATAAATATGACCATTTATATCGTATATCAGATGTTGCTTTAAAACATTCATAAAATTCTGGAAAATCTTCAAAAAATTGTTCTATAGCCTCTTTCTTGTATACAACAAGACCTTTAGATTGATAATATAAAGATGGAAATATTGTAATTTGGTGTATATAATTCTTAAAAATAAAAAAATTATTTATATTATTAAAAGAATTTTCACGAAAGAATTCAGCCATATATTTAAAACTAACATTATCCATAGTAGGGACAAATCTAATCAAGTTGTCACCATACAAGCATAATCCTTTATCAAGTATTTCAAAGGGGAAGAACCTAGTTTCATCATCAAAATCTGAACAATGAAGCATTAAGAACCCATGATGTTGGAATAAATCATCTCTATATAAATATTTATTTAAGTTATATAAAACTCTAAAAATATATTCTATTTCTTGTTTATCATAACTATTAATAACTATTACAATATCAAGATCACTCCAATTTAATACATAATCATTTGAGCCATAACTTCCAGTTAAATATACAGATATACTATCTTTTTTAATACTATGTTTAATAGAACTAAATATATGTTTTATATTTTTATATTCATTACTATTTAATAACTCATTAGAAATATTATCAACTATAAGTTCACTATATATTTTAGTATTACTTTTAGTCAATTCTTTATTTTCCATACATAATTGTAATCTTTTTGAAGAGGTTTCTAGAACAACTCTATTTATTCTTTTTTGAGATGGAAATATGTAAAGCAGAGACGAGATGAATTCTTTTAAAATATTCACTATAATGTTTCCCTTATTTTATTTACAATATATTCATATTGATTAGATTCTGAAAATTTACCAAAGTTATAAAAGTCTTCTCTAGTATTTTGGAATAGATTCGTATCAAATTCATTAATATTATCATTTGTATAATCAAAAGCTTTAAGTTTTAATATGCTTGAAACCAATTCTACATTTTTATCTTCTTTTAATTTAAATAATTCTGGAAACTTGACTAAAAGAGTTGGAATTTGTTCAAAAAGTGCATAGAATTGTGCTATTGAGTAATGTCCTAAATTATAATCAGATATTTTCATAGCATACTCTGTTGTGCCATTTTTAAGAAATACGATATTTAATTCTTTTAAACTTAGTTGCACTCTTCTGTATTGATTATTATTCATACTAGGATGTGGTGTAAATAATATAGTTATATTATTTTTATTTAATTTATTAAATAATGGTTTAAGTGTTTCATAAAATGTATCTATATTTCCTTTCTTTAACATTCCATTATAATCAGGATGAAAAATAAAGTTTTGATCTATATAGGTACAGTAAATTCCATTTTTACTTATATTTAAATATTGATAGCAAAATTCTTTTGATATTTTTTTGATAAAGTATTCTTTTGATGGGACAAATATAGTATTCTTTTCATCATCTTGTTGAAATATTATTGGTTTATAAGTAGTTGCAACTAAATCACTCATTGTAAAATTTCTACTTATCGAATTTTTAAAAAGTCTTTGTTTTAAGCCATAATAATATGAAATAGGATTTTGTATAATATCTAGTAATTTATTCTTTTGTATAGTTCTACCTGTAACAATTATGTGAGCCCAAATATTTTCATTTGAAATAAAATTAAAACATTTTGCATTTAAAAATATTGAACTTATCATTTTCCCTATATGATTTTCAGAAATTGTATTGATTAAAACTATTTCTTTTTTATCAAATTTTTCTACACATACTCTCAAATCTTTTATAGATGTTATCTGATTATAATGCAAACCTAAAATATCATCACCGTAAGGTCCTCTTAAATGATAACTATCAAGAGATATATTTATAATTCTAGAAAAACCTTTTTTTAACTCTTCAATAAATAAAATATTGTCTCTTCTGTCTGTAATCTTTCGCTGTGAAACTAGTAGTAAAGTCATTTATTTATCACCTAATAAGAAACTCATAAAAATATTATTACTACTAATGTTGTTGTATTCATCATTTAAAACAACTTTTCCATTTTCTAATATATAAATATAATCTGACTCTACTATTGTACTTGTTCTATGAGCAATCATAACAATGATTAAATCTAACTCTTTTTTTAATTTATGTAAAAGTCGCATAATATCTTTTTCTGTTTTATTATCTAAGGCACTCGTTGATTCATCTAAAATCAATATTTCTGGATTAGTTACTAATGCTCGAGCTAACATTAATCTTTGTTTTTGCCCACCTGAGAATTCATTACCATTATTTTTTACTACATGATCATACTTATTTTCTAGTGACTCTATCATTCCATCAATACCAATTAGTTTACATATCTTTATAACATATTCTTGTGATACTTTATTATTAAGTACAATGTTGTTATAAATAGAAGTATTAAACAGAACACTATCTTGTGTTACATATTCAATTTGTCTTGATGATTTCATATTCTTAGGATAAGATATATCACCAATGTAATCATCTCTAATTCCAGATATTATGTCTACAAAAGTAGTTTTACCAGAACCACTTTTTCCTATGATAGTAGTAATATTCTGCTTCTTTGCAATAAAATTATTAATATTTAATTGAAATCTCTCATAATTAAAAAAAAGTTTATTTACTTCTAAATTATCACTATTAGAATTAATAAATTTACTATCTGTTTTTTTTATTAAATTATCATTTTCTATTATTTCTTCTACTTTTTTTACAGATGGCAGATACAAAAGAAATTCATGATAATCTCTTTGAAGTTGAGATGTTCTTGGTGCTAGCCTATATACAATTACTAGCAAAACTAAAAATTCCCCCATATTAAGTTCTAAATTCTTTGCAACTAAAATCATGACGGCTATAATAAATACAACTAAAGGGTCATAAATAGCTTTAATTGTAAAAGACTTTAATACACCTTCATATCTTAGATTTCTTAACTTTATTAAAATATTTTGATATATATTTATCACGAATGATTCAATTTTATTTTGTTTGATGTACCTAATATTTGATAAATATTCATTTACAGAATTATAAAATGCATCATTCGTATCATTCATTTCAACACCAATTAATTTACTTTTTTTAATGAAACTTTTCATTAGTAAAAAAACTATTCCAAAAATAGTGAATGCTATGACTGTAAACTTTAATGATATTATTGCAGCAGAAAATAAATATAATACTGTTAATGAAATTAAGTTTATTATAGAAAAAAGATAATTTAATGCCATAGAATTACGATTTACTTCTTCTGTTACTGTAGCATACATAAAACTATTTTTATAAAATGACGAATACTTCCAATTAGCATTTATAAGCTTAGTGAATATAATATTTCTCATGTCGTATTCATAGTTTGTTCTTACTTTTGCTATACCTCTTCCTTGAATATAACTAACTATACCAACTAAAATTCCAATGGCTATAAAAATTAGCAAATAATTTTCAATAGTAGGTTGCATTAACTTATTTAAAAAAGAGTACCCTTTGTCTTTTTGACCACTTAAAATTGTCATAATTGGTGTCATTATTGTAATCATAATTATTTCTAAAAAAGAAACAAAAAAAGTTAAAAAAACAACAACATAAAATTTTTTTCCTATATGCTTATGAATATGTTTTATCATTTTGCTGTATCCTTTCTTCAATTTCTAATAATTTACATTTATGATTTTGTGTTCCGTGCAACTCAATATTAAATGATGCCAATGAAGCCCCTATTTGACAAGATTTAACTATATCAAAATTATTTTTAATTCCATATAGTAGACCAGCACGAAAACTATCACCACAACCTGTGCTATCAAGGACCCTTATCGGTTTATATGCGGTGATATATGTAATTGTATGACTATCATATAATATCGAGCCATTTTCACCTTGAGTAACTATTACTGTACAATTTTTTACAATCTCATCTCTTGACATTTCTGTTATAGTCTTTAGAATATCAAATTCATAATTATTCACTATCGTTATATATGAGCAAGATATAAAAGTAATCAATTCATCCTTTGAAAACAAACCTACAACTTGCCCTGGATCAAAAATATATTTAATATGATTTTCTTTGAAATAATAGATATAATTTTTAATATTTTCTATATTGTCGGGCGAAACTATTGCGATGTCCTTAGTATCTATCATCAGATTATCAAAGCTATGCTTATATGTTAATGCTCCTTGATAGAATGAAGTAATTTGGTTGTTGCCTTCATCTGCAATAATATGCGCTTGTGCTGTGAGTTCATCTTTATAGAAATTGATGTTTTCAGTAGAAATTCCATTGCTAATTAACCATTTTAAATAGTCATTTCCATCAAGACCTACAGCTGAAACTATTGTCGATGTGGTCTCTAGTAAATTAAGACTATAAGCAATATTACCAGCACAACCACCAAATTCCTTTACTACTTTAGAAGCTAAAAATGAAAAGTTATGAGATCTTTTTATGTCATTATCAACCAAATCTGAAAAAATTCCATTATAATCTATGATATTGTCATAAGCTAATGAACCAAATAAATATATATTATTTACCATGAATAACCTCAGTAAATTTAAAATCTAATTCTGTATCAATATCAACAGAACTTTCTCTATCCATCTCGTAAGAAAAAATCTTGTCTTTTAAGAAAAAACTTTCCTCTTCTAAAAGTTTATCCGTTTTACAAATATAAATAGCACCATTAAGTCTATAATATTTTTCTAAATCTTGACTTCGTTTATTTAAAACTTCATCTTTTAAAAAACTTTTC
>Ga0114934_10002138_pt1 | contig 12726 bp, 15 predicted proteins | sample 4SBtaG_2_FD_99695 | JGI IMG/M metagenome (GOLD analysis project Ga0114934, IMG submission 99695) | Deep subsurface microbial communities from Kolumbo volcano to uncover new lineages of life (NeLLi) - 4SBTROV10_white metaG | ecosystem: Environmental > Aquatic > Marine > Volcanic ... | reverse complement strand
CTTTTGTGAACTGAGAAATTTGACGCGCTTGACTTTAGCGACAAATTTCTTGGAAGCATTGCCGAGGGCATTTAATAATCTGACAAAATTGTTACATCTATCACTCGATACCAATGAATTAAATGTGCTTCCTGATGTATTTGCCAAGATGGAATCTTTGTATTATCTTGATCTCTCCTATAATAACCTTAGCACATTGCCAACATCTATCAGCAAAATCGGTGAGCTAGAAACGCTACTTTTAGAAGGTAATGCTATCACTAATTTACCAAGCTTAGAAACACATGATATGCTCATACGCCTCAATCTAAATGGCAATAATCTTACTCGTCTTGATTTTGATATCAGTAAGTTAGAAGATTTACAAATCCTCACTATGGATAACAATAACCTAGAAACATTACCCGATGAAATTTGTAAACTAGACAAATTAAACTACCTTAGTGTTTCAGAAAATTGTCTCAAAACCCTGCCTGAGTGCATTGGCGAACTTACATATCTCATTGAGCTAGATGTCGAAGAAAACAATCTCACCAAAATCCCAAAATCTTTGTCTAATCTAAAAAAACTAAAGATTCTCTATTTGGGTAAAAATAGTGTAAGCTATGAAGCGCTCCCTAGTGGATTAAACTTGGAGTTTTGCGATATCAAAGCATAATGAAAGGAAAATTTTCACCCCATCTTGTAGATTTTCTTTCTATCCTTTGACGATGCAATATTGAGGAGTTTTCTATATTTTGTGATAGTGCGTCTGACCATCTGCATACTATATCGCTTCTTGACGAGTTCGACGAGGTCTTGGTCAGTGAGTGGGGTCTCTTTCTCTTCAGATTTGATGACACTTGAGATGTAGTTTTTGATTTCAGCGGAGGATAAACCTTCGGATACTTCATTGGTAAAGAAGTGTTTGAGCGGAAAAATACCTTGTTTGCATTGGATATATTTGTTAGATACTGCACGGCTGATGGTGGATTCATCCAAATCTAATTCACTAGCGATTTGTGCCATTTTGAGTGGTTTTAATTCACTTCCTATCAAAAATGAGATTTGCTTTTCGGCAATTGAGAGGACGAGTTTATAGAGCGTTGATTTGCGTAACTCCAGCAAATTGACGAGGTTTTTGGCTTCCTTTAGTTTTTGCTTGAGCTGTGTATTTTTATTGGCAAAGGGATCGACGACAACGATATCAGGATAGTAGCTGTTGTTGGCACGCACGATGATATCATCTTCGATGTCTATAAAAAAATCTGGGATGATAGGTGGTGCTTCTTCCAAGTAGTCGATAACTGGTGGTGAGTTAAACTTTTTGAGAATTTGTTTGGCTTCTTCGAAAAGATGGTGCTTGTGGAATTTGTCCATATTTTTCATATTAGTGATGAGAGTTTTGACAAAAGTATGTAATTCAGACTTTAAATCTAGATTTCCTAGTTGGAACAAAAAAGACTCTTGTATATCTACCGCAGCGATACCGACAGGGTCCAAAAGTGCAAAACGCTTTCTGATACTTTCTACAAACTCCACGGTTTTATTTTGCTGTATCGCAATTTGCGAGAGATTGCCATCAAAAAATCCTTCATGATTGAGATTAGATAGAATCTCAAAAGCAACTTTTTGTGAATTTGGGGTGGGAAATATAGGAGCGCAAATTTGGTTGGAGACTCTATCAAAGAGCGATTCTGTATATATTGAGGTATTTTCTATAAACGCTCTTTTTTCAGTATTGCTACTGCTAGACGAACCGAAGAAGTTTGGCTCATGATGCGGAACATACTCGAGAAATGGATTGTCATAGCTATGTTCTTGAAATATTTTCTCTAGTTCTTGGACGGGCGCTTGTATGAGAGGTAACCAGAGTTTGATAGATAATTGAAAAGATTGCTTCTGCTTGGTTTGTAAATTTAAGTGATTTATCATGATGATAGTGTACCCAAACATAAAAAGTTTGGGTATCCCAATATTGTATAAAAATTTATCTTTTTAATACTTTAATCTTATGATTCCATTTGATTTGGCGACTTTCATCTGACAAGAGAGTCTGGAGCTTGGCGTACATGTTCCATAACAGATCTCTTTAAGTACTTTCACTTCTTTGTCAGTTTTTGGCGACAAGAATTCCATCCCTTGCACCACTTCGACGACACAAGTCCCACATTCGCCGTTTCTGCAACCAAAAGGCAATGCACTTCCGCTTGCCTCAACTATATCTTGTATCGTACTGCCTTCTTTGACATTGATTGCCAAAAAGTCGTTGATGATTTCTACTCTTGTTGTCATAAGATTCCTTTATTTGTATGGTTTTATGAGGACATCGCCCTTGATAAGCATCATTGGGGCAACTCTCACTTTTGGGCTGACTGTATATTGCTGGCACAGATCTGCATCTTCTTTTGTAATGGCACCGAGTTTGACCAAGATATTCAACTCTTCATCTTCCATATAACTCGTCGGTTCTTCATCACTAATGTGCTCAACATTAATCAGACACGCACTATAGTCTTTGTCTTTGCAAGTCCCGATTGGAACACTCTTTTCTTTTGCTAGCCTGATTAAGGGCTCACCTATTTTTGCATCATAGATACCATCACTCTTTTCATCAAAATGCATAAAAATTACTTTTGCCATACGCTCTCCTTTAAATTTGGTTTTTATTTTCTCTTTGCATCCGTTCTCGATGCTCTTTTATAATCCTTCGCTCTTCTTCGATTTCGTCAATGTATGCTTCCATCGCTTCGAGCTCGTGTTCTCTGCATCCGATTTTGTCCACTTCTGCATCCGTGCCAAAAAAGTGTACTTCATAGACGCGGATTACTTGCAAAAAATCCCCCATATCCGTGATATAGCCGATAGATTCTTTTTTCATCATCAAAGATCCGACAGGTGCAAACGGATATGTCCCATCATTGACGATATCTTCTTTAAGTTTGACTTTTTGCCCCACATGAAACTTTGCCTTATCCTCATCTCTGCCAGATCTATTTTTTGTGATATTATCATAGAGTTTTATTTTTCCATCAACAATCACAATGACCTCCCTCTTTAGATGATGTGCATCCCGCACAACCTCGAAGCTTGCCATCTTTGTACATATCCCAAACATCTGCAGCACTTGGGGCGTGTCCATTTTCAAAGTCGCTATAAACTCGCAAAAGTGAAAACTTCAGATAATCCAAGAGTTTCTCTTCTTCTTTGATTTGGTTTAATCCGGTTTTTATAAGTTCACCATATTCTCTGAGTATATGAAATCTTTTAGCATTGACGAGTCGTTCATTATAGGTCAATTCAAAAAAATTAAAATAATCTTCTGCATCAGTCAAATTGTAAAATTCATCTAGTGATTTTGTGACCCCGTTCATCATATCTCCCTTAAACTTGTATTTCAGATTTCAAAACATCGATCCAAGCGGTAATTCTCTGCTCTGTTTTCTCAGCTTCATTGTGCTCATCGATACCCAGACCGCAAAATTTATCTTCGATCTCAGCGAGAGAAGCCTCATATTTGTAATCCTCTTTAGGGATAAAGCCTATGGGTGTTGCTCCCGCACCTACAAAAGTTTTGTGCATTTTGCCCAATGCACTACAAAAGTTCTCACCGTGTTTAACACTATCCCCCGCCCCAAAAAATGCAACCGTTTTGCCGCTAAAATCAATGCCATCGGATTCGATTTCAAACAACGGATCGACCCACTCATAATGAACATCGCCTTGCCCCCAAGTAGAGCTACCCAAAAACAACATGTCATATTCTAAAAGCTGCTCTATGTTATCGAAATCCTCTTCCATATTGATGATGTTATCTTCATCTACCGCAAAAGCCTTGGCCAAAGCCTCAGTAATCTTAGTCGATGTTCCTCCCGCTGTTGCATAAAAAATCCCAATATTTGCCATTTTGCACCTCTATTTTTTGTATTCGTTGTAAATCTCTATCGCTTTGTTTAGCATCTTTTCACCCTCTTCTAGTAGCTTCTCATAAGTCCTAAAAGAGTAGCGATGCGCATCTTTGAAAAATTTATTGGTGATGACGATTTTATCTGCAATCACTACTGCGCGACCAAAACCCTCATGACTTATCTCCATGACAACCGAACACATCACTCCTGTTTTCTTTTCAAACGCCAATGCGATGGCTTGAAAGATTAGCCTGATGTCTTGCACTTGCATCTCATCAATATCTGCAATTATAGGGATATTTCGTAAATCTTCCTTGGTTTTGACATACTTTTCGTTGAGGATATCTTCATCTGTTCGATTAGCCCATGTCCCAAACTGATCGAGTGCTCGAACTTGTCCGATTAGCGTGTCGGTAAATAGAGCAGACATCACGCCACCGCCTTTCTATCAAGTATTTTCTTGATGAACGGTGGCGGATTGTTATTTAACATCATAGATAATTTCTCCAATTCGTCATTAATTGGCACGATATCTTTGTTTTTAATAGGAAAGATTCCATTATTAATCACTTTTGCTGCTGCAGTTGGACCAATTTTCATAATAAACAAGATATCTACACCTGTGAGTAGAGTGACGGTTTTGTCTGTATCTTTGCTATCAACTTTAATGATTGTAGAAATCTCATGACTAATTTTCCCAATATCATAAACAATGAATTGAGAGGCACCGCCAAAGTGTGCATTAATATTTTTACTATCATTTGTAGCGAAAGCAACTTTAATGCTCCCTTCAAAAAAATTGTTGGAAGATACATTGATTTTTGTGCCCATTTACCACTCCTTTGTGTTATATTGTTTATATCTATACATATTTCATTCCATAGACGCTTTTGAAAAATTTAATGTGCACCATGTTTATAATGATTGGCAATATTTGCAATCTCAAACAACATCCTAGTACTCCCCTCATAAAGGGTGTCATTGACTAGTTGATTTCCTAAGACTTCATAATTAGGAAATCCCCGTGACATTAAAGCCTTGTGATGTTTTGCTACGATACGCTCTCCATGAAAATTACTGATGAGAAGATCTGCGTTTTGAAGTTCACGCTCAACATCTTCAAAATCTCCGATGATGAGATGCTCACACGGCAGATTTTCTAAAGATTGACTTTTTATAGGGCTCACAATTGCTTTGAGATTGGCTCCTGCTTCCAAAATAGTCGTAGCTAAGGATAGGATTTGATCGGGTTCTGTGGCGATAACAACATCCAAGCCACCCAACGCAAAATGCGTATCCAAAAGGGCATCTTGAAGTCTTTTTCTCCAGCGTACGATACTAGGATGGGGAGTAGAGATATGTTTAAATTTCATCAATGCCTGATAAAACGCATCACTTTTAATCAGACCACTGATCGTATCTAAATGTATATGTGTAATGTGTTTATTTTTTTCTCTCATAAGTGTGCCACTCTTCTTAACAGAATTTCCGATAGTGATAACAAGAGCAGAGTCTGCAAGTTCTTTGATCTCATCGACACTAATACCACCACTACTGAGGGCACCTTGTTTTATACCAAGATGTCCATCGAGAGATTCACTCAGATCTGGTAATGCGTAAGTCTCAAATCCAAAAAGTGCAATCTGTTCTTTAATCGCTTCGACTTCAAATGGAGTGAGATTGACATTGGGGATAAGTAGGGCTTTTTGATGATTAATGTTGGTTTTTGACTCGACTAGTTGTGTGATGATGGCTTCGATGCTTTTTGCAAAACCACTCTCTAACCCCCCTTCAAAATCTGGTGTATGAACATGGACCATCTTTTGAGTATCTTTCAATAGATACGAAACACCTTTGATGTCATCACCTTTAGTCTCCGTGAGTCCTGTTGTAAAGAGTCCTACGAGTTCTGGTTGTACTTTTTTGGTGATATTTTTCACTGCTTCACTAATAGAGTATTCTCCTCCATCAATCACCGCAGTGATGTCATTGACTGCGGTAGTTTGTATCGCAATGGGGTCGTTGAAATGGCGCGTAAAAAAGACTTTGGAAAAGCTTGCACATCCTTGTGCCCCGTGCATAAGTGGCATACAGTTTTTGATACCCAAAAAACAAAGCAATGCGCCCATTGGTTGTGATAATTTAATCGGATTGATTTGCAATGGCTTAGTCATGGTTCAGCTCCCAAGGTGCTTTGGTGCCGACGACTTTAAAAACCGGATTTTGTACCGCTGTACAAACATTACGGGCGAGATTTTCAAGCCCACCATACGCACCATAACTCACTTTTTTCTCCTGATTAACATCTAAAAATGCTACTTTTTTCTTGATAGCGGTATAAAGACTGCGTCCCCCTGCTAGCAATATATCTACGCCATGTTTATCGATGAGCTTGGCTTGTTCGTTGGCTGGGACTTTCATGAGGATAGGCACATAGCGTTTGGCAATCTCAATGTCTTCGAGTGTTGCTTTTCTCACACTTGTAGCGACCACTTCAATACCGATATCTTGTAATGCACTAGCAATCGACCATGACTTATTCCCGCCAGTGTTCAAAATAGCTTTTTTACCTTGGAGTATCGTACGATAGGACACTAGTTTTGCCTCAAGTTTTGCTTCTTCTTCGGCGATGATATCCTCAGCTTTGGCACTTAGTGCTTCATTATGAAAGGCTTCGACGATAGTGCGAATTGCATTGGTCGTGTCTCTTTTACCATAAAATGAAACTGAGACAAAAGGAATATCGTAACGCTCTTGCATTTTTCTAGTTAGAGTTATCAAAGACTTGGCACAGACAATGACATTGAGTTTGGCACGATGGGCCATCTGAATATTTTCTATCCTTCCATCTCCAGCAAGTGTAGAGACGATTTTGATGCCTATTTTCTCTAAGATGGGAGTGTATTGCCACATATCTCCCGTGACATTATAATCCCCAATCAAATTAATACCAAAGGGGTGGATGGATTTAGGCTCTTTGGTTCCGATGAGTTGCTCTAGGATGGAGACGCCACCGAGTCGTGAACCGAGATTTTTGCCACCCATAAATCCTGGAGAATGTATGGTAATGATGGGAAGATTATAGTGTGAGGACATCTCTTTGGCTATGCTATCAAGATCATCACCAATCATCGCAGTGACACAAGTCTCATAGACGAATATTGCTTTGGGATTTTTGTGTTCGATGATATATGCAATGCTCTCTCTTAGCTTTTTAGCACCACCAAAGATGACATCATTGGTCGATATATCAGTACAGTATCCAAGTGGGATATTGTTCTCGCCCTCATAGCTTGTCAAGACCGCACGCGTTTCCCAAGACGCACCTTGACATGTGGCAGGAGCATGGACAAGATGTACGACATCAGCAAAAGGAAAGAGAGCGATTTGTGCTCCTTCAAATGCACAACCACCGCTAGTAGCTCCTGGTTTTGATTTATCGCAACTGCTTTTTTTCTCTTTGTTGTGAGAACACGCGGATTCATCCAAAAGTTCTTTTACGAGTTTTCTATTTTTCATCATGCTAGCAACCTTTATAATCCTTATAACTATATTTCTATACATATTGTATTCCACACTATTTTTTGGGTATAAATCTTTCAAGGAACGGTTTATGTATATATATAAATTAAGTAGTAAAAAGGAGACAGTATGACACTGCACCACGAAGCTTTGATGGCATATGAGCGAAAAGATTACAAGAGTGCACTGAACATCTGGCAAAAGGAAGCAACACAAGCAAATGATCAAGCTATGGCTAATCTAGGTTTGATGTACCTTAAAGGTGAGGGTGTACAAAAAGACTTAGACCAAGCCAGAGATTGGTTTGAAAAAGCCAGTATATATGGTAATGCTTCTGCTAACTATAATCTAGGCTTGATGTATCATGCTAACATTGGCGTCAAAGCAGACATGAATGTGGCATTGGATTATCTCAGAAGAGCGGCACAAAAAGAGCATCAAGGTGCATATTTTAGATTGGGGTTGATCCTCTTAAAAGATAGGACCAATGAAATGGCGCTTTTAGAAGGATTTAATTGTATGATGCAAGCTGCAAAAAGCGGTCACATGATGGCTAAAACTCAAATTGGCGGTATTAAAACACATCCTAATAAAGAGTGCGAGCAAAACACCTCTTTTAGAGTGCTTACAAAAGAGGAACAGCAAGCGGTGATAAATGAAGCTATCAATCAACACATAAGACCCATCTTAGCAAAAGATGGTGGCGATATTGTGTTGGTAGAGTTTGTGAATGATCCTCAAATAGAAATCAAGCTCATGTATAAAGGTAAATGTGTCGGTTGTGCGCTGGCTGCAACTAGCACTTATGGATTAATACGAAGTACGATAGCTAAAGTAATAGACGAAAATATCAGTGTATATGTTTTATAGGAGATAAACCATGAAAATCGCATTCTCATCAGTAGATGGTCAATTTGTAAATCAGCACTTTGGCTGGAGTGATGAATTTTATATTTATGAACTCGATGTTGATAAATCTTCATTTCTACAAAAAGCCGATGTATCCAAAAAACAAGAAAATGAGATTGATAAATTAGAATATAAAATCGCATCTCTTGGTACTGTGGATATTGTCTATGTCTCACAAATTGGACATAAAGCGGCTAATATGGTCAAAAGTGCAGGAATATTTCCGATGAAATCATCAAGCGAAAATGAAAAGATAGATGATGTAATTCATTCACTTCAAGAGATGATACGCAAAAATCCACCATTGTGGCTTCAAAGAATCCTTGCAAAAGCATTATCATGAGTAGTGCTATAAAAATCAAGAATGATATCTATCATATCGGTACTAGTGATGAGGATATCCGGACCTTTGATATTATCATGAAGACTGCCAACGGGACGACTTATAATGCCTATCTTATCAAAACATCTGAAGGCGTTATTATCCTTGATACAGTCAAAGAGGCGTTTCAAGATGAATTTTTTAAAAAGGTTGAATCGCTTTGTTCTTATGATGAAATTAAGTACATCGTCATGCACCATTTGGAACAAGATCACAGCGGGGCATTGCCGGAGCTTGCAAAACGAGCAAAAAATGCCAAAGTTTTTATCTCACCACTTGCTCAACCTATGCTAAAATCTATATCTAAAAGTAGTGATATAGAGTTTGAAACGGTGTGGACGAATAAGGAACTGAAACTTGGAGGTAAGACACTGCGTTTCTTGAGTACACCCAATCTACACTGGCCTGAGACCATGAGTAGCTATCTATTAGAAGATAAGATACTCTTTAGTGGTGATGTGTTTGGAAGTCACTATTTTGATAGCAGGTTGTTTAATGATTTGGTTGGGGATTTTGATTATGCGTTTAAGTATTATTATGATCATATCATGAGACCATTCAAAAGTGATGTGCTTCATGCGCTCAAATTGTACGAACCCTTAGATATTCATATCATCGCAAATTTGCATGGTCCCATTATCCGAAAAGATCCCGACAGGTATATTGAACTTTACAAAATGTGGAGCAATAAAAGCCAAAAACAAAATGGCAAGAAAATCGTTTCGATATTTTATGTGACTAGTTACAAGAATACCAAGGATATGGCAGAAAATATCTATAATGGTTTGGAGTCTCACGATTTTTTGATAGCCAATATATATGATCTCACGGCACTAGATGAGCAAAATATGCTCTCAATTTTAGAAGAAAGCACCGGAGTGTTGATCGGAACACCGACAATAAACTCCGATGCCCCCAAGCCTATCTGGGAGCTGCTTAGTTGTATGATGTTGTTAGAGAAAAAAGGAAAATTTGGTGGATGTTTTGGAAGTTACGGTTGGAGTGGGGAGGCGGTTGAGATGATAAGCAACAGACTTAAAACACTAAAGTTTAGAGTTCCCCTCTCTCCACTTCGAATCCAACTGATTCCGACACGACAAGAATTGTCAGATTGTTACAATTTTGGCATCGAATTTGGCGAAATTGTCAACGGAAAAATGATAGAGATGACATTATAGCCATCCCAGACCAAACTAAGGCATAAAGTCAAGTCATAAATAAGTAAGATGTGAAGCAAATAGCTTGAAGCTACTAGTAGCTCGCTGCGAACTTTCGCCTCGCAATTACATCTTTTTCTAAGAGCACGGTATGCCTTAGTTTGGTCTAGGATGGCTATATAACTAACCTTACATACTAATAATGCTCTTAGTGGCAATAATTCATATAATTTCAAATTGTAGAATAATTTTGAAAGCCAATTTTGCAAAATTGTCCAACTTAAATAACCCCTAAAATTAAAATTTCTATTTTTCAAAAACTTCTGTGGAACACTATATGTAACATAGTTTGTGAATTTAAAACAAACACAAGGAGACAACATGTCCGAGTTAAGACAAATAGCATTTTACGGTAAAGGTGGGATTGGTAAATCTACTACTTCTCAAAATACATTAGCGGCAATGTGCCACTATTATAATCAAAAAATATTGATTGTCGGATGTGATCCAAAAGCGGATTCAACAAGATTGATTTTGCATGAAAAGGCACAAAATACCATCATGCAACTTGCAAGTGAAGCAGGAACGGTTGAAGACCTAGAATTAGAAGATGTTTGTAAGCCCGGAGCAGGAGAATTTGATCCTGAAGATGACGGAAGTGAAGGCTTTATCATGTGTGCAGAATCTGGTGGACCAGAACCAGGCGTTGGATGTGCTGGTCGTGGGGTTATCACTGCGATAAACTTCTTAGAAGAAGAAGGCGCTTATGATGAAGATCTTGATTTTGTTAGTTATGATGTTTTGGGTGATGTTGTGTGCGGTGGATTTGCGATGCCAATTCGTGAAGGAAAAGCACAAGAGATCTATATCGTTATGTCAGGTGAAATGATGGCGATGTATGCGGCTAACAATATCTCAAAAGGGATTTTAAAATACGCAAATACTGGTGGAGTTAGATTGGCCGGTTTGATTTGTAATGCTCGTATGACAGACCGTGAATATGATCTTGCAAAAGAATTAGCAAAAGAGCTCGGAACGCAAATGATACATTTTATACCAAGAAGTAATCATGTTCAAAGAGCTGAACTTAGAAGAATGACTGTGGTTGAGTATTCACCCGATCATGATCAAGCGAGTGAATACAAAGAGTTGGCAAGAAAGATTATTGCCAATGACCTTAAAGTGATTCCAACACCTTTAGAGATGGATGATCTTGAAAGTCTCTTGATGGAATTTGGCCTAGAAGAAGAAGTCGAAGTTGATGCTATCGGTAAAAAAGCAGAAGAAGCGTAAGTTTAAAAAAATAAATAAAAGATGAAATAGGAGGAATATTATGTTTGTATGTGGTTATCATTTTCCTGCGAGCGAAGGAAACGATGTAGCATTTGAAAAAGTGGTAGAAAAAGTGGTAGAAGGAGCTGGCGATGTTGCCGGTAAAACAGTTAGCTTGACAGGTGAAACGGCTAATGGCGAAGTGGTGGTTAATCTCACAATACCAAGTGATACATTTGCACACAAAGCATTTGTTGATTTTTATAATAAATCTGAAGAAGCTAATGATTATAAGATGATTTATTTTACTAATAAATACCAAATCAGTGAAGTTTCCAAAGCAATTGATGGTGATGTTACAAAAGATATCTGTAAACATTTGGATGATATGAACCTTTATAGAGTTAAAGTAGCTTGATCGTTCACAAAACATTAGGAGGCATATAATGGGAACAGAAACATTAGAAGAATTGCAGCGTGAAGCTATCACAGAAGTGCTTAAAGCATATCCTGAAAAAGCTGCAAAAAATAGAGCAAAACACTTAGGAGTTGACAGTCCTGAAGGTGTTAAAGGTTCTTGTGACACGACAAGAAGCAACAAACAAACTGTTCCTGGAGTGATGTCTGAGCGAGGCTGTGCGTATGCGGGAAGTAAGGGCGTGGTTTGGGGACCTGTGAAAGATATGATCCATATCTCTCACGGACCAATTGGATGTGGACAATACAGTCGAGCTGGAAGAAGAAACTACTATATCGGGACAACAGGTATTGATACTTTTGTCACGATGAACTTTAGTACGGATTTTACAGAAAATGACATCGTGTTTGGTGGTGATAAAAAACTCAAAAAAGCATTGATCGAGATTGATGCTTTGTTCCCACTCAATAACGGAATAACCGTTCAATCAGAATGTCCCATTGGTTTAATTGGAGATGATATTCAAACTGTGGCAAAGATTCACAAAAAAGAGAGTGCCAAGCCTACGATAGCTGTGTCATGTGAAGGATTTCGTGGGGTGTCACAATCACTAGGACATCACTTAGCCAATGATAGCATACGAGATGAAATCATGCCTGATACTAGTGCGCGAAAAGACTTTGTGCCAACCGACTATGATGTGGCTTTGATTGGAGATTATAATATCGGAGGAGATGCTTGGGCAAGCAGAATCCTACTTGAAGAAATAGGGCTGCGTATCATCGCTCAATGGAGTGGAGATGCGAGTTATAAAGAGATGGCCATCACACCAAAAGCTAAGCTCAATCTTCTTCATTGCTATCGTTCTATGAACTATATATCACGACATATGGAACAAGAATTTGGTGTTCCATGGTTAGAATATAACTTTTTTGGTCCGAGCAAAACTACAGAGAGTTTGCGTAAAATTGCTGAGTTTTTTGGACCGGAAATTCAAGAGAAGGCAGAAAAAGTTATCGCTAAATATACTGCTATGACAGATAAAGTGATTGCAAAATACAAGCCAAAACTTCAAGGTAAAAAAGTGATGCTTTATGTCGGAGGTTTAAGACCACGCCATATTATTGGAGCTTATGAGGATTTAGGTATGGAAGTTATTGGAACTGGGTATGAATTTGG
>Ga0114934_10002136_pt1 | contig 12731 bp, 11 predicted proteins | sample 4SBtaG_2_FD_99695 | JGI IMG/M metagenome (GOLD analysis project Ga0114934, IMG submission 99695) | Deep subsurface microbial communities from Kolumbo volcano to uncover new lineages of life (NeLLi) - 4SBTROV10_white metaG | ecosystem: Environmental > Aquatic > Marine > Volcanic ... | reverse complement strand
CATTGAAGGAACGATTGTGGCACGTGTCAAAGGCGGAATGTCCGTTGACATTGGTGTCAATGCATTTCTGCCCGGTTCCCAGATTGACATCCGCCCCATTCGGAACATGGACGAACTTGTAGGAAAACGCTTCAAATTTAAGGTCATAAAGCTCAATGAGAAACGAAATAACATTGTTATCTCCAGGCGGGCCCTGCTGGAAGAAGAGAGAGAGAAAAAAAGAGAGAAACTGCTTGAAAAGATTGAAGAAGGTGCTGTCCTGAAGGGAACCGTAAAGAATATCACTGAATACGGGGCCTTCATCGATCTCGATGGCCTTGATGGCCTACTGCATATCACAGACATGTCCTGGGGTCGGATAAACCACCCTTCCGAAATCCTAAGCATTGGAGACACGATTGATGTAAAGGTCATCAAGTATGATCCGGAACGGCAACGTGTTTCCCTCGGGCTGAAGCAACTGTCTCCCGATCCATGGGAAAATATCGAAGAGAAGTACCCCATCGGAAAACGAGCCAAGGGGAAGGTCGTTAGCATCACCGACTATGGCGCCTTCATCGAACTTGAAGAAGGGGTAGAGGGCATGGTTCACGTCACGGAAATGGCATGGGGAAAGAAACTTCGCCACCCCTCCAAAATTGTCGACCTTGGCGAGATAGTGGAAGTGGAAGTCATCGGTGTCGCCCCTGAAAAGAAACGGATCTCCCTGAGCATGAAACAACTTGAGAAAGACCCTTGGCAGTTGGTTGAAGAAAAATATCCAGTGGGAACCAAAATTGTGGGACGCATTAAGACTGTCACAAACTTTGGGGTCTTCCTTGGGCTGGACGAAGGCGTGGACGGACTTGTCCATGTTTCTGACATGTCCTGGACAAAGAAAATCCGAAACCCGGCAGACATCTATAAGAAAGGTCAGGAAATTGAAGCCGTCGTCTTGAAGATAGACCGTGAAAATGAACGTTTCTCCCTTGGGATCAAGCAACTCACTCCAAATCCCTGGGATACAATTGATGAGCGTTTCCCCATCGGGAAAGTTGTCAAGGGTGTGGTAACCAACCTGACCGATTTCGGAGCCTTCGTTGATATCGGCGAGGACCTGGAGGGGCTAATCCACATCTCGGAGCTAAGTAATTCCAAGGTAAACAAGGTTAACGATGTTGTTTCCGTAGGAGACACCGTGGAGGTAGTGGTCATCAATCTCAATAAGCAGGAAAGAAAGATCGGTCTGAGCCTCAAGGCAAAAAAGGCCATGGAGGAAAAGGAAGATTATTCCCACTTTTCCGAGAAGAAGGATGAAGTCAGTTCCAATTTTGGGGCACTTCTGAAGGAAAAACTCGACGAAAAAGAGGCTTCTAACCCATAAAAGACCCCAAACGAATAACCAGACACCAAGTCCCCTTATGGTTATGAAGGGAAGGGAGAAACCAGCACGGATATCTTCCTTCCCTTTCCTGTTTCCATCACCCCGGATCCACCCAGGCGTTTATATATTTGCCAACCTATCTCTAACAACCTTTGTCATCACCACCAGGCACTACGACTGGAAAATTGCTGTTTTCCTATGGGTTGCCACCCTCGTCCTTTCATTTTCTGGATGCCCTCAACAGCTAAAACCCCTCAGGAAAATGGCGTTTGCCCTTCCCTTTCTATTACTTACGCTCTTTTTCCACGCATTCTTCACACCGGGCACGGTTCTCTTCGGCCTCGGTAACCTTTTCGTCACGAGGGAGGGGTTTTTGAAAGGTATCTGGGTCTCCCAGAAACTTGCCTTTTTCTTCTGGATCTCTTTCGTCATTACATCGAGCGTCTCAAGCGCCGTCTTCTTTCAGTTTCTGGGTAGGTCAAGCCGCTTCACTCTTTTTGGAACAAACAGAATCAGGCTATGGATCATTGCCCTGTTCCTGGTAATCCGCTGGCTCCGCCTCTTACCGATTTCATGGAAAAGGCAACTGTCCGAACATATAAAAGACGAGCCGGGTAAATTGAGAAAAACATTAAAGGGACTCCAGTACCTTCCGCAACTTGTATGGGGAAACCTCACACAAATGGAGCACTGGAACGACCTTCTCGTCACCCGGGGATATGCCGAAGGTATCCTCTGGATTGCGGATTCTCCCATGTCTTCCCTTAAAGGATGGGACTCCCTGATTTTAATGTTTATCTTCCTTGCATGGGGTCTCTGGATTGCCTATCTTGTTCAAGGCTTACTCTAAAAATACTCCCTTGAAACCGTCTCAAATTTCAAGTAAAGTATGTCTATTCAAAAAGGAGGGAAAGATGAATCCACTGATATTTAGAGAATATGACATCCGGGGCAGGGTGAATGAAGATCTGACTCCTGACGTGGTAGAAAACCTGGGCTGCGGCTATGCTACGATGATGACAAAAGAAAGGGGGATTAAATCCCCAAGAATCGTCATCGGACGTGACTGCCGTCTAAGCTCGGATCGTCTCAGAGATGACCTGGTAAGGGGACTTACTCAATCGGGTTGTCATGTTATCGACATCGGGGTATGCCCCACGCCAGTGCTCTACTTTGCATTGTTCAACCTCGATGTCGACGGGGGGATCATGATCACCGGGAGTCACAACCCCCCTGAATTTAACGGATTCAAGGTTTGTATTGGAAAAGAAACCATCTATGGTCCGCATATACAGCATTTGAAAGAGGTTATTCAGGAAGAAAGTTTTGTAAAAGGAAATGGCGACGTGGAAATTACACCCATTACCAACAAATACGCTTCTTATTTGAAAGATAATATACACTTGGCGAGGCCGGTAAAGGTTGTTGTGGATGCAGGAAACGGGACGGGCGGTGTCGTTGCCGCCCCTGTAATGGAACAGCTTGGCTGCCAGGTGTCTTGCCTATATTGCGACATGGATGGTCATTTCCCCAACCATCACCCCGATCCAACCATACCGGAAAATCTAAAAGAGCTCATAGAGCAGGCCACAACCACCGATGCAGAGCTGGGTATCGCTTATGATGGAGACGCTGACCGGATTGGCGTGATTGACGACAAGGGTTCCATTATCTGGGGGGATCAATTAATGATTCTATTCTCCCGCTCCATTCTATCTGAACACCCCTCGGCCACCATTGTTTCTGAGGTCAAGTGTTCTATGAACCTGTTTGAAGACATCAAAAAGCACGGCGGTAAAGGAATAATGTGGAAGGCGGGTCACTCCCTCATCAAAAAGAAAATGCGGGAAGAGGGGGCCCTTCTGGGTGGGGAAATGAGCGGCCATATCTTCTTTGCCGACCGCTACTTTGGATACGATGATGCCATCTATGCATCCCTTCGACTTCTGGAAATGCTTTCAAAGGACACCCGCTCCTTATCGGAGATGCTCTCCGATGTACCAAAGACCTTCTCCACCCCGGAGATTCGCATCGACTGCCCTGACGAGAAAAAGTTCGAGGTTGTTGCCTCCATTAGGGACTATTTTGCCAAAAACGGCTACAAGCTAATAGACGTTGACGGTGTAAGGGTCATTTTCGACGATGGATGGGGATTGGTTCGTCCCTCGAATACGCAGCCTGCCATTGTTCTCCGGTTCGAAGCCAAGACCGAGACGCGTCTCAAAGAAATTCGCGGAATGGTTGAAAACAAACTTAACGAATATCTATAAAAAAGGAGTTGCCATGAAAAGAGCCCTGATTACCGGAGTGACCGGACAGGATGGTTCCTACCTTGCCGAATTCCTCCTGGAAAAGGGGTATGAGGTTTACGGCATTGTTAGGCGAGCAAGCACTGAAAAGTTTGAAAGGATCGCCCATCTGATGGATACCATCGAGATTGTCCAGGGCGATCTCCTCGACCAGAATTCACTTTTCCATGCCCTTGATACCATTCGGCCTCACGAGGTTTACAACCTTGCAGCACAATCCTTTGTTCCAACCTCATGGAACCAACCGCTCCTCACGGGAGAGATTACTGCCCTGGGCGTGACCCGGATGCTGGAAGCCATCAAGATGGTCGACACTTCCATTCGCTTTTATCAGGCATCAAGCAGTGAGATGTTTGGCAAGGTCCGTGAGGTCCCTCAGAGTGAGAAAACTCCCTTCTACCCGAGAAGCCCTTACGGTGTTGCCAAGGTCTATGGACACTGGATTACCATAAATTATCGGGAGAGCTACAATATCTTCGCCTGCTCCGGGATTTTGTTCAACCACGAATCACCCCGGAGGGGTATGGAGTTTGTAACCCGGAAAATTAGTTACGGTGCTGCCAAAATCAAACTGGGCCTTGCCAGTGAACTGCGCTTAGGGAATCTCAGCTCAAAGCGGGACTGGGGATTTTCCGGGGATTACGTCAAGGCCATGTGGATGATGCTCCAGCAGCCCGAACCCGACGATTACGTCATTGCCACGGGAGAAACCCATTCTGTAGAAGAGGCGGTGGACATCGCTTTTTCCCACGTAGGCCTCGACTGGCACGAATATGTAAAATCAGACAAGCGCTTCTTTCGCCCGGCGGAGGTCGATCTCCTCGTGGGAGATTGCACAAAGGCCAGAAATGTGCTTGGCTGGAAACCCGAGATCGATTTTAAAGGGCTGATCACAATGATGGTCGATCACGATCTCAAGGTTCTGAAATCGCAAAATAACAATTGATATGTCTCCTTCTCGTTCCTCTATCCTTATAACCGGCGCCGGAGGATTCGTGGGGGCCTATCTCATTAATGAGCTGAAACCCCTGGGAATTCCTATATATGCAACCTATATCGTCCCGGAGGGGAAGCGAACCGACCTCCTGCCGGGCAAACAATGGGTCTATTGCGACCTGACAAACCGCCAGGCTGTCTTTGATCTCGTCAACTCGATTCACCCTTTCTTCATCTACCACCTTGCTGGCATTTCCCATGTTCCTACGGCAGAGTCAAACCGGCAAAATGCTCTAAATGTCAACGTGGGTGGGACACTTCATCTCCTTGAAGCGGCAGCAGGAACAGGCACTTCACCCCGCATGGTCCTTATCAGCAGTGGGGAAGTTTATGGGAAGATCCACGAAGAAGCGAGTGGCATACATGAGAATTTTCCTCTCCACCCGGCTAATTTCTATGCCGCCACGAAGGCAGCAGCCGAAAAGATCGCCTGGCCTTTTTTTGAAAGGGGGGAGATCTCCCTGATGATCTTCCGACCCTTCAATCACATCGGCCCGGGCCAATCTCCCTCGTTTGTTGTCTCTGATTTCGCACGTCAGATTGCAAAAATTTCTCTGTCTCTCACCGAGCCCAAAGTTTACGTGGGTGATATCGATGTTTATCGTGATTTCACGGACGTGCGAGACATCACCCGGGGATATAGACTGGCTTATGAAAAGTTCATTCCTGGAGGCATATTTAACATTGCAAGCGGCAGGATTGTTGCCATAAGGGACATTCTTCAGGAACTCGCTGCACTATCCAACAAATCCATTGAAATCGTCCGGGACCCTGAACGCTTCCGAAAGGCGGAAGTCCGCAAGATACAGGTTGATGTCAGACGATTTAATGAAGCCACGGGCTGGTCTCCCGTCATTCCTCTCAAAAAGACCCTCAGGGACGTCTTCGAGTACTGGATCGACAGACTTTCTCGGGATCCATCATGATATCCCCCCTTTACACCTTCCTCTTGGGAATTCTTCAGGGGATTACGGAGTTCTTGCCCGTCAGCAGTTCCGGCCACCTCGTTCTTGCCCAACATTTCCTCCATATCCAGAAACAATCCCTACTTCTGGACATCTGGCTTCATTTCGGAACCCTTCTGGCCATATTTGTCGTTCTTTACCGCCCCATTCTAAGGCTTCTCAAAGGTGCCCGGGAAGGAGTCCATTACGGATTTTCGCATCCGCTTCAGTTCATCAGGGGCCCGGAGGGGCAAAACACCTATCTTCTACTGCTAATTATCATTGCCACGGTTCCTACGGCACTTATCGGCTTTTTATTCAAGGATACCTTTGAGCAACTCTTTGAGGGGAACCTTCTACTGGTGGGCCTTGCATTTCTCTTCACCGCATTGTTACTGTTCCTCACAAAGTTTAAAAAAGAGAGCCGTCCCTCGGGTGGAATTGGTATCACACCTTTGCAAGCCCTGGCCATCGGGACCATCCAGGGCATCGCCATCATTCCTGGCGTCTCGCGCTCAGGTTCCACCATCGCCCTTGCCCTTCTCCTCGGTATAGGCCGGAAAGAGGCCGGTGAATTCTCCTTCCTGATCGTGATCCCCGCTATCCTGGGAGCCATGATCTTAGAGACTTTCCACGGCACGACTACCCTCCGAGTGGATCAATTTCTCCTTCCAGCGACTATCGGGATGATGGCTGCCTGGGGGATTGGCATCCTTGCCCTCAAAGGGCTTCTGAGTCTTGTTAATCACGGAAGGATTTATAGCTTTGCTTATTACTGTCTCTGTATAGGAGGGCTGACCCTATGGATAGGACGATAGCACAGCATCTCAAAGGCGTCATCATGGCCGGCGGGTCAGGAACACGATTCTGGCCCAAAAGCAGGAGGCTTTTCCCCAAACAGTTCATGAAGATTCTGAGCGACAAGAGTATGCTCCAGATGACAATAGAACGTCTTCTTCCCCTGATCCCCATGGAAAACATTTACATAGTGGGGAACAAAACTCACAAATCCCTCTTTGATCAACAGGTTCCGGGGTGCGACGATTCACATCTTATCCTGGAGCCTGTAGGTAAAAACACGGCAGCCTGCATTGCCACCATCGCCTTTATCCTTGCCAGGCGCGACCCGGAGAGTGTCCTCCTCATCCTTCCCGCAGACCACTGGATCACAGACCCCAGGAAATTTCTCATAACCCTTAAGCGTGCTGCCTTCGTCGCCTTTCACCAGAAAGCGATCGTCACCCTTGGAATCCCTCCTGCCTTTCCGGCAACCGGCTACGGTTACATCAAGGTCCCCAAGTCCCAAAAAAGCAGGGACAGGAATGATTCCACTGTTCACAAGGTTGAGGCATTTGTTGAAAAACCCGATCTGGAACACGCCCGCTCCTACCTTGCGTCGGGAGATTTCTTCTGGAACAGCGGGATCTTTGTGACAAAAGCAGATGTCATTCTGAATGAAATCGCCACGTATCTCCCCGACCTTCACACTCCATTGAAGAAACTTAAGACCATTGCGCCCGAAGCTATTCAGGACTTTATCTATGAAACCTATACTTCTCTCCTTTCCATCTCAATCGACCATGGGGTCATGGAAAAAACGGACAGGGCCATGATGATAGAGGCTGATTTCGGATGGAGCGACGTGGGTAGCTGGGATGCCCTCTATAATTTGAGCCCTAAGGATCCCGACGGCAACGTGACAGAGGGCATGGTGCTCCTGGAAGGCTGTCGAGACTGCATGGTCAACAGCCACGGGAGATTGATCGTGGGGTTGGAACTTGATAATATGATTGTCATCGACAGTCCTGACGTAACCTTGATTCTCCCCCGTGGCAGGTCCCAGGACGTTCGTCGGGTGGTCGAACGTCTCAAGGAAAAGGGGAGAGAAGAACTTCTATAAACCGGCCAACCCAACAAAGGAGGTGCCCTATGAAGTTATTCAAAGCCTCGGTTCTTACCTTTCTGATTCTTTCCACCTTTGTTGCCCTTGCACAGGCCAAAACCTACAAGGGCGTCACGCTTCCGGACACTGTAATAATCAAGGGGAAAAGCTGTAAGTTGAATGGAATGGGCGTTCGCAAAAAATTCTTTTTCAAGATTTATGTAGGTGGGCTGTACATGGAACACCCCTCGAATAAGCCCCGGAAAGTCATCACAGATACCGGCATCAAGCGGGTGGTAATGCATTTCCTGTACAAAGAGGTCTCCGCCAAAAAAATGGTAGAGGCATGGACGGAGGGATTCAAGGAGAACCTGGGGGACGAATTTACCCCTATGAAGAAAAAGATTGATCAATTCAACGCCCTCTTTACGGAATCCGTTCGAAAGGGTGACGAGGTGTGGGTCACCTATCTTCCAGGTAAAGGAACCCAGGTCATCGTGAATGGGAAAGAAAAGGGAATTATCAAGGGGAAGGACTTCATGGAAGCCGTTTTCTCCATTTGGTTCGGCGAAATTCCGGCCGACAGTCACCTCAAATGGGGAATGCTGGGAGAGGAATGACTGTACCTCGGCCCAACCCCTTCCCGATGAGTATCTTCCCATTAGCACGGAGGACCCGATGACATCACCCCCCTCCTCAGAATTCTCAGACAGGGTCAAAAACGCGGTAAAAAAGAACTTTGATCAGAGCGCCAACATCTACAGTGCTTTCGAGGAAAAGCATCATTTTTTTCATGCCCTGACATTGAGACTTGCCGAATGGATGGGACTTCCGAAAAACAGCTTCATCCTGGACATAGGGTGCGGAAACGGGATTTCGTGCGAGGCCCTGCGAAACCACTATCGGGCCACCGTTTATGGCATTGACCTCTCGAAGGCCATGATAGCCGATGCCCGGCAACGTCTTGCCGACGATACCCGGATCCACCTCCTTGTAGGAGATGGCGAAGACCTCGCTACCTCCGTCGGGGACCATATCTTTGATGCCGTGATGTACAATGCCTCGATCTTCGTTTTCCCCAACCCCGGGGAAAGTTTTTCCCAGGCAAAATCACTGTTGAAACCGGGGGGGATTATCGGGTTTTCCTTCTACCCCCGCGTCTATGCCAGGGAAAACCCAGACCTCATAGGCTGGGCCTATGAAAGGCTTGGACTGCCCCTCCCGAAATTCAGGACAATTACGCCCTGGGAAGGGGTATGTCATACCCTTGAAACAGTCTTCGGATCAATCGAGAACACCACCTGGGAGATGAAAGGGGATATCTCTTTCCTTATCGACTTTTTCTCCATTCCCGCTCAATCCGCTTCGCTTTTTCCCAAGCAGCCGTATGAGGCAAGGACCAAACGCGTTCGGGCCCTGTTTGAAATGCTTAAAGATTGGGAAGACGGTATGACCATTGGCTGGGACATGGCCAAGGCTCGGAAATAAAAATCCAAGGTTCCTTCTTGCCTCAAAAGACCTTGACGGACGCTACCTTGAAGGTGGCAAAGAGACTCATGCCCGATCGGATGCCCATCTTCTCAACCGTTTTTGCCGTGACCGTGGCTATGAGTGGAAGGGTCTGGACCTCCAGCAGGACGTCTACGAGGGGGGGCCTTGGCCGAAGCTCCCTGACCTCTCCCATCAATGTGTTGCGCGCGCTGCTTTCCACCGGCGCATGGGAAAGAACGATATCCTCGGATGGAATAGCTACAACCCCTTCGCCAGCACGCCCCATGGGGATCTCAAATACCACGCTGTCTTTCCTGAATAAGTGAGACCCATTCCGCACTTCGATGGCACCCTTATAAATATTCCTGATTCCGGTAAATGCCGCTACAAGCGGGGTTGCAGGCTGCCGGCTCAACAGCTCCGGCGTTCCCTGCTGGATAATCCTCCCCTGGTGAATAACAGCCATTTGGTTCCCCAGGGTGATCCCTTCTTCGAAATCATGGGTAACATGAAGAACCGGTATCCCGTACTTGCGATGAAGGGTCTTCAATTCCTCCATTAACTCACGCTTGATTATCTGATCCAAGGCGCTCAGGGGTTCATCCAGGAGCAGTAGATCGGGAGTCACGATGAGGGCCCTTGCAAGGGCCACACGCTGTTTCTCGCCTCCACTTAACCCCTTCAGCCCCCGCCTCAAGAGATAGGTGACCCCCATCTGGGAAGCCATGGCCTTTACCTCCCGGGTAACCTCATCCCTGGGCCTGTGCCTAACACGAAGTGGAAATGCAATGTTTTCAAAAACCGACAAGTGGGGAAAGAGTGCAAAGTCCTGGACCATCATGCTGAAGCGGCGCTGTTCCGGCGCAACTGCCGTGATATCCCTGCCATCCTTGAAGACATGCCCCTCATCGGGTCGGATGAGGCCAGCAATAATGGACAACAACACACTTTTGCCGGAGCCTGTTGGGCCAAGAAGTATCCAGTAGTCTCCTTCCCTGAGTTCGAGGTTGACCGGCTGAAGTTGGAACACCCCCAGTTTACATGTAACATCCTTCAGAACGATCATTTCCTTCGATCTCCCCGCGAGGCAAAAAAACGGAACAGAGAAAAGAGCCCCAGGCATATAAGTACCAGAAGGGCAGCCACGGGATAGGCAAACTTGAGCCCATAGGCCTCAAAGCGCTCAAATATCAAAACAGGGGTAGTCATGGGGTGATAGGTCAGGATAATGATGGCACCAAACTCACTGATTCCACGTGCCCACATCAGCAAGGCACCCGAGAGGATTCCACGAAGGGCCAGAGGAAAACTGATGCGGGAAAAGACCTGCAAGGGGGAAGCCCCAAGGATCCTCGCTACCTCCTCAACCCGATTGGGAACGCCTGCGAAGGCATCGCGGGCTGCATTAATCAAAAAGGGGGCGCTGACGAAGGTCATGGCAATGACAATTCCAGCCTCAGTCCCCACAAAAGAGAGGCCCAGGAAGGAAAAAAGCCTCCCGCCGAGGAAACGTCTTCCAAAAACCATTAGCAGGGCAATACCGGCAGCCGTATGCGGAACAACCACGGGTAAGTCCACCGCAGCCTGGACCAAGCTCTTCAAGGGGAAGGTCTTCCTCGCAAGCATGTACCCCAAAGGGATACCCGTTACAATCCCCAGGATGGTAGCCCACATGGCGGACCTCAGGGTTAGAAGAATAGACTGAAGAACCTCCAGATCAGATAGGACCTTTTTTGCAACCCCAAAATCGAGGGAGAAAATCATCTTGACAAGGGGGACAACCAAAAAAAGGATAAGTATACCTCCCAGAATAGCAAAAAGCTTTTCAAAGAGGGTCTTCATGGTAATTCACCATACCAGAAAGCCTTTGCCAGCGCAAGTCTTGTAAATGTCAAACTCCTTGCAGCCGATACCGCCCCTGCCACCCTGCAATCTTGATGCACCCGCAAAAACCCAGGATTAGAAGGCAATGTAAAAAGCCTCAAATTCAAGGCGTGCAAATCCTTTAGGATTAGGCGTAATTACAGTACGCTGTAATGATTTATCCTGTTAAATCGGCTTCGCCTTCACGTTTGCGAGAATTTAACAGGGCAGGGGATTAAGCACAACACAGAAGTTTTCACTTTTTGTGAAGCCGTCAATCTTGCGAAAATCTACTTTCGCCACTATTTGATTGAAATCAACTCGTAAGTTCAACTGGCAATCGGAACAAAAGGGATGCCGTGATAAACGTGGCTAATCTTAAACAACCAAACCGAAGAGGTACTTATGAGATAAATTCGAAAAGCCTTACAGGGTTAAAAACCCCTGGAAACGGTTTAGGCCGCCCTCAAAACCGGGGTTTCATCCATAACCCTTTTAAGCATTTCCAACAGATGTAGCTTCTTATAAACGTGTAAAATTTTTTGGAGATGTGTTATACTTAAATTGTGAGTAATAAAAAGACAAAAAAGGGATCGAAGCCTTCCAAATCCCAAAAGAAACGTTCTACAGTGCCACTGGAAGCCGGGTTCGAAAAGGATCTCCTCCTCCCTGCTCTGAAACCTCAGGAGGGCAGTACACCGGTCGTTTACGACCCCTTAAAACTCTACCTGAGGGAGATCAGTCAATACCCCCTTTTAACCCCTGAAGAAGAAAAGTCCCTTACCTGGCAGTATTACAAGGACAAGGATCCCGACGCCGCCTTGAAACTCGTGGTTTCCAATCTCCGGCTTGTTGTAAAGATTGCCCTGGAATACCATAAGATGCTCTACTTCAATCTCCTTGACCTCATTCAGGAAGGCAATGTAGGTCTGATGCAGGCGGTCAGGAAATTCGATCCCCGTCGGGGGATACGTCTCATGTCTTATGCCCAGTTCTGGATCCGGGCCTACATCCTCAAGTATATCATCAACAACTATAAGCTCGTAAAGGTTGGAACGACCCAGAACCAGCGAAAGCTATTTTTTAACCTGAAAAAGGCAAGGGAATCCCTGGAAAAACTCGGCTTCGATCCCCAGCCTAAGCTGCTGGCAGATACCCTCAATGTCAAGGAAAGCGAGGTTATAGAAATGGATCGGCGTCTTTCTTCCAGCGAAATCTCCCTGGACACACCCATAGGTGATGACCAGAAGTCCCTGCACAACATCTTTCCCTCACAAGATGAAAGCGTCGAGGTTTCCCTCGCACGGGAAGAATTGAAGGAGTTTATGAAACAAAAGGCCGAGGCCTTTCAGGAAACCCTTTCAGACAAGGAACGGATGATCTGGAACGATAGGATCATGGCAGAATCTCCGGCCTCGCTTCAATCCATCGGGGATCGCCTCGGTGTCACCAAGGAAAGGGTTCGTCAGATAGAGAAAAAGATCTATGAAAAATTCCGGGGCTTTATTAAGGACGAGATTCCATCTCTTAGCGCCGTCTTGTAATCAATATCATACTAACTGGGTCGTATGATCTTGATGCTCCCGTCATCTGCCACTAACAGGTTGATAAGGAAGCTGATAATCGCCAGAAAGACGGCTCCCACCAGCGCCGACCAGAAGTCGGTGACAATAAATCCCCTAACAACCTTCGAGGCCATCATTATCATCAGGGCATTGATGACAAAGGTAAACAGCCCCATGGTCAAGATATTCAACGGAAGGGTAAGGATGAGAACAACGGGGCGGACGAAGGCATTCAAAACACCTACCACTATGGCCGCGAAAAAAAGGGAAAGTACGCCGTGGATCTCAATACCCTTCACTATCCAGGCACTCACTGCT
>Ga0114934_10002135_pt1 | contig 12733 bp, 7 predicted proteins | sample 4SBtaG_2_FD_99695 | JGI IMG/M metagenome (GOLD analysis project Ga0114934, IMG submission 99695) | Deep subsurface microbial communities from Kolumbo volcano to uncover new lineages of life (NeLLi) - 4SBTROV10_white metaG | ecosystem: Environmental > Aquatic > Marine > Volcanic ... | reverse complement strand
GGCTGCTTCCGTAGCCTTCTCTGCCGTGTTGTAAATTCGAAAAATGACATTTTCCCCGGCTTCTTGTCTTTTTAAAGCACTGAATTGAATCACCTTGGAATCGATTGAAATGAGACTTTTTTCAAAAGAATTTTTTGCAGCACCTCCATTTTTTTCGGAAAACCCAAACGGAGGTTCTGTTTTGTAGTTCAGCGCCTCATGCAGTAAATTGGCTGTCTGCCAGTTGTCGGAATAGGCCTTCACGGCATACCGGAAGGTCATTTCTCGACGGCATTGGGCATCGGGGGTAAACAACCGGGGGCCGGCGTCGGCGGTGCGTGTGAGCAAATCGCTTCGTGAAAGCCACTCGACTGAGCGAAAAAGCGTCAGAGCGAGTGTCACTCCGCTTTTTTCGGGAATGGCTTCGTACTCCGGTAGTCCCTGATTAAAAACGGCCAGCCCCGTGTTGTTGGCTTCAACCGCAACAAAATTCCGCTGATTTTGCGTCGGCACCGGCTTCTGAGCCCAGTCTTCGCCTTTAGGCAGGTGAATGGATCGGCGGATCACATCGAAATGAACATCCACTACGACCTCTTCGGTGTGGATTCCCGTGGGAAACCGTGCTCTTAGGCGATGATCGTTCGCCTGATTTTGGACGGTTGTTTCAATCTTGACGAGATCAGAATCCTGCTCAATGGAAATCGTGGTTTGCACCGGAAGCGGAATTTCTTCTGTGCTGCGCGATTTTCGATCGTCGCCAATTTTCGCGGGAATCGGGAATTCGAAATTTACCCGAAGACTGGCGGCGAGAGGTGTGTTTTCAACGATTTCAATTGTTCCATTCGCAGAGTTTGCCAATCGAATATCCGGATTTTTCATGGGTGAAAAATCGTATTCGTCGCCAACATCTTCCTGATCTTCCAAAAGATTGAGTTCTTCCCATCTTTTATTGGAGGGCTTGTGAAAAAGATCAAATGTCCCGTTTGGGTGAACCGTTATTCGAATGAGATTATTTTCCAGTGTGTTGTCGGAAGCCATTCCCCTTTGTGGCAGCGTTTGCGCCTTGCCAACCTCGAGGCAGAAGGTTTTCACACCGAGTGCCGGCAGATCAATGGCCATTTCAAGAGCGACCAGGTTGCGTGCCGGTTTCGCAGTATCTTTGGCAAGGAAATCCTCGAAGTTCGTCACGAGCCTCGAAACAAATGTGTTCTGTTCGGTGAAAGTTCGAAATCGCGGCAGAAAAACCGGATCATGCGAGTTGATACGTTTTCGCCAGAGCTCGATCATCGGGATTTCTTCTCGTGAATTTGTCACTAATCTCAGGGGTTTCTGATCGAATTCCTCCGGAAGTTCAACGATTCGTTTAACGATTCGCTTTCGGCGCCAGGGAAGCGTATTTGCCACGAGAATCATTCGGGAAGAGGAGCGGTTTTCCAGTGGGAGAGATTGGGTCGCCTTGCTCAGGCTCTCGCTCAGAAGCCACTCGCCAATTTCCAAAGCCTGGTCGAAACGCGGTTCCATTTCCTTGTGAACCAAATCGACACTGCATCCGCAAATGCTGTCGTGGGGGTGATTTAGCAGAAGGAGCTTCCAGGCCTGATCCAAAAAAGAGGCGGGGTATGCAATTCCAAAAAAGCCGCTGGCAAGCACGGATAAGGGCTCCACCACATTTTCAAGCAGTGTTTGGACATCGTTGTTCACCTGCTTTAAATACATTCGCGCGGAAAGAACACCGGAAAGCAGAAATTGGGTTTTGCCGCCGCGGAGTTCGCCGCGATAAACAGGCAGTTCCTTTGTGGATTTTTTCAGATCCCGGATGTAGGCCTCAAAGTGTGAATGTTCAATGCGAATGTCAGGAAGTTGTTTTTCGACACCTTCAATTAGTTCCGGGATTTCGGGCTGCGCGTATTGATGGTCACATCCGTTGTTGAATAAGATCTCGGTTGTGTGTGAGTGCGTTTTTGCGATCTCCAGCGATTTTTGAAGGCGCTGTACGGCCAGCTCCACCGTAGGTTTACCCTCGGAGCGGATTGACCAGATGTCGGCATAACCCCAGTTCCCACCGTGGCAGTAGCCTTCGTATTGATTGACTGCCAACACCCGACTTCCATTGGGGGTTTCCCAATAAAATTCCGTGCCCAGGGTGTCCGCTTCGTCTCCCATTCCACGAGTGAATATAAAATTGTCGATTCCAAAACCGTTCAGAATTTGGGGCAATTGATTAATATGTCCGAAGGGATCGGGCACATAACCGATTTTCATGGTGTGCCCAAAGTCGCTGGAAATTTTATGCCCCCGAAGCAGGTTCCGCACCAACGATTCGCCGCTCACCAGAAATTCATCCGGGAGAATGTACCAGGGACCCACAAAAAGACGATGTTTTTCAATTTCTTTTCGAAGGCGCTCTCGATTTTCAGATCGGATTTCCAGATAATCTTCGAGGACAACCGTTTGACCATCCATAACGAAGTATTTAAAAGACGGTTTTTTCTCTAAGAGATTCAAAAGAGAATCCATCATCTCAATCAGCCGATAGCGGTATTTTTGGAAAGGCAAATACCACTCTCGATCCCAGTGTGTATGGGAAACCACATGAATGTGAAATTTTTTGGGCATAATTGTTATTCCTGAGAATTTAGTGTCAGAAAGCTCTTCCGGTTCGGAAAGTATCCCGGAATTCCTTAATCGAAACTTCCGAATCCATTGCAATAACGGGTACTTGAAGCTGCTCACAAACCGCCTGAATTTCATCGGCATTGCGTTTCATAATAACAGAAACGAATGGCGAGCCGAGGGTTTGAATGAGCAGATACGGCCGAACGCCAAGATCAATGGCTATGTGCGGCCAGGACACGCCCCATTGAATTATCTGGCGCATTTCTTGCGTTATCTCTCGCGACCAGCCCTCTCCCATTTGCATGACGTAGCGATTGCCGGGTAATTTGCTAAGCGTGGCAACCGTTACTTCACCCGTCAAAGCCTCAAATCCGGCTGTAACGCCCCAGTGGGAATCGCAGTCTTTTTGAATGGAAATATTTGAGAAAATTGCCGAACCTTCCGTAAGTCCGCTCGCGTAGTAGGCAGGAGCTCCCCAGGGGCTGGAGATAAGGAAGGAATGCGTGTCTGCAAAGTGTACATTTCCGGAAAAAGCCGGAACCGGAAATGAAATTTTTGAGAGCAAGGCAGAGGTAAAGAGAAGGGTTTCGTCCACTTTCCGGATGATTGGAAAGCCGTTTTGGGCTGTTTGATGTCGGTCTAAATAGGGAAAAAACGCGGACAAGAAACCGATATTTAAATTCAAGCTTTTTAAAAATTTTTCTGTTGAAGGGTCGAAACCAACGCTATTAATGCTTTCTATTTCGGACGAACGAATCCACCGTTGAAAGGCCAATACGAATTTAATCTGATGCAGGACATCCTTCCTGGAGACATCTTGGGCATTGGTCAGAACCAAGCCGTTTTTAAGTAAGTAATTCAGAGAATGAATGGCCTGTTTTTCAGAAACCGTTTCAACTATTTCTAAAATATCCTGGATATTGACAATGCTTACAAGAGCCTCAAGGTTCTGAGTCAGAAATTCATATTCAGTTTCCGAGTAATTTTCTGTTTTTTCTGAAAAAATAACAAATGTTCCCTTTCTCAAATTGTAGAGTGCGGACATGCCCTGAATCCACCGCAACAAGTAGCGGCCGACTCCCCAAAATCGGTGGGAACTGATGGCCTGGGGCTGTTTTAGATTTTCCCAGATGAGTTGGCCTCCGCGGATAAGCCCGAGAGCCGATTTGAGAGCAGGGTGAGGTGTGCCGTAAAGCGCAAAAGGAACCGGCATGGTAAGCATCGCCTTCAGGAATAATTTTTCGGGTGGAACATCGTACATTTCCACCAAAACCACCTGAACCCGTTCACGTTTAAACGTTGCGAATATTTCGGAAAGCTCGGTCTCGTTTCGCACACCATTCGGAAAGCTCTGACGCGAATCGACGACGTACACCTGATTATTTTTTAGAAAGCGAAGCAGATTCTCATTTGCTTTTTTAGAGCTTTCCAGGTACCACTTGAGCCCCGCGTTTTGGGGCATGTGAAGTGAAAGAATTCCAATTTTGGGAAGAAAAGTCATTTTCTATTTTTTCTCCGGTAGCTCTTTTGAAAACACATTCATCATTTCCAGTGGAATTGGGAATATAATGGTTGAGTTGTTTTCTGATGCGATGTCTATTAATGTTTGTAAGTAACGTAATTGCAAGGCAATGGCATTTATTGACATAACTTTAGCAGCTTCCGCCAATTGTCGGGATGCCTGGTATTCGCCTTCTGCATTGATAACTTTTGCACGACGCTCTCGTTCAGCTTCTGCCTGCCGGGCCATTGAACGTTTCATTTCCGGCGGTAGATCCACAAACTTAATTTCTACAAGCGAAACTTTTATGCCCCAGGGATCCGTGTGGGCATCGATAATCTCTTGAAGGTTGGCATTTAATTTGTCGCGGGCTGAAAGGACTTCATCCAAATCTGCCTGACCGATAACACTTCTAAGGGTTGTTTGTGCAAGCTGTGACGTAGCATACAGAAAGTCCTGAACCTCCACAACGGCTTTCATCGGATCCATTACTCGAAAATATAACACGGCATTCACTTTAACGGATACATTGTCTTTGGTAATCACATCCTGCGACGGAACATCCATTGCCACCACCCGCAGGCTCACTTTTACCATTTTATCGACGATTGGAATAAGAAGAATCAAACCAGGACCTTTTACGCCAATGGCGCGTCCCAGGCGAAAAATAACGCCCCTCTGATATTCTTTTAGGATACGAATAGCACTGGCAAGAATGAACAGAACAATCAGGATTGCCAAAATGGTTCCTGAATACATAAGACCTCCTTTAGGTTACTTACTCACCATGTTTAACGTGAAGAGTTAAATGATTGACTTTTTCCACCCTAACGGTGGATCCTTTTTTAATGGGCTGATCGCTGACAGCCTTCCAGATTTCACCATGAACTTTGACCTTTCCGGAGCGCGTTCCAATAGGGGTTATGGCCTCTCCGATTTCATCGATCAAACCTTCCATGCCGGTGACGGGCCGCTTTGTCTGAGCCTTTAAGCCGATTCCCACGGCGAAAATGAAAAAGAGCGCTGTTACAAGAACACCGGGTACGATGACTCCAAGTGAAACTTTTAAAAACGGGTAGGGCGATTGGAATAGCATGAGTGAGCCTAATGTCATGGAAATGATCCCTCCAATGGTTAGCAATCCGTAGCTGGTTATCTTAATTTCAAGAATAAAAAGAACAATTCCGAAGATCATCAGTGCCAGACCGGCATAATTAATGGGAAGGGTCTGCATGGCGAAAAATGCCAGTATGAGAAAAATAACGCCAGCCACACCGGGTAAAATGGAACCGGGATTGGAAAGTTCAAAGATCAGTCCGTACATTCCGAGCAATAAAAAAATGTAGGCAATGTTGGGGTCGGAAAGTTTATCCAGGATCCGGTACCGCCAATTCATTTCTTCCCGGATGATTGGCGCATTCCGTGTGTCGAGAACCGTGAAATGATCGTCCAGATTTACTCTTTCCCCGTCAACAAGTGCCAAAAGCGAATCCACAGTAGGAGCGATATAATTAATGACATTGAGATCAAGCGCTTCTTTCTCCGTGATGGAAACACTTTTTCTGACGGCATCCTCCGCCCATTTGGCATTTCGATGCCGCTTTTCTGCCAGCCCTTTTATCGAGGCAACAGCGTCATTTGTTATTTTTTCCATCATTGTAGATTTTCCACTGGTATCGGCCGGTTCGCCGGGAGTTCCCCCTCCAATGGTAACAGGATGAGCGGCGCCAATATTTGTACTGGGGGCCATTGCCGCAATATGTGCAGCGTAGGTGATGAAAACTCCAGCCGATGCCGCCCGGGCACCCTGTGGGTAAACATACACAATAATTGGGATTTTGCTGTTCAAAAAACGTTGTGTAATCTGGCGCATGGAGGTCATGAGCCCGCCAGGGGTATCCAATTCTAATACCAGGCATTGGGCGCTGATTTTTTCCGCCTTATCGATTGATTCTACAATAAACTTGGCGGAAACAGGATTAATAACCCCTTTCACCTGAATAACGTAGACCGGCTTTTTGGAAGCAAATGACTGGGCATTTCCAAAGAGAAAAAGGAAAAGCAAAGGGAAAAGAAATATGGCTTTTTTCATAAATAAGTCCCTTTGTTTTGAAAAAAGAACCTTATTTTTTTGAAATCAGATACAGGATAATGCTGATAAGAATGCTAATAAGAATACTGGTTGTAATTGGAAAATAAAAGGTCACATTCTTCTTCTGAATAAAAATATCTCCGGGAAGGCGTCCCAGAAAAGAAATCTTCCCCAGTCCGGTTAAAAGGAACCCGATAAAAACCAGAACAATTCCCAGAATGATGAGAATTTTTCCGAAATCCTGAAAAAGATGATTCATTTTTTCTTCCCGAAATTTTCATTAAATTATAAACAAAATCAATGAAACAGTCAAGTAAAATCATTCATTTTTGAATAATTTTGTCGGAGTAATGCGCATAGAGGATGCCAGGTATTTTCCTAAAAACCCTTGTAAGTTACCAAACCGTTCAATGCCCGATTGCTCTGGACAAAATGGTTTAAACAATCTGACGGTAGCTTCGGCGGGCTCAGCCACCGGAGTAGTTGTCATTCTAAACGAGCGCCAGCAAGTGAAGAATCTCATGATTAAACTGCCAAAGGCTGGAGAAAAAATGATCGGTGCGCATTTTTATGAAGAACCAAATTTCTTATTTGGTTTTTGCCAGAATCGTTGCCTGTTATGAATCACATAAATTTGCGATGGCCCTGAAATCAAAATGGAGAAAATAAAAAAGCCCCCGGCTCTCGCCGAAGGCCCCTTGGGAGGAAGAAATCTATTGATTTAAAACATGTTTTTTCTATCTTTTATTAATTTTTCGGCACATTTTTAAAATACTTTAGTTTTTATTTACATAAATCGATATCCGACTCCGTGAATTGTTTCAATGTATTTGGAAGGATATTTCACCTCTCCCAACTTTTCCCGCAACCGCTTAATGTGTACATCCACCGTGCGATTCGTGACATAGATTTTGTGCCCCCAAACCTTCTCCAAGATTTCCTGACGGGAGAATACATTTTCCCGGCGGGAAGCCAAAAGGTAAAGCAGTTTAAATTGAATATAGGTCAAATCAATCGGGCGTCCGGCCTTTTTCACGCGATGCTCATCCAAATCGATTTCAATATCCCGTACCCTAATGTGGTTCTGGGTAAGACGAATACGCCGGTACAATGCTTTTACGCGGGCAAGCATCTCCCGCATGCCAAACGGATAATTAATAAAGTCATCTGCTCCTAATTCCAGTCCTTTAACCCGATCGTTTTCATCTGCGTCATACGCGCTTAAAATGATACCAATTCGCCGGGTTAATTGATCATTCTTTAATTCGCGACAAACCTCCCAGCCGGAAATTTCCGGAAGATTGACATCTAAAAAGAGAATAATGGGCGGGTCTTCATTGAGATGAGAGATAATCCCCCTGCCATCCCTGGCTTCTGCAATCACAAAGCCTGATTCGCGAAGTGTTTTTGCAATTTTCTTTCTTAAAATATCATTCTCGACAGCAACTAAAATTTTGTCTTCTCCCATAGGTTCCATCCTTTTCTCGAAATTTTGAAAGTTTCCATAATTATTTGAATTTTCTGTCTATAAAAGAAAAAAATGCTTTTCAAAATCGCGAACCATTCAAAAACACTTCTTTATTTTGCAAGCAATATGCCATATCTTTGAGATCATTCAAAATAATCCCAAATAATTTTTGTTTCTCCGATTGCTTTTGCAACAACCCATTGTTATTACAGATATTACAACCATTACTTTTTTGGAATTATTTCATATTGAAACAATTTTTTGCAATAATTCTCATAGATCGTCGGGTTTTCTGTTTCACAACGGTACATTTTTACTGAGAAATGTGACAAAAAATTAACCAAATGCTCAATTCCTGACCATCTAAAATAAGGCAAGTGGAAAAATAAAGGAGCCCGATTTTTTTAAGAATTTAAAACCGAGATATCTTTGGCCCTCATTCGCTCCAATTGAAATTTGCTTTACACATCGGAATTTCTGGAATTTGCGCGTATGAATTTCCCAAACACATCCCTCCGAATTCCCTTGGATTTACTTCCCGACTTGATTTCAAATCGATTGATTCGTATATTGAAACAACATCAGATTTCATGGAACCAACTGATTGGAAACGAGTGTATTGAAGGCAATGACTCTCAGTATTTTTAGCAATCCCGAACAAGCCCAGGCCAATATTGACCGTCTTACGTCCAATTCTTTTGGGGCATCTGTCTTTCGAGATCTTCTCCCTAAAATAATCCAAATATTGACTGCGATTCCCAATCCCGATCAGGCGCTGAATCACTTTGAAAGGCTTTCCCGTGCGGTTATTAACCAAAGTTCCTTTTTCCACTTTCTGGAGAATTATCCGCAATTCCTTGAGCTTTTGCTCACCATCTTTGGTCACAGCAATTACCTTGCAGACATTCTGAATCGCCATTCCGAATATTTCTACTGGCTTGTAACGGCCGGGATTAATCAGTCCGAATTCGACCGCGAGGCTTTTCTATCCGAATTCAAAAACAGTGAAAAACAGCTTTCTTCTATTGAGAAGAAAATAAGCTTATTAAAGCGTCTGAAACGACGAGAAATTCTACGCATCGGAACACTGGATATTATGGGATGGATCGATCTTCCGACCGCCACGCGAAATCTTTCCGAGTTGGCAGATGCTCTGATTCAATCCGTTTTTGATCTTCACCAGCGTGAAGCCGAACCCATCTTCGGAAAAGTTCCTGCTGAATTGGCTATTATTGGTTTGGGCAAATTGGGTGGAATGGAATTAAATTATTCGTCAGACATCGATATTATTTTTGTATATTCCCGGGAAGGTGAAGGCAGGCGCCTCGATTCCCAACGCACATTTTCCTACCACGATTATTTTAATCGGCTCGCAGGAAAAATTGTTCATTCCCTCAGCCAGGTTTCCGATGGCGAAGCGCTTTATCGCGTCGATACACGTCTCCGTCCGGACGGAGCGTCCGGCCCACTGGCACGATCGCTCGCCAGCTATTTGCGGTACTACGAATTACGCCAGCAAATCTGGGAACGACAAATGCTGATTAAAGCCAGGCCGGTTGCCGGAAATCCGGATTTTGGAAAGCATTTTTTAAAACAACTCGAACCCTTTATTTACCCAAAAACATTTCTCACCAGTCCCCTTGAATCCATCAAGGAAATCAAAAAATCCATTGAGCAAACGCTTTCGCTCAAGGAAACAGACCAAACCAACATTAAATTGAAAAGCGGCGGCATCCGGGACATTGAATTTGCGGTGCAGGCCTTGCAGCTTGTGAACGGGGGAATCGTACCGGAAATTCGGGAAAAGAACACACTGATCGCCATCGTAAAATTGGAGCAAAAAAAACTCCTTTCAAAATCTGAGTCGGCCGAATTAAAAGACGCCTATCTCTTCTTTCGAAAAATTGAACACCACCTGCAATTGGAGGATTGGCGACAAACACATTTGCTTCCGGAAGATGCCCATAAACGGCTTGTACTTTCGAGAAAAATGGGCTTCAAAACGATAAAAGAATTTGAATCGTCTGTCCGGCGCACCTCCAAACAGGTTCGTCTCATTTACAATTCTGTTCTCGCTGAAGAATCCATTTCGAAAACAAACACATCCGATGCACTGCTGTACGCCCAATCCCTGACTCCGGAGATAAGAGAAACCCTTTTACAGTCCGGATTTCGAAATCCCACACAGGTTTTTAAATTATTTGACAGGCTTTCTTTCGGAGAGGTACGCCAACCTCTTTCAAGTACCTCACGAAAATCTTTCCGAGCGATTTTCCCGGCTCTTTTAGAAGGGCTTCAGCAACAACCCGTACCCGATGAGGCTCTTGTCCCATTTTCTGCTTTTGTAAAGGCTTACGGAAGTCCCCAAAGCCTGTATGCCCTGTTTCGGGAAAACACGAATGTGCTACAACTGACCCTTGAAATTTGCGGCAAAGCCCCCCTGCTGGCAAAATTACTACCTCTCCATCCCGAATTTTTCTCCGTTTTAACCACACCGGAGTCACTTCACGAGCCCTTTAAACGCGAACGTTTTACAAAAATCTTTAAAGAAAATTTGTTGACTTTTTCAGAATCCGAATGGCTTCAGCAGTTGCGGACTCAAAAAAACGCCGCCCTTTTTCAAATCGGAGTTCAATTTTTTGCACAGTCTATTTCACTGGAAGAACTCTTTCTTTCGCTTTCCGATCTGGCACAGACGGTTTTGGAGACTGCCCTCTCACAAATCCTCAACGAAAGGAACTTACGCACAACCTTTCCGGCTGCCATCATTGGGCTTGGGAAATTAGGCTCACAGGAACTTAATTTCCGATCCGATCTTGACGTAGTGTTCCTCACCACTCAAACAGAGACTCCCTCGCTTCAAGAACAGGAGAATATTCTCAGAGAGCTTATTTCTCAGCTCAGTCGGATTTCGCCTACGGGGCAGCTCTACAAAATTGATGCCCGTCTTCGCCCGGAAGGCACCAGCGCACCCCTTTTAATTTCGCTTTCCGCGTACCGGAATTACCTTCAAAATCGGGCCGAATTGTGGGAGCGCCAAATGTTACTGAGGAGCCGGATAGTTGCCGGCAACTTTGAAATCTGGAAACCATTTTCGGCTTTTTTGGAGGATTACATTTTTGCTCCCGGTCTTTCGCAAGAACAAATCGAAAAAATTTTTGCGATGCTGGAGAAAATTCACCGAAAATCCCAAAAAAAATTTTCACATGAATTGGATCTGAAAAACAGCCCCGGAGGCATTGTAGATATTGAATTTTTGATTCAAATGTTTCAATTAAAATACGGGAAAGACTTTCCATCTGTGAGAAATGGAACGATTCCGCATTTGCTGGAAGATCTTGTGAAATTGAAAATCATTCCTGAAGACGCAGGACGATTTTTGAGGGAAACCTATTTGTTCTATCGAAGGATTGAAACAGCCCTTCAATTGGGGCTCGAACGCACTCGTGCAAAAATTCCGTTGCAAGGCGAAAAATTAGAATTTTTGGCAAGCCTGTTACGTTTCAAAAACGGCGAGATTTTTTTGACGCAACTTAACTCAAGATTCAAACGAACATCTGATCTAATAGAATCTTTCAAAGCGATTTTAAAATCACGGCAATTTAAAATTTCGTGAACGATAATTTTGTGAAAATTTGTGTAAATTTCTGGGCTGTTTTTATTTCAGAGAAACTAAAATGTTTTTCCGAATTTCTTCTATTTTCCCTGAATCCAAAATTTTTTGGCCCTTTTCATCCACCACGTAAAAACTATCGGAAACCTGATCGACACGGGTTGAGATCTTTGCCGATTGAATGTTCACGCCGTTGGAGGAAAGTGTCCGTGCAATCCGGTAAAGCAATCCAAGGGCGTCATCGGTAAAAATGTCAATAATTGTAAAATCTGCGGAAAGCTGGTTGTCAAATACAATTTCAGCAGGTTTTCCCGATTTTTTAAGGCGGCGGCGCTTCCACCGGCGCTTGTGTTGAGCCAACAGACCTTCCAATTCTATTTTCCCCGTCAGGACATCGACCAGATCATCCTGAATGTTTTTCTGGATAATTTCCGAAAACTGCATATTCTTTGAAAATGGCAGCACCCGAAAGCTGTCAATCACAAATCCATCGCCGCGGGTAAAAATCTGTGCAGAAAATATACTCAGATCATTTGCCGTCAGAACGCCGCAAATTTCGGATAGAAGCGAAGGTCGATCCCTTGTAACGACGGTTACTCCCCAGTGGGTGCGAAGATTTTGAAATTCAATAGAGGCAGGCTGCACGTGAATCCGGCTAATGGCCAGGAGGTGTCCGGAAATTTCCCTCGCTCCAAATGATTTTAGATAATCTTCCCCCATCATCCGAAGATGATTCAAAACCGTTTCCTTTTGAAAATCCTGCGGAAGGTCCTCCAGAATCTCCGCGGATAGATCAGACAATTCTTTTTCGTCCAGCCTTGCGGAAATGCACTCTCCCATCAGGTATTGCCGGGTTCGTCGGAAAAGCTCCCACAATTGAATAGCTTTCCATTCAGACCAAACCGTAGGATTAAGCGCCGACAAATCACCGTACGTCAAGAGATACAGTAACTCCAAATTTGTCACATCGCCCACAATTTTTGCAAATTTTTTTAATGTGGAATGATCTTCACTGTTTCGGCGAAAGGCAAATTGCTCCATCTTCAAATGATTCCTGATCAGAAAAAGCACTCGTTCAACCCGCTCGTCGGACAAATTCCACCGCCGAAAAATCTCCTTTGCCAACTTTACGCCTGTTATTGCGTGTGAGCCACGAACCGCTTTACCGATATCGTGAAATAAAAGCCCCAGAAAGAGCACTTCTTTTTGAGAAATATTTTGAAGGGTCTCCTTCAGGTTGAACGGATCTTCCGCAATCGTGAGAAGTTTTGTAACATTTTCAATCGCCAAAATGGTGTGTTCGTCCGCAGAATAATAATGATAGAGGTCGTGCTGTGCCAGCGCCGTAATGGCCGAAAATTCAGGCAAAAAGCGATCGAGAATTTCCAACTCGTGCATGACACGTAACACACGACCCAGGTTCTGTGGGTTTCGCATAATTTTCAGAAAAACTTCTATCACAGC
>Ga0114934_10002134_pt1 | contig 12734 bp, 11 predicted proteins | sample 4SBtaG_2_FD_99695 | JGI IMG/M metagenome (GOLD analysis project Ga0114934, IMG submission 99695) | Deep subsurface microbial communities from Kolumbo volcano to uncover new lineages of life (NeLLi) - 4SBTROV10_white metaG | ecosystem: Environmental > Aquatic > Marine > Volcanic ... | reverse complement strand
CCGAAAAAACACAATATGGCCGGTATCGGTAAAACGTGCGCCGATTTCATTCTGCTCTTCCATGCTCAAAAAAACGGTCTTGCCGGATTCCAGAGCAGGTACTGAATACGTTTTAACCGGTTCGGCTGAGGGTGTAACAAACAACGGATAAACCACATACAGTAAATAAAAGAAAATCAGCACAATAGCCACAATCACACCCAAGCCGCCACCTCTCACGCCATACGCGGCCAGCTTGTCTTTCAGTAGCCGCCATTGCTGATAAGCTGGACTGGCCATTGGGTGCTGTTTTTCGGTCATGTGTTTTTCGATGATTTCAGTCATAACGCCCTTTTACGTTTAAACAAAAAACAGGCTCAAATATAACATTTGAGCCTGTCTATTCCGAACTATTCTCTTGAGGGGGGAGAGAAATTAATCCGGTAACCACATCCGTGTCAACATCCTTGTTTTATCCCTATATTATCCCAGTCCCTTATTGCAACTTTGCTAAAGATTTTTCAACAACTTTTGCGGGTAACGGGATATATCCATCTTTAATAACTACGTTTTGTCCCACTTTTGACAAGACCATTTTTAAGAACTCACCTTCCAGCGGTGGCAATGGCTTGTTAGGTGCTTTGTTGACATAGATATACAGGAAGCGTGCTAATGGATATTTACCGCTGACTGCATTTTCTGGTGTCGCTTCAATAAAAGGTCTGCCTTCTTTTTTAGTCAGGGCAACCGCTTTAACGCCTGATGTTTTATAACCAATACCGGAATAACCAATACCATTCAAAGAGCTGGTCACAGACTGAACAACAGAAGCCGATCCGGGTTGCTCATTGACGTTGTTTTTGTAATCGCCTTTACACAACGCTTTTTTCTTGAAATAGCCATAGGTACCCGACACAGAATTACGACCATAAAGCTGGATAGGACGATCTGCCCAGGCACCTGTCAAACCAACCTGACCCCATCTTGTAATATCTTCTGGATAGCCACATTTGCGGGTTGATGAAAAAATAGCATCAACTTGAGGAATCGTCAGACCTTTAATTGGATTGTCTTTGTTGACATAAACCGCCAAGGCATCAATGGCGACAGGAATAGCCGTGGGTTTATAGCCATATTTTTTTTCAAAGGCATCACGTTCTTTATCTTTCATTTTGCGGCTCATTGGCCCCAGATTTGATGTCCCTTCAGTCAACGCAGGTGGCGCAGTTGAAGACCCCGCCGCTTGAATCTGAATATTGACATTCGGATAAAGACGTTTGTACTCCTCCGCCCACAAGGTCATCAAGTTAGCCAGCGTATCGGAACCGACACTGGATAAATTACCCGATACACCACTGGTTCTTTGATATTCTGGAACGCCTGCATCAACTGTTTGTACAGCCAGCGCAGAACCGCTCAATAACAGGCCAACTGTCAAGCCTGCCGTTTTGACAGCAGAATTAACTGAAAAAGTAAATTTCATACGCATCTCTCACTATGGGTGAAAATTAACAAGGGAATAAAATCCTAAAGAGCGTTCATCATACAAAGACTATATGACAAAAATATGACAGGTAACAAAAATTTATTGCCATTAATGCCGCTTCGTCATCGTATTGTCATGTTTGCTTTTTAAAATAGTCCTTTTTTTAAATTTGGAGAATACTATGCAATTAAAATCCCGCTCTTTATTGCTGGCAGCCAGCCTGTTCGCAAGCAGCCTGGTTGTTGCTGCGCCCCATTATAACGTAAACGATTACTATCAAGTCTATAAAGATGGTCGGGTTTATGTCTTCGATGACTTCAAAACATACAATGACTTTGTAACATTAGGCGAAACAACATTTAGGTTGACACGTATTGGCGCCGGCCCTCACGGAGAAACGATCGTTTTTGGCCTTAGAAAAAAGGATAAAAAAATGCGTTCGGGAATAGGTGCGGTCGATTTGTTTGATGGCAAAACCGAAGCCATTAACGAAGGCTTTTACGGTGAAGTTGTCAAAGATGGCCGTATTTATGTTTTCAACCATTGGGAAGACATGAAAGACTTTCTGAAAACAGGCGAGGCACCTTATCGCTTCACGCAGATCGGCGCTGGCCCTAATGGCGAAACCGTTGTCTTTGTCTTAAACAAAAAGAATAAAAAGAGACAACCGACTGAACTGGTCAAACTGTTTAAACAAAAACACGGACTTAGTTAAGCAACTTCATAGCCGATATGTTGGGCTGTGATCTAATAAGCAGTCCAACAACTCGCCACTAAGGCATTCTTTGCAACTTGACCTTATCCCATAATGCCTTGATTTGTGGCAAACTCATTTCTGATTCGCCCGACGCCAGCCACTCAGCTATAAACGCTGCAACATTTGGATAGCCAACTTTGACAGCCTGCGCCTTATCCAGCCATTCAGAAATAGCGCCTGTTTCAATCTCATCCATCACCGCGCCATAATTTAATTGCTTCAATGCGGCCGCATTGGAAATTTGTTCCATTTGTCCCGCCAACGGTTTAACCAGTATTTTTTTACCGAGCTGCAACGCTTCACTCAACAATTCAAAACCGGCATTGCTGATAACGCCATTACAATCATCCAAATCATTCTGAAATTGCGTCCTGGATAATGGATGATAGACGATATGATCATATGAACTTTCGAAAGCCGTCGGCGAATAGACATGGAAATCAAAATCCGTTAATGGAGCCAGGGCTTTAACAATATCAGAAGGCCATTCAAAGGGTAAATACACCATTATTTTATTTAGCCTGGACGGCTTCGTACAACTATGCGTTTCAATAATGGGCGGCAAAATGGGCTGATCAAAATGATGCCAGTGCAAGCCCAACCCAAAATTGACCGGTGCAAACCAGCGCATCACCGTCTCACTCATCCAATCGGCACCACGCTTGGGTATTGGGTATTGAAAAGCATATTGATGGCCTAAGCCTAAGACCGGCTTACCTTGTTTTTTGGCCGCCCAGGCCGTCACCGGCTCGAAATCACAGATGATCCGGTCATAAGCGGACAAATCCAATGACCATACATCATGAATAAAGGTTACTGGATGACTTTGAAGCACAGTCTTTACAGGATTTATTTTGCCTTTTTCGACATTGAATGTCAGGCCAGTTCGATATTGGCAATCGCCAAATACGGCCATATCGAAATAATCGTCTTTTTTGCGTCCACTAAACAAGAAATCGACATCAAAACCCGCCTTCTGTAACGCTTTCACCATGCAACGCGCGCGCGTAATATGTCCATTACCCGTGCCTTGTACGCCATAAAATATTTTCATGCAATAACACCTGCCAATACAGACATAGCGACTCCAGCACCTAACACCATTCCCATCAAGGTATCGGTTGGAAAATGGACGCCAAGAATCACCCTGGAAAGGGCGACAAGCATGGCCCACAGCAATAACGGCAGAAATAAAACAGGGAGAAACCAGGCCACAATCGTTGCCACCATAAAGGCGGCAGATGAATGTCCCGAGGGAAAGCTGAATAAGTCGGAGGGAACGACAAGGCTTTTATACCCCCGTAATGCCTGTTGAGGTCTGTTGCGTTTGAAACTGTTCTTCAGTACAAAATAAATCGGCCTTTCGATCAAAAAGGCCAGGAACAATGCCTTTAAAAACAGACTGTCAGCCCCTTGCACCACAAACAGGCCCAGCCCCAGCAGTACATATAAATGACCATCACCGGTTTTAGAGACATAAAAGGCTAAGGGACCTAATGTTTTATAGCTTGGTGAATGAATTAAGCTATTGAATAGCTTAACATCGGCATTATGAACAGTATCAATCAGCTTCATCTCATCCTCTCTTTTTTTCATACATTTATTCATGAAAACAGCATAAGCCATGTTCATGACAAAACGATGACGCTAATTTGACAATATGATGTCAATCGAGAGACAAGCGCCTTATGCCATTGAGTACAAAAAAGGGCGTGGTAGTTGATAACCGCTACGCCCTTTCCTGATCAATCATTTTAACTGATGTTACGCGGTTTGATCGCGACTAAAGTCGCTCCTACGGAGTATAGGTTACATTGAACGTTGTAGATGTGCTTAATATACAAGGAGCAGCTTTAGCCACGATTGGCAGGCTTAACGCCATAAAATCGTTTGTTGTATCGCCCATTCTGTGGAGACTCAAGAGAATAAATCAAATCCTAACCCACACTGCCATTAAGTTAAGGAAAGTGTTAGCTCGTTCCCCAAGCTCCTGCTTGGGAATGCATGCCTGTCAGCTCTGCTTACAGGCCGTCACAGCGGAGCTGTTGATTCATGTGTTCCAAAGCCTGAACTTGGTAATGCAGAGGGGGCAAGTCTTGTAGGGTAGATAAGCGTAGCGCATCCACCCTACCCTTTACAAGGCTTTTTTCGTTCCCGGACTCTCCGTTTTGAAACATGGGTTATCTCTTAACTTAATGGCAGTGAACCTAACCCAGCGTTCTCAAACAGCGTTTAGGAAAGTAAAAATAAGGTTCTGCGTAACATCAGATTTTAATTGAATCTATGTGCCTTGAATGACGATATTGGGAAATTTATGACTATAATCTTTGCTCCTCAAGGCTAATTTTGCCGCCATTTTCCGAGCAATGCTTTTATAGATTTCAGCAGCCCGGCTATCGGGGTCTGCCACGACAGTAGGTCGACCCGAGTCGGCATATTGACGAATTTTAATATCCAGTGGCAACTGACCTAATAACTCAACCTGATTTTTTTCTGCCATTGCCTGGCCGCCGCCTTCACCAAAAATCGGCTCTTCATGGCCACATTGGCTACAAATATGAACACTCATATTTTCAATAATACCCAAAACCGGGACATTGACTTTGTTAAACATCCCCAAACCACGCTGAGCATCAAGCAAGGCGATATCCTGTGGCGTCGTGATGATTACAGCGCCACTGACTGGAATTTGTTGCGATAAGGTCAGCTGAATATCGCCCGTGCCGGGTGGCAGATCGATAATCAGGTAATCGACATCTTTCCAGTTGGTATCCTTCAACAACTGTTGCAGTGCGTTGGTGACCATCGGTCCTCGCCATATCATCGGCTGGTCTTCATCAATCAAATAACCGATCGACATCGTTTGCAGACCATAGGCTATTTTAGGTTCCATGGTTTTGCCATCTTCACTCGCCGGGTAGCCTGTCAACCCCAGCATGGTCGGAATACTCGGGCCATAAATATCGGCATCAAGAATACCGACATCAGCCCCTTCTGCAACCAGTGCCAGCGCCAGATTGACAGCAGTGGTCGATTTTCCCACACCGCCTTTACCGGATGCCACGGCGATAATGTTTTTAACATTGGGTAAGGGTTTTAAGGATTGCTGTACACTATGAGTCGCAATATTGGACTGAATAGCCAGATCGACTTGATTAAGGCCTGGAATAGCCTGCAGCGTTTTTTCAATGGTCTGCTTTAGCTCCGGAATAAAACTTTTTGCAGGATATCCCAGCTCAATTTCAACACGCGCTTTTTCGCCAGTCACATCAATCGTCTTGACTGAATTGGAACGCACCAAATCCTGACCGGTATTAGGATCGACTATGGTTTTTAATTGATTCTCGATATCCTGAGAACTGACTGCCGTCATATAAAACTCCTGTAGTTTTAAACTATTTGAATCACTTTTAATGTGAATATTCAGAGTCCCTCTCAACACCTCCTTCGCCCTTTGGGAGAAAGGCTGGGATGAGGGGCTAAAATAACAGAGACTTTGAATATTGACCTTTTAATGTACAGAATACCGCAGAAGGTAACAAATAACCAAGTCTTTCAGTCAGGAAATAGCGATAAATGCATTTATCGCTTATAACGCCGATAGCGTCGCTGCGGCCTCAACCGCTTCAAATTCAGCTTTTGCTGCCGAATTTCAGTTTCACTGAGTATCTGAAAAATATCGGCCGGCATGCCATCCGGCAGTTCAACAACCGTATAATCTGACTTAATATCAACCCGCGTAATCCGTTTAATATCAACGCCGGACTCCTGCACCAAAACCTGCTTAATTTCATCTTCGCTCACCCCATGCAGTGCGCCAACATGCAGCCGGTAGCGCACGCTTTTAGGCAAGGCGGGCCTGATAACGGGAGGCTTGCTTGTTTTTTTATGTTGCATGCTCTTAGAACCGTCCAAGTTTTGAAACAAGCCGGGAGAGACAAGATACAGCAACGCCGCTGCACAGTCTTCCCGGGACACGTTCAATTGCTTTTCAAGTTCAGCCAAAAAAAGTTTTTGCTGTTGCAAATCCTTATCTTTAAGCACATTTTCCAACCGTTTTTTAAGCTTTTGCTGCTTTTTTTCGCCCGCTTGCATGTCCACCTTATCCGTCAAATCCGGTCCAGATAAATTTCAACAAAAGCTTCATCGCGCAAGCGTCTGAGCCATAAATTGGTTTCTTCATCCATTTTTTGTTTGCGAATTTCGGCTCTGACCTTATTCTTCTTAAATTCGAGACTGTCGTCTTGCTTCTTTCGGCCCAACACCTGAATGAGATGCCAACCAAACTGCGTTTGGACAGGTTCGCTGATTTCTCCGATTTTCAACGTGTTCATGGCCCTTTCAAAGGGTGGCACTAAAACGCCCGGCCCTACCCATCCAAGATCCCCGCCTTTAATGGCCGAGCCTTTATCATCAGAATGGGCGCGCGCAAGTGCTGCAAAATCATCGCCATCTTCGATCCGGCGTTTTAATGCGCGTAAACGTTTCTGCGCTTCTTTGTCGTCAATCAACTCATTGGTTTTAATTAAAATATGCCGCACATGTGTCTTGGTAATCACATGTTTATCCAGTCCTTGCATATCCAGTATTTTGATAATATGAAAACCACTCGGGCTTCGGAGGGGATCTGACACATCACCTTTTTTCATTTTAGTAACGATATCGACAAACAGTGTTGGCACTTGACTCACCGTTCGCCAGCCGAGATCACCGCCTTTCAGGGCATTGGCACCATCAGAGACTGAAATGGCTTTTTGCCTGAAATCCGCACCTTCACGCAATTCTTTAACCACACGTCGCGCTTTGTCCAACGCTTTTTGAATCGCTGTCGCCGAGGCCGCTTCCGAAACCGCGATTAAAATATGTCCCAATCGATATTTAACCTTTTCTTGTCCGACTTCACCCTGGGTTTCCAGAAAATGCGCCACCTCCCTATCGGTCACTTTAATCCGGGAGCCTATTTCCCGAGCATGAAGCTGATTGATGATAATTTCTTTACGAATAGAGTTTTGAAAATCGGCAAAATTCATGCCCTGACTTACCAGTTGCTGACGAAATTGCTCAACATCCATACCATTTCTGGCGGCAATATCGGCGATAGCACGCCTCAGCATTTCATCACTGACATGAATGCCGATCTTTTTGGCACGCTGTAATTGCAGGCGTTCTAAAATCAGGCGTTCCAACACTTGCTTACGCAAAATAAAATCGGGTGGAATCATCACCTGATCCGCCTTAAGCCTTTGTTTAATGGCCTCAGTGTCGCGGCTTAACTCACTATCGAGAATAACATCATCCTCAACCACGGCGACAATCCGGTCGAGAATTTCCGACTGTGCAGGACTGATTTGCAGCAGACTAAGCAATAAAAACAAGGCAACGAATATTTTTTTGAGCATTTTTTATCTTCCCCGTCTACGGTATCCGGGTAAATTCTTTTCCAGAAACTGATCGACTTTATCGCCGAAACGTGTCAACCCTTTGAGTTCGAGTTGCACAAACACGGCATAATTCTGTTTGGCTGCCGTTGAATTACTGATGTTATTCAAAAACTGCCGTCCGAGTATGCTAAATCGCCAGCAACAACTCTCTTTTTCCAAGCCAATAAAACTATCGACGGTTTTACTGTATTTTACAGAATACTGCCATCGACCCACGGCAAACCAGTTATCATATAATGGCCATTTGATTGAAAAATCAGTCTGATTAATTGTCGTTGGCTGCAGCGGATTATCTCGTCGATAGCGATACCCTAAGTTAATAATTTTACCGGGCAGATCGCGATAACGTATAGTGCCATTGAAACGCGTAAAATCACTGCTGTATGGATTCCATTGTACGGCTGAAGTCGCCGACAAATGATCGCTCATTTGACTGCTGACTTGTGCGATGACATTAGATAAGCTATCCGTTTTCGGCTGTGTTCCAGATAACAATACTTCACGGTTACGAAAATAAAAGATTTCGCCAATATTAAATTTCAAATATTCCCGCCCTGTCTTCTCATCCAATAAGCGCGAAGTTAATGCCAGTGTCACTTGATTCGCATCTTGTATCCGGTCTGGCCCATTAAAGCGGTTTTCCCGAAACAGGCTATAGAAATTAAGATCGTACAAAGAGGTATCGAATAGTGGAATATTACCCTGATTAACTTTTGGAATATACAGATAAAAGGCACGCGGTTCCAGTGTATGACGCAAACGGCCTTGCCCTAATTTAAAGTCCCGTTCAAAAAACAAACCCATATCGACAGAGGAAATGGGAACCACTCGGCTGATATTAGATTGTTGTCCCGGATTCAGGTTCTCCAGCATATATGAGGTATAGGCCACAGAAAACTTAGGTTTAATAAAGCCGCTGTTCGTTTGCCACGGAAAGCTGACCGACGGCAGCAGATGAATCCTGTGTCCGCTGACACGACTGCTCTGATAAAAATAGGTATATTGGTTGTGCATCGCCAGTTGCACTGGCATCTCATTAAACTGATGTTGCAAATCTAACTGCACTTGTGGAAATTTTCGGTAAGGTTTGGAAGTATCAGGAATACTTCTGTCGATGGTTTGATAGTTTTCAACCCGGGCGACAAAATTCAGCCAATTTTCCCGATAACGAATATCGGCGATACTGCGGAGCTGACGTGTGTTGGAAAAACCTAAGGCGTTATTCAAATCATTGAAATAGTCTTTGTCTGAAACATAGTTAAGATCAATATTTGATGTCAAATTCGACATAAACTGCGATTGCGCCTTAAACCCGCCACCATAGCGCGGCTTATTCCGTAAGCGATCATAGGGGACAAATTCAAGATTGATGCGGCCTTTCGTCCAATGCGTTAAAAAGCGAAACTTTGTCCGCAGCATGCCGCCACGACGCGCCATATAACGTGGTGTCACCGTCATATCATAATTAGGCGCAATACTCCAATAATAGGGGATTTCCAAATCCAGACCATTTTTAGCATTACTCCCAAAAGTCGGCGCCAGAAATCCCGATAAACGGCGATCGTCCAACGGAAAAGAAATATAAGGCGTATATAAGAAAGGCACACCCTTGAACTCCAGCCAGGCATTTTTGGCCGCGCCCTTACCTGTTTTCTTGTTCATTTTCACCCGTTCGGCATGAATTACCCAATCCTGATTACCCGGTTTACAACTGGTGAATGACGCTTCGCTGTAGCGTGACAAAAACCGATTATCCCGGTAAACCACATTGGCTGCTCCCCGGATAGGCCCGGAAGGTGAAATAAACAAGGCATGACGCAAACGCGCCTCATCGGTTTTCAGCTTCATGTTAATCGCGTCGCTATACAGCGACAGCTCCTGTTCTGAATAATACACATTACCTTGCGCATCCAGCGTTTCCGAAACACTGTTGTAGCTGGCCATATCGGCCTGAATGCGTTGATCGGCACGCGTTATATCGACATTGCCATAAAAACTGGTCACCTCCTTGTCAAACACCTCGGAATAGTCGGCATGCACATCCATCGGCGCTTTCTCACGCTGCGGTTCAGGCAGACTCCGTTTGATAGCAGGCGATGATCCTTGACAGTTCATCCACGGGTCATAAGGCAACTGGGCTTGCAGCGTTCTGAAGATCTCCTCCTGCCTGAAATCATAAGCCGGGGCAAACCAACCATTTCGCACCCCCTCATTGTCAACGACTCGCGCCTGTCCTTTGGGATCAAATCCTTTCAAACTACAACGCCAGGTTTCATTTTCAGGATCAGGCTGACAACTCCAGCCGGGCCGGCGATTGATGATACCGGGCGGCTGATGATAAATTGGCTTGAATTCGGTCTCAGCCACCGCCACCTGCTTGCCTGTAGATTTTGTTTGTGATTGCGCTTCAACCTGATCCGGCCGCGGTTTTTCAACCGCCTTTTTGTGTTCAGTTTTAGCCGTATTATCGCCCTGACAAACCCATTCGCCATCCATGCCCTGCTCGCAATTCCAAACATTATTATCAGCAATGAGATTTTGCGACTTCAGCAGTAAGATTAAAATGAGTAATCGGCGAAATGACATGAATAAACTGCGTTGTGGCGTAATGGTATAAAAATAGTCTAGAATGGCGGGCTGTATTTTACCTTAGTTTAAATGGATAAAGATATAAATGTCCCGAGAGACGCATGATAAGCGGCTTCAATTACTAAAACACTGGCTCCAAAATGACCTCGGGCTGGAAATCAGCGACTTTCAGCCCGCGTCTGAAGACGCCAGTTTCAGACGTTATTTCAGAGTTCTGCACACACAGGGACAACATATCGTCATGGACGCTCCACCGGCCAGCGAAAAGAACCGTAGTTTTATCGATGTTGCTGCCATCCTTAAACAAACGGGCATTCATAGCCCGGATATTCTGGCCCATAATCTGACCGAAGGCTTTATGCTACTGGAAGATTTAGGTCAAATCAGCTTTTTTGACCGGTTAAACCCTGAAACAGCGGAAAGCTTATATCAATCAGCCTTTGATTGTTTATTCAAATTACACAGCCAACTACCGGCCGCACATTTACCTTTACCCCCTTATGACGCAGCCCTGCTGCAAAACGAGCTGGATATTTTCTACCACTGGTTTGCCGAGCATCATTGTGGCGTACCCATCCCATCCTCATTACAACAGCAGCTGAATGCCTGCTTAATCCATTCCGCCCTGGAACAACCTGTTTTCTTTGTACATCGGGATTTCCATTGCCGTAATCTGATGGTTGTGCCTGAAAACAGTCCGGGGGTGATTGATTTTCAGGATGCTGTCACAGGGCCTGTCACCTATGATTTGGTGTCCTTACTGCGTGATTGTTACCAGCAATGGCCCGATGAACACGTAGAAGACTGGCTGAATCATTATTACCAACGCCTGCTTTCTGCCGGACTGATTCAGGCAACGGCGTCTCAATTTAAACGATGGTTTGATTTAATGGGCTTACAACGCCATTTGAAGGCTATCGGTATTTTCGCCCGTTTGCATTATCGAGATAACAAGCCGGGCTACCTGGCTGATATTCCGCGTACCTTACGCTATATTCGTGCGATCAGTCAGTCTTATCCCGAGCTGGCCGAATTTGACCAGTTTTTGACCCAAACGCTATTACCCCAATATCCAGAACCGCTATGAAAGCCATGATTCTGGCCGCAGGCCGCGGCGAACGCATGCGACATTTGACCGAAACCTTGCCCAAGCCCCTGCTGAAGGTTAATGGCAAGCCCCTGATTCAATATACGATTGAAAAACTGGTGGCCGCCGGATTCAATGATATTGTGATCAACCTGGCCTATCTAGGGCATAAAATTCGCGATTTTGCCGGCAACGGCCAGGATTTTGGCTGTCAGATCCGCTATTCTGATGAAGGAAACAGCGCACTGGAAACGGCAGGCGGCGTTCGTCATGCCTTGCCATTGCTGGGCGACGCACCGTTTTTGCTGATCAATGCCGACATCGCCTGCGATTACCCCTTAATCACACTCAAAACACATCGGGTTAAAAAGGCGCATCTGGTGTTGGTATCAAATCCTCCACACCACCCGGAAGGTGATTTTCATTTGCAGACTGATGGCATTTTGGCAGAGCATGGCGCCAACAAATTGACCTATAGCGGCATTGGCGTCTTTCATCCCAGTCTGTTTTCCAGCTTGCCCTCAAGGCCATTAAAGTTAGGCGCCGTACTGCGTCATAACATGCCATCTCCAGATATCACGGGTGAAAAATACCAGGGTTTCTGGATGGATATTGGCACCCCCGAACGCTTAAACGAAGTGGCGCAACGGCTTCGATGAGTGATGGATTATTGCGCGTTCCCAAACGAAGTTTGGGAACGCCTGGTTTAGAAACTCTGCTTCGCACCGCTTGCTTTGTCCTGTAACGGCATGTATTCCCACAGAATTTGGTGACGCGATGAACCCATTATGCTCAAAACCTCCTCATGAACAAGCCTTCCTTTCGTATACAATTTTACGCCGGTCGTATTTGCCGTAATTGATAAAACAATACAACCCATGCGCCCAGAACACCTAACAGCGCTGAAACCGCCAACAAGCCTAATGTTTCAGTAAAACTTAAGAACAATAATTCAAACTGTCCTTGATAAAGACTGGCGATATTCTCAACCGGCTCGCTTAGCGCCAATACAATCAAACTAATCAATACCCAGGCCAACACCCCGGCAAACAGCCCCAGCCAGAAACCGGTGTAAATAAAAGGACGTTGCACGAACGCATGGGTTGCCCCCACTAATTTGGCAATCAGCACTTCTTCGCGGCGATTCTGCAACTCCAGCCGGATAGTATTCCCCATAATAAAAATAATGGCCACAGCCAGCAGACTGTTCAACACCATGACAGCGCGCTCCAACAAGGCACTGATGCTTTGCAAGCGCTTCACCCACAGCATATCCAACTGTACGAAATCAACGGCAGGATAACGCTCAAACTTGTCCATCAATCGCTTGATTGCAGCAGCATCCATAGACTTTGCCACGGGCTGCACCTGCAGAACAATCGGTAATGGATTGCT
>Ga0114934_10002133_pt1 | contig 12736 bp, 10 predicted proteins | sample 4SBtaG_2_FD_99695 | JGI IMG/M metagenome (GOLD analysis project Ga0114934, IMG submission 99695) | Deep subsurface microbial communities from Kolumbo volcano to uncover new lineages of life (NeLLi) - 4SBTROV10_white metaG | ecosystem: Environmental > Aquatic > Marine > Volcanic ... | reverse complement strand
GCCAACAAATATCCGGAAAGAAATGGTCAGCGTTTACAGGGACATGCGGTTAAAAAAGATAGAATCCCAGGACGGAACTCGATTCGTGTTCGTACTGAATGCGATACTGACTGCATTTCGTGACTGTGAGGTTGAGGCAAAGATTAAAGAGCTTGAGGAGCTGATACACGGCCCTACAAAGGTTGAAAACGTACAGCCTGACCCAACGCTGGGAAAAGCAAATACGCCTGCATTGCCTTGCTACGTAAAAGACGCCAAAGAAACCAGCTAAATAGATACCCAACTATATACTTAGATAAGAATTACAGGCACATATGTTACTGTATAACGGTGCTAACTAATCAGCTCCGGAAAATAGCCTGACCTCGTTTACCCGGCCATAGTGTCGGGTTTTTTTGTCTGGTGCTTGGCAGTTGATTCCATATCGTCACGTTGACTTGATACAGTCTTATTTACGGGACAATTTCGGGACACTCAGAGGTAAATAAAGGCAATAAATGGCAATAAGCAGCAATTAGTAAAATAAGTTAAGTCTATGTTTTTATTGTTATTAAGTGTTGTGTGCTGTTGTGGGTAATGGTGTAAATGTGACTGTTAATCACTAGGTCGGCGGTTCGAGCCCGTCCGGGGGAGCCAAAGAAATCAAGAACCAGTCTCATTACCCATCCTTAAAGTTTAGCCATTTTCGGGAATTCCCGAGAATAGATCGGCTATTTTCTTTATAAATATAGTATCGGTTGAATAGTTGCTTTGATAGAAAGCTAATGTTGCGGTTGTCTGCTATTGTATTTACAGAGTGTTATATATCAAAATATACTTGCCCCACTTGGATCTTTACTTTCTTGAACCAGAGTATTGTTAGAAAGCTAGCAAATAAATCTCAATAAACCTCCAATCAACTGCTGTCAGCACCCTCATAAAACGCCTTGATCAACTCCTGGTTATTGAGCTGCAAGCTCAACACATACCACTTTGGCTTGTTGCCACACTTGAGCCAGATGACCTTCGGCGGATTTCCATAGAGCAAGCAGAATTCATGAAAATCCGAATCTTTAGTGACGATGGTAAAGCCGTTATCTTTGGCATAGCGCCAGACTGTAAGACCTTCGGCTTCTTCGAGGTCAATAAATTTGACTTGTGTTGATCCAGGGTAAACCGGTTCCAGCGGGTAGACGTAATCCTGATTCAGGCAGGGATTACGCCGAACACGGCATTATGGAATGTCAAAGTGCCTGCGGCGCAATAATAACAATCCTTTTGATCTTAAAAAGAGGGAAAGATTTATCTCTTAATGTTTTGATAAATGGGGCTGGAATATGAGGATTACTATAATCACTGAGGAGGCTTTTTTTTTAAACATTCAACCGGCCATCATAATTGTCGCCAAACCGGACAAAGTAATTGACATCTAACATCAAAGAATCGCATTTTTTTGAACTCCCATTTGTTTGGTTAATTGAACTGGTTGTTTTTACCTACTCACCCGTTAGGGGTGAGGGGAGTCCAATTATCTCTCCATGGAGGTTAGCGATTGCCTATACTCAATTCTGAACTCACATATTTATTTGGGTGTAACAGTGGAGCAATTGATGTTTGCGAATCAGGAGGTAGAGTGAGTATATTCAGAATATCATATAGAGAAATACGCTTGACCCCTTATATTCTTACTTGACCCCTTATATTCTTATTCAGAGTATCATATAGAGAAATACGCTTGACCCCTTATATTCTTACTTGACCCCTTATATTCTTATATTTGACCCCTTATATTCTTATATATCTTCTTATATTCTTAGAGACAAATCGGCAGGATAGCCGATTTGCACGGCTGAAAGCCGCCCGTCGGGTGATGCAAACGGATGTGCATCATGTGCATCACGTGCATCACCCGGCATGGCTCCACTCGCACATGGCATCCACCACTTCTGGGGAAAGCAGTTTGCGTTGCTTGAACAGACGAAGAATCCGTTCTCTCACTTTGTCTTGTAGCCATGTGATTATTTCAGACGTTAAGGTGGCCTCATCAAACTGTAGCGTTTCGCCTTTAGCGCTAAACAAGCCGGGTGAACTCAGTGTTAGCATCTCAAAAACCACATTGACAAGCTATAATCCAATGGATTACTCTTATAGCCATGCAAACCATAGTCGAATTACCTGAATTCCTGAGAAATTCAGATAAATTACTCAGCAATACAGAAAGGTTAAGCATTATCAACTATTTAGCTGCACATCCAGCAGCTGGCGATATTATGCAAGGAACTGGTGGTATTCGTAAATTAAGGTGGTCTGCACAAGGAAAAGGCAAAAGTGGTGGGGTACGCGTTATCTATTACCATCACAATAAATCAATGCCTTTATTTTTATTAACGCTATTTGGTAAAGGCGAAAAAGCTAATTTAACCAAATCTGAAAGTAACGATTTAGCCAAGTTTACATCGTTATTAATTAAGAACTATGGAGGCCGAAAATGAGTAAAGCATTTGATAGTATCAAACAAGGCCTTGATGAAGCTCTAGAGTTTTCTAAAGGCAAAAAAGGAAAAGCAGTCGTTCACGAATTTAGTCCTGTTGATGTGAAAAACATTAGAGCTAATGTTGGCATGTCTCAAAATGAATTTGCATCTGCATTTGGCATTAGTGTAAGCACATTGCGTCACTGGGAACGTGGTGATAGAACGCCACAAGGTCCTGCTTTAGTATTACTGAACGTTGTATCAAAAGAACCTAAAGCTGTATTAAAGGCACTAAGTAAATAATGCTAACAAGGATACGGCAAAAAAATGCCGTGCCTGTTGCTAGGTCGTTGGACAAGTCCGGTGTTTTAGATTTGCTGGATCTCAAGGCTTGGAGCGACCCGCAAACCTTATTAAGAGAGGAGTAGCGGGTCAATCAAAGAGGAGTAGCGGGTCAATCATATTTTAATACATAGTCGCCCATTGGTTTTTAAATATAGAGCCCCTTGGCTTGAGCCTAGGTGTTTTTTATTTCGGTAGACGGATCGGGTTAGCATGTTCAAGAAAATTCCTAAGTTCATTTTAAATTCGATCATCTACTTTCACTTTTTCCCAGAAATAGTGGGGCATTTTTTGTATAGCTTAGCCGAAGGAATCATCACAGAAAGTGATATAGTCGGTTTGTTTGCAGAAAGTTTTCAAGGTGTCAGCTGGAATCATTTAACGGTTAGCCATGTCATGACTTCTCCTATAATTTCTGCTAGTAGTGACTTAGATTTATTCGAAGCGCTTATGATTGCGCGAGGTGGTAATATAAGGCATATTCCAGTCACTGATGAAAATGATTTGATTATAGGGGTGGCTAATCAAACACAACTGATCAAAGCGTTAGTAGAATATAGTCAATAAGCTCACTGGTATAAATTACAGCAATAAAGGGCAATAAGTAGCAATTAGTCAAATATAGTAAGTCCATTAAAACAGTATTGGCTATGTCTTCGCTTAGATAAAATATGTGCGTTATGGGTAGTCTGTCATAGCAATTCAAAGTTTTATCAATGGTTCGTAGATTGTGTGACTAAGGTAAAAACAAATTCGTTGGTATGTTCTACTGCAATTCGGTTGAAGGTGAGGTCTGACCATTAGCTTTTTGGGGACCACTAATGCATAAATTGAGTACTGAATAGAGATATTAGATTACCCCTTATATTTTTTTTCAATAACACATCGTATCTTGAGCTTATCCAGAATTTTAGGTATGGTCGAGGGATTATGCTGCGTTTTACGGTATAAGGAACTGGAAAATGATCATAGCTTCGATATTTGTAGTAGGCTGTTCTATATGGGTTTATTGGGATGCGACTAATCATAATGTTGGCAGAATACCAGAATTAAAAGAACTGACTAATATGTCGGCAGGGGCCTGGTCAGCCGTTACTCTTGGGCTGTGGATTATTGGCTTTCCAGGGTACTTGATGAATCGTTCAAGATTAATCAAGGCGGCGAAACAATCACCGATAAAAGTAGGTTATCGGGTCGTAAAAACGGGTGTTATTATACTTTTTGGATGTTTATGGATTAATTCATCGATGGGGTAATTCTACCTTAATGATGTGGAGAGTGCTTAAGTTATCATATTCCCCAACCTGTCCAGGTCTTCGTCCGTCAAAATATCCTGCGAAATCGCACCCGGATCCACGGCAATCATTAACTTGGTGTCATCTCTGATATTTCCAGTAAGTTCCATTGTTTCCACTGAGCTATATTTTTTCCTAAACGAAAATATGGTGTTGCCGTATTCGTCTTTTTAACCAAGCTATTTTCAATATATTTGGACAAGTGGCAAAGACCTAAAGTACCGGTGTAAATATCGGAATTGCTGTGACCGCCGGAACAATCAGATCAGCCCGTGTATTTTTTTGCGTATGAGTAACTTCATAACCAAACCGAACATAGATAACAGCCAAAATAGTCCGATCAAACAAACAGTCTCAACGATCAACAATAATGTCTATTTTAGATGCTTCGCCTGGTGTGACCGAAAGAGACACATAGAATTCTTCTTGATCGCGATAAGTAAAATTATTGGTAATGACAAAGCAGCTTTATGAAAATGGCTTGAAAACTGACTAGGGCAGGGCTTTAATGGGGAGGGCATATAATCGTCGTCCTGGCCGTTCTGTCAGTTGGCAAAATTTTGAAGACAAATATAAATAGATCTTTCTGGAGAATAAAAAATAATGGCGGTATCAGATCAGCGTGAAATCCTTAAAACAACGCTCAATGACGATCATTTCGGAATGCATCTGACATTGGAAGGCTATGGTGCTTCGCCTGACAAAATTGCTGATCAGCACTACATACTTTCCTGGCTTAGAAAATTTCCCTATGAGATTGGAATGCATAAGATTGCTGAACCGATGGTTAGGGAAGTAGGCGCGAAGAATCGTAAAGATCCGGGTGGAATCAGCGGATTCGTGCTGATCGCAGAAAGTCATATTAGTATTCATACTTTTCCGTTGCGGGGTTTTCTGACCGCAGATGTTTATACTTGCCAGAACGATCTGGATGCATTCGCGATTGAAACGAAATTTCGTCATGCGTTTGAGCTTGAAGAAATCGAAACGCAAATCATAAAACGGGGCCTGCGATACCCCAAGTACAATATCCATGCAGTGGATAGCGATACATCCCGGACGCATCGCGCGGCTACGCCATGAGTATACGCGCGTTTGTTGAACAGCATTTTCGCCATTTCAACGCCGGTTCACTACGGGATGCTGCACGTGGATATCAGCAACACAAACAATCGGGTGGATTGATGTTTGTGACATTAGCAGGTGCAATGAGTACGGCGGAATTGGGGATCTCATTTGCACAAATGATTCGTGCCGGGATGGTGGATGCTATTTGTTGCACTGGCGCAAACATTGAAGAAGATCTTTTCAATGCGGTTGCCCACAAACAATATCGACGGTTACCTCACTATCGGGATTTAACGCCGTCGGATGAAATGGATCTTTTTGCACAAGGTATGAATCGCGTTACCGATACCTGTATTCCGGAGGAGCAGGCGATGCAGGTTATCGAGCAATTTGTTCGTAAAGAATGGCTGCTTGCTTCGCAAAACGGTGTTGCTCGGTTTCCTCATGAATACCTGCTGGATGTCGTGTTGAATCCTGAATTTCAGTCTTGTTTCGAGATTGACCGTGCTCATTCCTGGCTGCTTGCGGCGGCTGAACAGGATATTCCAATTTATGTTCCCGGCTGGGAGGACTCGACACTGGGTAATAAATTTGTTGCTGCGGTTGCTAAAGGTCAGTTGGATAAAAGCTGTATGCTGACTGGGCTCGACTATATGCAGCATCTGATTGAGTGGTATCGAAGCTGTTCAGAAAAGGCGAGCATTGGTTTTTTTCAGATTGGTGGAGGAATAGCGGGAGACTTCCCGGTTTGTGTGGTTCCTCTCTTATCTCAGGATCTTCAGGTTAAAACACAATTATGGGGGTATTTTTGCCAGATCACCGACGCGCAGGAGAGCTACGGAGGCTATTCAGGCGCATTACCCAACGAAAAGATTACTTGGGGCAAGTTGGGTGTCGATACGCCGAAGTATGTGATTCACAGTGATGCGACTATTGTAGTACCGCTCATCTTTGAATATCTATTAGACGAGTAGTTGCTGATGTTTTGTGCCAATGATAGCGCCGATGCAGACGCTGTAGTAATCGGTGTTCCCTATGGTCGTGGTGCTTCGTTCGGCAGTGGTGCGGAACGAGGTCCGGCGGCGATACTCGAATGTATGCAGAATCAGATCGAACATTTCGAACGCTATACAGCAAGCGAGCCGGCAACGCTTTACCGAATTCGTCAGGAAATGCTTTCTTGTGTATCGGAACTCAGCGCCAAAGAAATGATCGATGCGGTTTCAATGCGGCTTAATGGCGAAGACAGCTTTGTTGTAGTATTGGGCGGTGTGCATACAATATCTATAGGTGTATTTGACGCCTTGCGCCAACGATACCAGGCCACTGATATTACCATCCTGCAGATTGATGCTCACCTGGATATGCGAGAGGACGATTCTGATTATAATTTTATCGATCCAGGTCGTTTTGCTCATTCCTGCGTAATGCGTCGTGCGATTGAGATGGGATTCAAGACCTGTTCTGTCGGTGTTCGGGCGTATTCTGTCGAAGAGTACAAATTTGCACTGGAACATGATCTGAATATTTTTGAAATGGGGCGGGATCAGCGGCCACAGGTTGAAGCCATCGTCGCCGCAATAAAAACGGACAAAGTTTATATTACTATCGATGTTGATGGTTTTGATCCGAGCGTATTTCCAGCCACCGGGACTCCAGTTCCGGATGGAATTAGTTGGGAATTCGGAGCTGCATTGTTGCGCCGGGTTTCATCTGAGAGAAATGTGATTGGTGTGGATATCGTTGAAGTGGCACCGGATGGCCACTCCAATATTACTGAATATGCCGCCGCACAACTTTGTTACAATCTGATCAGCTATCGATTGCTGAAGTCTGATGGCTTGCTAAAATTTGTCTGAAAGTCGACTGACTGCTACCTGGAGTATATTAATTCATATTTTTTAGCAACAACACGGGTCAATTTGGGGTATGGTATGGTTGCTTACGCTTGTTGAGGTGAAAAATTTTAGCTACTGTCGTGATCAATACAGATCGCAGCCTGGTCGCAAGGAGAATCATGAAACCAATCCGTGTTTTTATATTCATTGCAGCATTGCTTTTATCCGCAGAAATTCAATCCAAACCGCTTACAGTGGATACTGTACCGGAACCACTTCAGCCCTGGGTTGACTGGGTCTTGCAGGATGAGGCCAGTTATCCCTGCCCATTTTTGTATAACAGCTTTAAAGAAAAACGTTGCGCCTGGCCCAGCCAGTTGCAGCTCGATCTGAGCGATAATTCGGCTAATTTTTCGTTTTGGGTTAAAGTCTTTGCGGAAAGCTGGATCCAATTACCGGGCAATCTTGAATACTGGCCACTAAACGTACAGGATGCACGAGCGCCTCAAGGCAGTACAGTCATCATGGAGCGAAACGGGCGGCCGGTCATTAAGCTGCAGCCAGGAGTCCACGATATCTCCGGAGAAATTCTGTGGGATGCACTACCTGAAAATCTGCAGATTCCAGAAGATACCGGCCTGATTCAATTGACTGTTAAAGATAAACTCATTGCCTTTCCTTCGATTAAAAAAGGACAATTGTGGATTAAGGGTGGTGAGCTCCAGCAAAGCGACAAGAAAAATATAGAGGATAAGCTCGATCTTCAGGTATATCGTCGTATTGACGACGATATACCTCTGCAAATATTGACCCGGTTGGAATTCCAGGTTTCTGGGCAACAGCGGGAAATGAAAATCAGTTTGCCATTGCTGAAAAATTTTATTCCAATGCGATTGCGTAGCCCCTTGCCGGCACGCATTGAGCCGAATGGTCAGCTATTGATCCAGCTACGGCCGGGTCGATGGCAGATTAATTTGCACACTCGCCATAACGGTTCGGTTCAACAGCTTATCTTAAACGCTGAGGATAAAAACTGGCCTGAGCAGGAAATATGGGTTTTTTCCGCACATCCGGAATTGCGCCTGGTTGAAATTGAAAATCTCTCTGCGGTCGATGCTCAATTAACCAATTTACCGGATGCGTGGAAGGGATTGCCCGCGTATCGCGTAAAAAATGGCGAATCCATGCGTTTCAAAGTGATTCGCCGGGGTGATCCGGATCCTGAACCTGATCGACTCAGCCTGAACCGCACATTGTGGCTTGATTTCGATGGTGGTGGCTACACAGTAAATGATCGGATTAAGGGCACAATGACTCGCTCCTGGCGATTGAGCGCGCTACCGGAAACGCTACTGGGTAAAGTGAGTCTCGACGGTAAAAACCAGTTGATTACTCGTCTGCCAGATTCACAACAAAAAGGTGTAGAGGTGCGTCGCGGGCAACTCGATTTGAGTGCAGACAGCCGAATATCTGCGTCGATCAAAACAATCAATGCACTGGGGTGGGAACAAACGTTCTATAAAGTTCGTGCAGCATTGAATCTTCCTCCTGGCTGGCGATTGTTTGCCGCTACTGGCGTGGATAATGTACCGGATAGTTGGATATCCCAATGGACCTTGCTGGATCTGTTTCTGGTATTGATTACTTCATTGGCAATTAGCCGTTTATGGAATGTTTACTGGGGTATATTTGCATTGGTCACTCTGGCCCTTGTCTGGCATGAATCCGAAGCGCCGCGGTTTATCTGGCTAAATATTCTGGCCGCGATGTCTTTGCTTCGGGTATTACCGTCAGGCAAGTTATATACACTGATTAAGTTCTATCGGAACGCCTGTTGGTTGAGCCTGATACTCATACTGATCCCGTTTATCGTCAATCAGGTTCGAACCGGGTTGTATCCGCAATTACAAATGCCTTGGCAGAGGATTTCGGTAACTCCACACATCGTTGAGGGCAAAGTTAAACCCCTGGAATCTCCGAGTTTGGCTTCGGTTCCACAGATTATGTCTGACCAGGGAGCGAGGATGGAAAAAAGATTGAAGCGCAACCTGGTTCCACAATCTGTCATGCCTTCTAGGCTGGAACAGAACAAGCCAAACCCTAGAAAAGCAGTTAATTTCGACCAAATCGATCCCAAAGCTAGTGTTCAGACTGGCCCCGGGATACCTCAATGGCAATGGCAACGAATCGATCTGTCGTGGAATGGACCAGTGGATAGCGGACAACAGATTCGATTCTGGTATTTGACACCGACCGTATCGATGTTGCTTAATTTTCTACGGGCTATTGTTATTTCAGTTTTGGCTTTGTTAGTCTTCGGAGTTCTAAAAGGAAATTTGAATTTTCGGCTCAAGGCTTTGTTTCCTTTGTTGACGATTTTTTCTTTGTTTTCGATTCCTCAGGAGGAAGCTGTTGCTGAATTCCCTAATCAGGAGTTACTGAAACAACTGAAGTCTCGGTTGTTGCAAGCTCCAGATTGCCTGCCGTCCTGTGCTCAGATAGAGCAAATGCAACTAAATATTACGCCGCAAGAGTTGCGTATTGAACTACAAATCGATGTTCAGGAAAAAGTTGGGCTACCTTTGCCAGGGCAGTCGGCTCAATGGTTTCCCAGACTTATCACTGTCAATGGAGAAGAAGCGTGGCCAATATATCGGAGTCGAGACGGTATACTATGGATCAATCTCGGCATTGGACACTACTCGGTGGTATTGAAAGGGCCAACGCCGCCTGTAAACCAGTTTTCTTTGCCCTTGCCACTTAATCCACACCGGATTACAACGACCACTGAAGGCTGGATCTTAGGCGGAATCCACAAAAACATTAGCCCTGTCGGGCAACTGCAACTGACCCGCCAGAAAAACGATGATCCCCAAAACTTTGAGTCTGCGTTAGAACCGGGTGTATTGCCACCCTTTGTCAGGGTGGAACGAACCCTTCAATTGGGGCTGGACTGGAGAGTAAAAACTCGCGTTATTCGTGTAACACCACCCGGTGTGGCGGTTGTTATCCAGGTACCATTGATTTACGGAGAATCGGTCACCACAGCCAGCGTCCAGGTAAAAAATAATGCAGTTATGGTCAATATGCCGGCTAATCAGCAGGCTTTTCAGTGGCATTCGACATTGGAGCACACTGAAGAGATTAAGCTAGAGGCTCCACAGACCAGCCATTGGACAGAAGTGTGGCGCGCTGATATTAGTCCCATTTGGCATATGAACAGCGATGGGCTTGCTGTCATTCATCACCAGGATAAACAAGGTCGCTGGCTACCGGAATGGCGGCCCTGGCCAGGTGAAAGCCTGAGCCTGTCAATAAGCCGTCCGCAAGCGGTCAAAGGACCTACTTTGACCATAGATAATAGTCGACTCGAGATCACTCCCGGAAAACGCGCACAAGAAGCGCGATTGCGACTGAGTCTTCGCAGTTCGCAGGGAAGCCAGCATAAACTCATTTTACCTGAGTTGGCAAAATTACAGTCTGTGAGTCTTAACGGTAAGAGTCAGCCGATTCGGCTTCAAGGCCGCGAACTGACTTTACCAATAAAACCAGGCACTCAGAATATTGCAATTAATTGGCGGCAGGCAAAAGTAATCTCGACAGTTTTCGAATCTCCCGAAGTCGATCTAGGGGTGAACAGTGTCAATACTACATTAAGAGTTAATTTAGCGCGGGATCGGTGGACATTACTCACTTCTGGTCCGGCATTTGGTCCAGCAGTATTGTTCTGGGGTATGTTAGTGGTTATTGCAGTATTCTCATACGCACTTGGAAAAATTCCACTTACGCCGCTAAAAAGCTGGCAATGGTTGTTGTTATTGATCGGTTTGAGTCAGGTCCCGGTGGTTGCCGCTCTTTTTGTGGTTGGTTGGCTAATGATTGTTGGATACCGCGGCAAATCGACATTAGAAAACAGGCTGTACTTTAATGCTATGCAGATCGGTATTGTGCTGCTTACACTGATCGCACTCGGAATATTGTTTGTGGCGATTAATCATGGTCTTTTGGGCTCACCGGAAATGCAGATTAGCGGCAATCAGTCTTCTGCTTATCAACTAAACTGGTACCAGGACAGAAGCGAAACCTCACTGCCGCAGGCGAGAGTCATTTCTATCCCGTTAACCGTGTATCGAATTTTAATGTTGATTTGGTCCTTATGGCTGGCATTATCACTACTAAACTGGTTGAAATGGGGATGGGGCAATTTTTCCAGAGAGGGGCTGTGGAAAAAGGCCAACCCAAAAATAGCCAATCCAGAAACGGATTCTGATATTGTGGATAAGAAATAGAGGGTTGTTATCCCCTATAGATGTGGTTTTTTTAGATTCTTCTGCAAAGAATCATCAAGGACTCATAGAATTAAAGGGAAATATAAATATGCTGAGCTGGGCTCTGACCCTATAAAAGTAGGAATAGCAGTGTCTATTATTGTTTTGAGAGATTAATGATATTTTTATTTAGACGGAATTGTGTATATTACGAATCGTACATTTTGTAAGCCTATAATCTGATTCGTACTAGTGAAAAACTGTGGTTCAAGAACATTCTCAGCTTCTTAAAGTAATTTCTGAAATTTATACTGTACCGGGTAATTCTAGTGCGTGGCCGGGTGTCTTAAGAAGTCTTTCTGAAATGGCAGGAAGTGTTCTGACAGCCTATTTAGTAACCAACGATAAAGACGATATGCCAGATTTGGCGGCCAATTGGGGGATTTCAGATGAGGATATGCGGGTTTATTTGGAAGAAGGTATGGCGGCCCACGATATACGCATGCAATATTCCCATAATCTAGTTCCGGGCCAGGTTTTTAGAGAATTTGAATTTATTCCTGACCGTAAAGCATACGATCAAAATAGATGGATTCAACACCAATTGCAGTCCAATGGAATCTATTATTGTCTGGCTGCCCGAGTCAGTCCCCACAGGTTGTGGAATGACTTTCTTTCTGTAAATCGGTTACATAGTCGGGGTCCCCATACAGATTCAGAAAAACTCGCTGTGCAGGAAACATTGCCTCACTTATCTCGTGCGATTGAATTGCATCGTACAATGACTTTATTAATTAATCGTTACAGTGCGGCATTGTCGGTGCTCGATAAATTGCAAATTGGACTGGTTATTCTCGACACTAGAGGGCGAGTTGTGGTGGCGAATTCGAGTGCGTATCAGTGCTGTGAAAATTCTGGTACTCTCAGATTGACAGTTACTGGTGAACTTCGAGCAATTGACGACGACAATGACCGGGCACTTCAGCATTTGATTTTGACAACGGGATTGACAGTTGATGGAAATGGCAAGTCAGATGGTGGACAAATGACTGTTGCCTGTAGTGACGGACGCTTGCTCTTGCTCCTGGAGGTTATGCCTATAAGGGACGATGGCCTTCCTGACCGGGACAATGTGCGAGGATCAGCAGTATTCTTGATTGATCCGGAAAGATCCGAAATATTAAGTGTAGACGGTTTGAGTGCCATATTTGGATTGACTCGGGCGGAGCAACAGATTGCGGGGTCAATCGTAAATGGCATGAGTGTTCATCAAGTAGCTGAAGAACGAAATACCTCGCAAGAGACTGTGCGCGGTCAGGTTAAATCGGTTTTATCCAAGACGGGCTCGTCCAAGTGTGCCACGAACAAATCCGTAAGGATTTGGAACTATATATAAGATGAAGGCAGGCCCTTCGAAATCGGCTTTCGGAAGCGGGTTTCAAACCACTTAATGCTGCTTTGATAAAGAGTTAT
>Ga0114934_10002132_pt1 | contig 12741 bp, 12 predicted proteins | sample 4SBtaG_2_FD_99695 | JGI IMG/M metagenome (GOLD analysis project Ga0114934, IMG submission 99695) | Deep subsurface microbial communities from Kolumbo volcano to uncover new lineages of life (NeLLi) - 4SBTROV10_white metaG | ecosystem: Environmental > Aquatic > Marine > Volcanic ... | reverse complement strand
CCCCACTGCATGTACATAAGACAACAATATAGCCCATAAGTGTTAAACAAAAAACAAATTAAAAGGTAATGCCAATTTTTTAAAACAGGATGATGTTTAAAGTCATGAAAAAATTTGTTGGATTGGCTCTCGTTCTCATAATCACGCTCCTGCCTGCTGTACCGCCAGAAAAAGATTTTGTAGAAAATGATATGCTGATATGCAAATGTGAGGTTCCCTCAGGAGATGATTTTGCTCCTGAAAATATGAGCATAGGTGATGATGCATTTCATTCAAAATTGCCTTTGCACGCTGAAACCTGGTATTTTGAGGGGATTTTCAACAATGGATACAGCATGGTGTTTATTATAACCCTGTTTTCCTCGGATGGAAATACTGGATTGGCTTTGGAAGGGCTTTATATATACAGAGAAGGGCATCTGGAGATTACGGAGAAAAAATCGTCATTTTCTTTCAATGCATCAGACGAAAAGCCCCTTATTAAAATTTCCGGCAGCACTGTAATGGAAGGGTTTGTTGAGAGAAATGAAAATCTATTTTACAACATCTCTTTTGAAGCAGGAGAAAATGGAATAGAACTGCATTTTATAAACCAGACAAGAGGGTGGCAGGGAGAGATGGGCGCAGGGTGGTGGCTTGCTGTTCCAGAATTGCATGTAACGGGAAAAATGAGATTAAACGGGAGTGAAACAAGCGTTGAGGGCAAGGGATACCATGACCACAACATTTTTTCGCTTCTCACTCCATTGACTGAGAGGGGTTATTTAGATGGAAAAATTCTGCATGGCTCTGTCTCAATTGTATGGGGGTACATAATGCACAGCATTTGGGATACAGACGCCTTTGCTATTTTAAGTGAGAATGGAAATTACACTGTGATTTCTCCAGAAAGTATGGAAATAAAATTTTCTTCATACATCTATGACCATGGTAGAAAAATACCCACAGAAGTTTTTATTTCAATAAATGATAATAAAAATGCCATTTTTGCCAAACTACATATAACTTCTATAGATTTCCATCTCATACGACTTCCCTTTCTTCGGTACTGGAGATACCACGTTAGGGTAGAGGGAAAAATAAGGACAGAGGAAGAGGATAGGAATATAGATGAAATTGACATCATGGAGCAGATGCTGTATTAATTGTGCATTACTTATGACACTCTGAAAAAATAGCATATTCTTTATACTTCCTCCCATATTACATTTTGGATGGGATTTGATAGAAAAACATATGTTATACCTGACAACACAAACTTTGATGATAAAACCATAAGAGTTGACGGGGATGTAGTGGTGGGAAATGCATGTGTGGTTGATTTCAACGTTGAATCAGAACGATTTTTTGCAGGAGAAAGAGCAAAAATAAATGGCAATATAACAACAAAAAGCGATGTCAGGATAGATCTTTTTTCCGTGATAAACGGGAATGTTTCCTGCGGGGGAAATGTATACATTGCCGATGGGACAGAGATAAATGGTAAGCTTTCTTTAAAAGGAGATCTTGATGTAGGAGACAATGTAGAGATAAGAGATGGTTTTGAGGCAAAAGGATGGATAAACATAAGAAGTCCAATACCCATGGTAATCTATGTGCTTCTATACCTCCTGGAGTTATTGAAGAGAGGACACAGTGATGAGGTGGAACGCATTCTTCAGGAATTAGAGAACAACGATGAAATCATCTCCATTTCTGAAAAGTACTTTTTCCTGCCAAACAGCTCTTCTATAGGGAATGATTGTACAATAAATGGCAGGCTCCACATTGGCAAAAATTGCGTGGTTAATGGAAATCATAAGGTGAAGGGGAACATAGTGGTTGAGGAAGGAAGCACGATATATGGCTCATTGAAAGCTTCTGGCAACATCGCTCTTGAAAATAACGTGAAGGTCGAGGGAAATGTAGAAGGCGAAATAATAAAAATAGGATTATGCGACATTGCAGGAGATGTGAGCGGAAAAAAGATAGAGATTTTCAAGAATGCAAATGTTTTGGGTGTGGTAAAAGCTGCAGAAGGTATACAATTTTTTGATAATAAAAGAAAGAAAATGAAGAAGAAAGTCGAAAGATTCAAAGAAAAAGTGGATATTGTTGACGAAGTTGCAGAGCTTTTGTGATCAATATTCCAGTCCTTCTCTTGCTTCTGCACCACTATCAAATGGATGTTTTATTTTCCTCATGTCTGTCACAAGGTCTGCAAGCTCTATAAACTCCTGGGGCGCATTTCTACCTGTAAGTATGATGTTCGTCTCGCCCCTATTTTTAACAAGCTCCATAACATCGCCAATACCGATCAGACCCATTGAAGCAGCAACGTTAACCTCATCCAGCACAAGCATGAATGGTTTCTGCTCCAGGATATCTGCTGCAAATTTAAGGGCTTCTTCCGCCAATTTATAATCTATTTCAGCTGGTTTCGTTACAAACTGCTCGCGCCCAAACTGGTAAATTTCCAAGAAAGATGATTTCTTCTCGCCGTACTCCCCCTTCTTCAAGAACTGGATTATAACAGCTCTCTTTCCGTAGCCCATCGCCCTTATAGCACTTCCTATGGCTGCAGTTGTCTTGCCCTTCCCGTTTCCTGTGTATACATAAACAAGACCTTTCATTTCTGCACCACTATCCCACTTACTCCTTCCTGCACCACAATTCTTCTCGTTTTTCTGTGCACTCCAACTGCTTCAGTTTCAATTTTATCCCAAACGAACTCCTCAATTACCTGAGATCTTCATCTGTTATGATCGTGACAGAAACAGGCACCTTTGATAGCTCTCCCTTCTTCGTTGATATTATTTTTTTAACTCCATGCTCGAATGCATTATCAACAAGCCGCTGTGTAGTTATGCCGTCAAATACAACTGCATCTGGCTTATTCTTCGAAATGGCATCGATAAGAGACTCGACTTTCACCTTTTCTATTTCGTTTCCATTGCTGTCAAGTAGAATTGCTGTATGCGTCCCATTAACCTCCGAAAGCAATTTCTTATAACCCTTCTGAGTTTCATTGAGTTTGGTAGATACGCTTTCCTTCGGATTCTTTGCTTCTTTTTTATTCCTATTCTTGTTGTTGTTTTCCCTTCCCATTCCATGCATTTCCATATACTGCTCTGCCGGTATCTTATTCTTCAAAGCTTTCATTATGAGTTTGTATGGAAGTTCTTCAACCTCTCTGGTTTTTGGCGCCCTTGCAACAAAGTCGATATCTGCGACCTGGAGCAATTCCTTAAGTATTAAATCTCCTCCTCGATCTCCGTCAACAAAAGCAGTTGCAATTTTTTCGGTGCACAGATCAACCACTGTCTTTGGTATGCTTGTACCCTCAACAGATATGGCATTTTTTATTCCATGTTTAAGAAGGTTTATCACATCATTTCTGCCTTCCACAACTATGATCGAATCGCTTTTGCCTACATTTGGTCCAGCAGGCAGATGCTCTTTTCCGTAATACTCTATTTCTTCGACCTGCACAGATTGGCGTATGATTTCTGCAATATCCTCTATCTCTTCTCTCCCTTCCTTTACCATTCCTGTGAGGATTTCTTTTGCCCTGTCAACCACCTGCTTTCTTTTAGAAATTCTGACATCTTCCACTTTATCTATGGTAATTTCCGCCTTACAGGGACCTATACGGTCAACAGATTCTATTCCTGCAGCGATTATCGCCGTTTCCACTTTTTCAAGTGCTGATGTGAGAGAAAGTGTGCCTTCACTTTTTCCGTTTTTTTGGTGCATATCCACCTCGATACGCCCTATTCTCGCAGACTTCTGCAGGTCACGGAGATCTAGGTTATCGCCTATCAGCCCTTCTGTCTGGCCGAAGATTGCACCTATGACATCCGATTTTTCTACTGCTCCGTCTACCTTTATTTCTGCCTTAATCAAATATTTTGCTGATGATGGGTCTATTGACATTTTTATCACTCCTTAAAATAGTGCATCATGAAAATACTGCAGTTACCTGAATGATCCTGAAGGATGATGTGTGATTTAATGAACATGATGATGCACTAATTTCATTTCACTATGCAAATGTATTATTAAAACCTTACGGACATATTTTAAATCTGCACCCCATTACAGGTGCATGAAAGAGCACATATTTATCGGTGCTGCCTGGCCCTATGCAAATGGTCCCCTGCATTTAGGCACGCTGGCGGGCTGCCTGCTGCCTGCGGACATATTCGGGAAATTCAACAGGATGGTCGGAAATGATGTGCTCATGGTATCTGGAAGCGATGAACATGGAACTCCCATAACTCTAACCGCTGAAAAAGAGGGAAAAAGCCCTAAAGAAATTGCCGACCGCTATAATGCGCAGCATGTAAAGAATATCGAAGAGCTTGGAATCACGTTTGAAAATTTTTCCCGTACAAGCAATGACTTCCACAAGAAAGTGGTACAGGATTTTTTCCTCCGCCTTTATGAAAATGGACACATATACAAAAAAAGTATGCTCTCTCCCTATTGCGAACATTGCGGCAGATTTTTGCCAGATAGATATGTCGAAGGAATATGCCCGTACTGCGGCGGAGAGGCAAGAGGGGACCAGTGCGATAAATGCGGGAAGACGCTTGATCCATCTGAATTGATAGACCCTAAATGCAAGATATGCGGAAATGCGCCCGTTATGAAGGAAACAGAGCACCTTTTTTTCAAACTATCTGCATTTGAGGACAGTCTGCTGAAATGGCTCGAGGACAAAAATTACTGGAAGGATAATGTGATAAAATTCACAAGGAACTGGATAAAAGGCGGACTTAAGGACAGGGCAATAACAAGAGATCTTGAGTGGGGGGTGGAGGTGCCTCTTGACGGCTTTGAGAACAAGCGCCTTTATGTGTGGTTTGAAGCAGTGATAGGCTATCTCTCTGCATCAAAAGAATGGGCCGAAAATATAGGAGAAACTGAAAAATGGAAGGAATGGTGGGAGGGAGATTCAAAACATTACTATTTTCTTGCAAAAGATAATATTCCTTTTCATACCATAATATGGCCTGCAATGCTGATGGCACACGGAGAACTAAATCTGCCATACGATGTGCCAGCAAATGAATATCTCACTTTTTCAGGCGAGCAGTTCTCAAAGTCAAGGGGTATAGGCATATGGATTCCAGATATTCTGAAAAAATTTGATGCAGATGTTATAAGATATTACCTTTCCATAAATATGCCTGAAAAACATGACACTGACTGGAACTGGAAAGATTTCATGGCAAAGAACAATAATGAGCTTGTCGGAACATATGGAAATTTCATCCACAGGGTTTTGACATTCACTCAAAAAAATTTTGGCGAGGTGCCTCCATCCGGGGAACTGAATGATGAAGATAAAAAAGTTCTTGAGGAAATAGAAAAAACAAGCAGAGAGGTGGGAGAAGCAATAAAAGCATGCCATTTCAAAGAAGGAATAAAAAAACTCATAAAACTTGCGCAGACAGGAAACCAGTACATGAACGAAAATGCCCCATGGAAACTGGTAAAGGAGGATAGAGAGAGATGTGCTACTGTGCTCCATATCTGCCTCAGGATTGTAAAAGCACTTGCTGTTTTTTCTGCCCCGTACATGCCATATTCAGCAAACAAAATATGGCACATGCTCGGATATGAAGATGACATAGAAAAACAGGAGTGGGAAGAGGGAATAAAGGATTTGAAGAAAGCAAAGATAGAGAAGCCTCTGCCGCTTTTCAAAAAAATAGAGATGGGTGAGCTGGAGGAAGAAGAGCCTTTCTCCAAACTTGACTTGAGGATTGCAAGAATAGAGAAAGTGAGAGAACATCCCTCCGCCGATAAGTTATATGTGCTCGATATAGATCTCGGGAAACTGGGAAAAAGAAGGATTGTGGCAGGCATAAAACCATGGTATGAGAAAGAGCAACTTCGTGACAGGAAAATTGTGATAGTATCAAATTTGAAGCCAGCTGAGATAAGGGGTGTGCGCTCTAACGGAATGTTGCTAGCTGCTGATGACGGAACCCCCTCATTGCTTCTTCCAAATGGTGATGAAGGAGAGCAAGTTATGATTGAAGGAATAGAGCCGGCACCAGCAGATGTGGTGGACTTCAAAGAGTTCATGAAAATTGAGATGAAGGTCAATAAAGATGGGATGGTTGAATACAAAGGGAAAATTTTGGCCGATAGAAAAGGAGCGGTAAAGCCCGACAGGAAAGTGACAGAAGGTGCCGGGATACGCTGATTGTCCTGGTAGGACAAAATTGTCTTAGTAGAACAACAGTTTATATATAACCTAATGCATTACATATACACGATACACATGGCAAGATACAGCACTATATCAGTTCCACAGGAATTGCATGACGAATTGCAGAATATGGTGAAAAAAAAGCCTGAATTGGGCTATTCAAGCATCGCTGAATTTTGTAAAGAGGCGATAAGAGTCCATGTCTCAAATATAAGGGCTGAGAGAAGAGAGGCTTTTATACAGCAGCTCAACCTTCCCAACCTTTTTAGAAATATAGAACTGCTATCCCAAACAAAAGGGGGGGAATACCGGCTGATATTTGAAAATCTGATGGGCTGCGCCTTTTTTGTATCACCTGATGGAAAAATAGTCAATTGTAACAATGAAATTGCTGACCATCTCGGATATGCGGGCAAGGAAGAGCTTATGGATAAAGACATATCTGTGCTCTTTGCAGACATCAATGAAATGGACGAGATGATGACGTATGTTGCAGAGAATGGCTTTGTCAGAAATTATGAAATAAAATTGATAAGGAAGGATGGAAAGCCACTGGATTTTCTGCTCAGCATTGGAACAGTTAGAGATAAAGGGAAAATAAAAGGTTATGTGGGCACTGGCGAGGACATAACTTTTAGGAAAATGGTTGAGGCAAGACTGAAAAGGGAGAGAGACCTATATTCATATGTAATAAACGAAATGTATGATGCCATAATTGTCTTTCAGGACGGAAAGATAAAGTTTGCAGGAGGACAGTGCAAATCAATAGGATATAGACCCGATGAAATTGTTGGTATGAAAGTACTTGATTTGGTTGCCAGTGAAGATAGAAAAAGGGCTATAGAAGCAACAAGAAAGAGGATGAGTGGGGAGTATGTGCCCCCAATACAGAGATACAAAATTATATCAAAGGATGGAGAAATAAGAGAAGTAGAAACATCCACTAGAATCATAGATTACGAAGGCAGGCCTGCCTCACTTTCTGTTGTAAGGATTGCCACTTAGCCGTGCTAAAAGAGGTTAAATAGCCCCTCTCCATTATTTTGCGATGTTTGACCTGCATGTCCATACCTCCTATTCCAAAGATGGGCATGAAAAGCCGGAAGTAATGGCAAAAATTTTGAAGAAGAAAGGGTTCAGAGGTATGGCAATAACTGACCACAATACAGTAAAGGGGGCATTTAAGAAATATGATATTGAGGATTTCATCATTATCCCTGGAATTGAGATATCAACAGATAGGGGGCACCTTCTGGGCCTGGGTATAGAGGACGAAATAAAAAGCAGGAAGGCAGAAGATGCAATTGACGAGATACATGATAAGGAAGGAATAGCAATTATTGCCCATCCTTACCGCATATTTTCAGGAGCAATAAAAAATTTTGAGGGATTAAATATTGATGGAATAGAAACTTTCAATGCAAGAAGTTTTCCGAGTCAAAATAAACGGGCTGCAAAGCTTGCAGAAAATATGAAAAAAAGCGTTACAGGCGGAAGTGACGCCCACTATGTCTGGGAGGCAGGGCGGGGATATACAATAGTGGATGCAGATAGTGAAGATGAGGTAATAGAAAAGATATTGAAAAAAGAAACAAAAAGCGGCGGCGAGATGTCAATAGCAATACCATTAAAATCTTCCGTCAACGCACTGCTTGCCTATACACACCGTGGCTTCATAAGGGTTTAATTGTGTGCTCCTTTACAGTAGTTACGCTGCATGCCAATAATTTCAAAAGATCTGGGATTTTTTCCTGTAAAATTCCCATCCATCTTTCAGTTCTTTCTTTATTTCTTTCAGGTCATCATCGGTAATTTTCCTGAATCTTCCCTGCATCTTGAGCCACTCCTCCACAGGCTTCGGCTCCCTGCTACCGTCAATTATTCCCTTTGATGGTCCATTGAATGTAATCTTACCGTTCTCAAATTCATATATTAGCCATGCTCCCGTCTCAACAGCAAGCCGTGCCATCTCAACCGTCTTACTCATGTCAAATCTCCAGCCAGGAGGACATGGCGCTATTATCTCCATATATTTTGGACCCTTTATCCCCTTCGCTTTCTTTGCCTTGCGGTACAAGTCAGTGGGATACGCTATAGAGGCAGTTGCCACATATGGTATGTCATGCGCCATTGCTATTTCTGCAAGGTTTTTCTGCTTTTCTTTCTTACCAGTCCACGTTGTGGTAGTCCATGCCCCGTATGGTGTGGCTCCGCTTCGCTGAACTCCGGTGTTAGAGTACATCTGGTTGTTGTAGCAAATATAAATGAAGTTTGTTCCTCGCTCCAGGGCGCCGCTCAGCGCCTGCAGGCCTATGTCATAGCTCCCGCCATCCCCTGCCCATGCCAGAACTGTGACATCATCCTTTCCCTGTGCATGTAGTGCTGCTTCAATGCCAGATGCAGATGCCGCTGCTGCCTCGAATGCAATGTTGAGGGTGGGCACAGCAAATGATGTTTTTGGATAAAGTGATTGAATCACCGCGCTGCAGGAAGCTGGCACTGTTATTATTGTATCCTTGCCAAGCGCCTTGAGCACTGTTCTTAAAGCTATTGTGATGGGACATCCCGGGCAGGCAGCATTGCCCTCCAGGACATATTCCTTCTCTGGCAAATCCTTTATCGATACCATTATTCCACCTCCACAGAATACCATCCGTCCTTATTTTCTTTCGCAAGTTCATACATCCTTATTATATCTTTGTGGGTCACATCTCTGCCCCCAAGACCTGCAATGAATTGTTTTATGCCCCCGCCGACAGTTGCCTCTACCTCTGTTGCCATTGCCCCCTCCATTCCTACAGATATATCCCTATCTATTACAATCAACTCCGAATTCTCTGCTATCTCCTTTAATTCTTCCTTGGGGAAAGGTCGGAAAACCCTCAGACGGGCAAGTCCCACCTTCTCTCCCTTCTTCCTCAATTCATCAACCGACGCATGGACCTCTGCGCCTATTGCCCCTGTAGCAATTATTATAGTGTCTGCATCATCGCATCTGTATTTCTCTACAAGCCCTCCATAGCTCCTGCCAAATTTTTTACCCCATTCTTCGTCAACATCTTTTATAACATTCTTAGCTTTCATCTGGGAGACGTGCATATCATATCTCACTTCCATGTAATACTCTGGCCCTATGATGTTGCCGTGAGTGATGGGCTTGTCCACATCAAGTTTCCATTCAGGCGAGTATTCAGGAAGAAACGCATCTATTTCCTCCTGTGGCGGTATGTCTGCGGGCATTGATGTATGGGACAGAATAAAGCCGTCGTAATTTATCATAACCGGCAGCTGAACATCTTTATGCTCCGCAATGCGGTATGCCTGTATAACAGTATCAAAAACCTCCTGGTTACTCGAGCAGTAAAACTGTAACCATCCGGTATCGCGCTGGGCTATTGAATCGTTGCAGTCGCTCCATATGCTCCATCCTGGCCCTATCGCCCTGTTTATGTTTACCATGACTATCGGCAGTCGTGCAAGCGCAGCCCAGTGAAGCATTTCGTGCATGAGCAAAAGTCCATGGGAGGAAGTGGCAGTAAACGTTCTCACTCCTGTTGCCTCTGCTCCAATGCATGAAGCCATCGCAGAATGCTCTGATTCAACTCTTATAAATTCTGCCTTAAGTTCCCCTGATTCCACGTACTGGGCAAGTTTCTCGACAATGGTTGTCTGAGGCGTGATCGGATATGCAGATATAACTTTAGGGCGCGCCATTTTTGCCGCAAGTGCAGCAATATTGTTTGCAGTGTCTATAACCTTCATTTTTCTTCCCTCCTCATTTCTATAGCATTCACAGGACATTCATTTGCGCAGACCCCACAGCCTTTGCAGAAATCATAATCTATTTTCGGGAACTCATCACGCTTTATAGCTGACTCAGGGCAAAAAACCCAGCATATCCAGCATTTGATGCATTTATCTTCATGCAATATCGGACGGAATACCCTCCAGCTTCCTGTCTTTCCCATTCCCGCCTTCGTCGGATAGGATATTGTGGTTTTCATTTTATCCTCAACCTCCTGTATGCCTCTTCTGCTGCAACAGCATTTTTTTCACCCGCATTTTTCCCCCATCTGTCAATAATCGCTTCTCTAACTGACTCTATGGTTAGATTGCTCATAAGTTTTGGAAGTGCCCCGATTATGGGCGTATTAACAACAGGAATGCCACCCACTAGTATTTTGTTCTCAATAGCTATGCCTGTCGCATCCACAGTGGCAACTTTGAAAGGCAAATCTACCTCTTCAGGCGAGCGGGGAGTATTCATAACCAGAACCCCGTCTTCCTTCAAACCTTTAGTAACATCAACGGTGTCCATTATTCCTGTGTCCAGAATAACAACAATGTCTGGGGAATATATCTGGCTCCTCAGATAAATATCGCTGTCAGATATACGGGCAAAAGCTTTTACTGGTGCCCCTCTCCTCTCCGCACCAAAAAGCGGAAAAGCCTGCACCCCCTCATTTCCTGACTTGAGGGCAGCAGACGCAAGGAGGTTGGCAGCGGTGACCGCCCCCTGCCCGCCCCGCCCATGGAAAACAACTTCAGTTAGTGGCATGGAAATGCAATGCAAAAAGGGCATTTAATACTTTTCCACAAAGGTGAATGCAAAAGCAAATTCAAAAATTTAAATCAAAATTTTCAAAAAATGAAAAAAGGGAAAAGAGGAGTTATTTTTACTTCACTCCCAGTACAAGAGGTCCTAGCACAAAGCCGCTTGCCGTCTTGGATGCTGCACCAGCAGTAACCGTTATTGTTGTTGGTCCTATGCCGAAGACGAATCCGCTGCTTATTGTTGTCTCGCCTCCTGCTGCCAGCGTGTCAATTGTTCCTGATGCTTCCTTGCCCACAAATATCAGCCCGCTGAGAGAAATTGACCAGTCTATGCTGCTTGCATCTTCTGTTCCTGTATTTGCCACAGTCGCCTTAACCCCCATTCCTCCAGATATGCTTGGAATACCTATTATTGGCATTGGAAGTGGAGCATAGTATATGTCCTTATGTCCATTTCTGTTATCTGTCCAGACAATACCGCCTGCACTCAAATCAGCTGTTCTTGTCTCTGCAACAACTGTTCCGTCCTGGCTGTTAACCTGCTCGGGTGTTCCCCAAGTTGCTCCGCCGTCCTCGGATTTTATGAGATAAAGATTTCCGCTGCTGACATATACACAGTATACCATATTTCCGCTCATATAGACAGCTGGGTTCGTATCATCTGCTGGGTGGTTTTCTGCAACAGGAACTGTTGTCCAACTTTCCCCATTATCATGGGTGTATGTGCAGTGGATGTCATAGTCTCCATATATGTTGTCATTTGTCTGATATACAACCACTGCATTACTTCCTGAGGTAGCAACATCTGGGTCCTTGTAGTCATGAAGCTCGTTGCTCACGAGAATTCCCTGCCATGGCCACACTTCTACGTCGCAATATTTGTCCATTCCGCCAGGCCCACCGCCGCCTGTGAACAGAAATGTATCAGAATTGGGATCCAAATCAGTGACTGTTTCCTTATATATCACTTCGCTCCTGCCTGTTGAGCCGTTCTCATGCTCTATGACAAAGTACATGCGCTGAGAGCCTGCATCAATTTCTATGTTGCTTGCGGGACTTGTGTCTGTAATGGACTCTCCGTCGTAGTATGCTCCGGCCGCTCCGTATCCCATATCAGTCGGGAATTTGTATGACTGGTCGTTCTTGTCATAGTAAAGATACATCAAACTTAATCCCTGCTCGTTGTAATTGCTGTCTATTGATGGAATTACCATCCATTGCCCAACATGTGTTGCTGCACTTTCAATCTGCTGAGTGCTGCTCCATGCAATTAAATATTCCATTTCAGTTGCAGTTGCAAGGTCTCCCTGCATCCATCCCTGGAAATTTCCGTATTCCGCCATCGGGTCTGTCCCGACATAGAAAAACTCGTCTGTATCTGGGTTATATATTATTTTCGGATTGGTAAGCACTCCTGAACCGCTTATCATTGTAGAGTCAATATCGAATTTCATAGTCCACGTCTGGCCCTGGTCAGTTGAATAGACAATTGGTGTTGTTGTCTGAAGGATGCTCGGCGCTTTTTCATATGTAACTGCTATTGTTCCCTGCGAATTTACGGCAACAGAAGGATGCAGATCATCTCCATCAGGGTTATCTGATGAGATAAGCACATCACCTGTGGTGAGTGATCTTGCATTTGTCATCGGTTTATCTATTGCGTGTATAACGTGAGCGGTTGTTACCTTCGCTGCATCATCAGAGACGCTCAATGCTGGGATGGCACTCATGCACATCATGGCAACTATCGCTATCGCTCCCAAAATTATTTTCTTGCTTTTTTTTGCTTCTTTCATGTTCATCTTGCCTCCAATATGTAAATATGTTTTTGTTTTAAATAGTTATCGCTCTACCCATCTAAAATTTGCGAGGGTAAAGGCATGAAAAAGCAAGGGCTACATTACTTCCATGCCTTCCACGATCTCCCTCTTTGTTATAGCTTTTCCCAGTTTCTTTGCAATCTCTTTGTAATACTCTATCAT
>Ga0114934_10002131_pt1 | contig 12741 bp, 12 predicted proteins | sample 4SBtaG_2_FD_99695 | JGI IMG/M metagenome (GOLD analysis project Ga0114934, IMG submission 99695) | Deep subsurface microbial communities from Kolumbo volcano to uncover new lineages of life (NeLLi) - 4SBTROV10_white metaG | ecosystem: Environmental > Aquatic > Marine > Volcanic ... | reverse complement strand
TTTCTTTTTCACCAGTGTTTTTCTTTGGAGGCCGAGCCAGCGGAGGAAGTGTTAAAGAAAAAGCCTGTGAAAAAGCCTGAACGGGCCCGAGGGGATTCGAACCCCTGTCACCGGCTCCGAAGGCCGGCAGGATATCCAGGCTACCCTACGGGTCCAGAAAAGATGAAAAAGGGTTTTAATCCATGTTTTTAATGACTTCTTCCGCCATTTCGAGGGTTGTATTGCTTCCTCCCATGTCGTATGTTCTGACCTTCTCTTCTGCAATGGTTCTCGCTATTCCGCTCTCCAGTTTCTGTGCCATCTTCTTCTCTCCTAAGAATTCCAGCATCAGTTTTGTGGCCAGAAGCATTGCAGTCGGGTTTGCCTTGTACATCCCTGCATACTTGGGTGCGGAGCCGTGAGTTGGCTCAAAGAGGCCGTAGTCTGTACCGATATTGCCCGATGGGCTGAAGCCAAGACCACCCACAAGCTGTGCGCTCAGGTCGCTGATTATATCGCCGAACAGGTTGCTCGTTACAAGGACATCGTAGTCCTGCGGATTCTTGACCATCCACATGGCCTGGGCGTCTATGTTTGTCTCCCATAGCTCTATATCGGGATATTCCTTTGCAATCTCCCTTGCAGTCCTGACAAACAGGCCGCTGGTCTCTCTGAGGACATTCGGCTTTTCCACCACAGTCACGCTCTTTCGTCCGTTCTCCTTTGCGTATTCGAATGCGGCCCGTATTATCCTCTCGCTCCCCTTCTTCGTTATTATCCTTGCGGTTACAGCCAGTTCATCTTCTGGGAGGTCGACGAATCTTTTCATCTTTGCGTTGTGCCTGAGCATCGGATCCCTGAGATCCTGCGGAACCGGGAAGTACTCCACACCCGAATACAGCCCCTCTGTGTTCTCCCTGAAAACAACAAGGTCAATATCGTCCCTGAAGTTGAGCGGGTTTCCGGGGTAGGCCTTGCACGGCCTCAGGTTGATGTAGAGGTCAAGCTCCTGCCTCATCCTTACTATCGGGCTGAAATAGACCAGCCCTTTCCCCTGAAGCTCGGGTATCAGTTCCCTGCTCGCTTCCTGCTTCGGCTTGGATGTAATGGCCCCGAAAAGGCAGGCATCTGTGGACTTCAGAAGCTCAAGGGTTCTTGCCGGTAGTGGGTCTCCCTCTGTCTTCCAGAATTCCCAGCCAACATCGCCATGGATGTATTCTGCATCCAGATTAAGCGATTTCAGAACCATCATCGCCGCTTCCATCACATCGTTCCCGATCCCGTCGCCCGGAAGTACTGCAATCCTGTGTTTTGCCATAGTATAACCTCATGCGGAAAAATGCAGAGAGATATAAAAGGATAATGGCTTTCGGACGGAAGGTATTTTAATACCTATCCCTTCAAGCATTCATGAGTATTGTGGAATGGGGCACAGGCCTCATCATCGAGATAATATCATCAACCGGATATCTTGGCATAGTATTCTGGATGGCTCTGGAGAGTGCCTGCCTTCCTGTTCCGAGCGAGATAATAATGCCGTTCTCAGGATTCCTTGTGGATAGCGGGACCTTCACGCTTCTGGGTGTAACACTGGCCGGCACCCTTGGGTCTGTTATCGGCTCACTCGGTGCATACTGGGCTGGAAAGCGTTTCGGAAGGGAGGTCCTTTTGAAGCACGGAAGGTATCTTATGATTACCGAAGAGCATCTGGACAAATCGGACGAATGGTTCGAGAAATACGGCGAGGTCGCTGTCTTCTTCGGAAGAATGGTCCCCATCGTAAGAACATTCATCTCCCTGCCCGCGGGAATAGCGGAGATGGATCCGAAAAAATTCGCAATCTACACCACCATCGGCTCACTTCCGTGGTGCTTCCTTCTCGCATATATCGGGGTCGTTATGGGAGAAAAATGGGATCTCATCGTTCCTTACTTCCACATACTGGACTTTGTGGTGCTTATTGGAATTGCGTTATTTGCTGTCCATTACATCAGGAAGATAAAGGAAATAAGGGCGAAGAAATAGAGAGCATCTCTTACTGAAAACGAACATAAGAGCCCATTCTACCGATGTTAATGACATATAGACCTTTGGAGATTAGCTCCGGGTTTGGAAGATTTGTAGAATACGCTTATTTTCGCCTATTTAAGTGCATCGTTTTCATCTCCTTTTTCTTCGTCTTCGAAAGTTGAGGAAATGTTCTGCCTATGGCAGAATTATTCCCCATAAACCAGAGAAAAATAATTTCCGTACTACATTTGCCTCTTCCACCAAAACTCCTAAATACCTCTTTCACGATATACATCTGAGGAGAATATGAGAAAGAGCCCTATCAGCGGATTAAGGAAAATTCGATTGAAGAGAGCACATCCTAAAGCGTATTCTAACTGGCACCATACGAAAATAAATCTCTGTCCGAGCAGATATCTATATGTCTACAAAGAAATTCCTGAGGATTTCGAGATCACTGAGGAAATACTGAGAATTCACTTATATTCAAATACAACTGGCGATGCTCTTTATCTTGACAATATAAAGATAGCAGGCCATCTGGATCCAAGAAATCCAGAGAACGATGGAGATGGAATAAGAGATGGAAAAGAAGTGATGGATGGCAGCGATTCGACTCTAGAAAACATAGATTTCGCCAGGGATACAAATTGGGATGACTTTTTACAGGCATATTTTGCCGCTCATGGAGGTGGTTAGATGAGGTACGATTTTCTGAGTATTGCAGTGATCTTTCTGGTTCTGGTAACAGCATTTTCACCATCTATCCATGCTTCAGGCCCTGCGTCAGAAAATGAGTATGATAACGGGCGATTAATAGCATACAGGGCCAGGGTAATACCGCATATTGATGGTATAGTATCACCTCATGAGTGGACCGATGCAAAACCATATCTGTATGAGTGGGAAAATGGGGGACCAGGTATGCCCATTAGCAGTGGCATGTTGTCTCTTTCCTTTTGTTTAAAACATGATAAAAGCAGATTGTACCTCTTGTTCACAATCAACGACAACGATACCGATGCGTATGACTCTTTAGATATTTTTCTAGAGGACTTTGTTCTCGTTCTATACCCAAACGGTACAGGTTATGAGGGGCATCTTTCAAAAAGCGGCGTAGGGGCATTTCCCGGTGCATCAAAAATAGATGGTAGAGTTTCTTCTACTTATCTCAATGGTGTCTACACCTTTGAAGTGAGTCTGAGTTTGATACATTACTTTAATTTGACAGAAAATAATACAGCACAATTCAATATAGGCTATACTGATGGTAATCCTGAACCATGCTGCGTTATGGAAGACGCAACTGTCGCCGTTGGAGCGTGGGGGACTACAGAACCAGGAATAGTTATTTCATCTGACTATCTCGAAGGTACCAAAGGCAATAACAGAGCTTTGGGTGAAGCAGTGATTGGGGCCGCAGTTTGTATTGTAGCCGTTGCCGTGCTGGTCTGGACATATAAGAAAGCCCACAATCGCCCATAAAAGAGGAGAGGTAAGGAGACTGCAAAAAGCACCTCTTGCTCCTGGTGTCTCCATATTCCTTCGTCTTCGCAAAGCCATAAATACCTCTATTTCCTCCCCTTTCTCATGATAGAAATTAGCGATGTGATTGCGAGGGAGATTCTCGATTCGAGGGGGAATCCAACTCTGGAGGTGGAGGTCTTTGCAGGAGAAATAAGCGCCCGGGCGGCCGTTCCTTCCGGTGCATCCACAGGGACAAGAGAAGCCGTGGAACTTCGGGACGGAGACGGGCGATACCATGGGAAAGGTGTCCTGAAAGCGGTATCAAATGTGGAGAACATCATTGCTCCAGAGATAATCGGTATGGATGTCTTTGACCAGCGTGGCCTGGATATGCTGCTTATCGACCTTGACGGCACCAAAAACAAGGAAAATCTGGGGGCAAATTCAATTCTCGGTGTTTCCATGGCAGTAGCAAGGCTTGCGGCGCAGTTCAGCAACTCCCCTCTATATCAGTATCTTGGTGGGAGAAACGCTCATGTTCTTCCAGTTCCCTTCATGAATGTGATAAACGGCGGCCAGCACGCTGGAAACTCCCTTTCCATTCAGGAGCATATGATTGCCCCGGTCGGCGCAGTGAATCTTTCAGAGGCGGTTATGATGGGCTCAGAGATATATCACACTCTGAAGCAGGTCCTCATGGAGAAGTATGGCCGTTCTGCCATAAATGTTGGGGATGAGGGCGGCTTTGCACCTCCGATGCAGGATATTAAGGAGCCCTTTGACGCCATTATTGAGGCTATAGAGCGTTCTGGATATTCGGGTAAGGTGAAGATTGCCATCGACTCTGCGGCCACCAATTTCTGGAATGATGATGGCACATATACCGTTCAGGGAAGGAAATACAGAGCTGGGGAGCTCCTTGACATTTATGCAGACCTTGTGGACACCTACCCCATAATTGCCATAGAGGACGGCTTTGCGGAGGATGATTGGGAGAGTTTCAGGGAGATGACCATGAGGCTGGGGAGCAGAATCCAGATAATCGGAGATGATATATTCGTAACCAATCCAGAGTATATTGAAAGAGGCATCCGGGAGGGAACTGCAAACTCAGTCCTCATAAAACTGAACCAGATAGGAACAGTCACTGAAACACTGGAGGCAGTTGAAATGGTTCATCGTGGCGGCCTGCGCACCCTGATATCGCACAGGTCAGGGGAGACTGCCGACACCTTTATTGCAGACCTTGCAGTTGCGGTGAATTCCGGACAGATAAAGTCGGGCGCCCCATGCAGGGTTGACAGAGTGGAGAAGTACAACCGCCTGATGAGGATAGAGGAGGAACTGGGTTATACAGGCAGTTACGGGCTTTAAATGCCATCATTCAATTGCTATCAACAGCACGAGCAGAATGGTAGAAATAACTGCAATTACTGGTTCGCCATATCTTCTGACCCTCTCATCCGGAACGGCGGAAAGCCATTTCCCTTCTTTTTTCCAGATATAGAGTGAATCGTTCATATAATCCATCAGAAGCGAGGATGTCAGACCGACAGAAACGCTCAGGCCGGGCAACGGACCTTTGAAGAGGATCGCGGAGCCAAGGATTGCGGTGGATGAGAGTATAAGAATCGATGGAATGGAGTGCAGATAGCCGGGTCGCTCTATTTCTATGGACATCAGAATGCCTGTACCTGCAGCTATGAACATCAGGTTGGATAGCGGCTCTTCTCCAGATGCCATAAGTAAAAGACCCATGACGGTGCCAGCCAGAATCGGTTTTCCTATGCTCATCCGACCACCCCTAAAAGGTGCAGAAGCCATGTATCCAGCCCACAGAAGTAGAGGATTATCGGGAGGAGAAGGACGCCCATGAGGTGAACACGGTTTATCCCGGTCATCGTCGGAATCATTCCTATTATCGTCGCCAGAAGGAGAATGAAGAGGCCGAACGGGCCGGTGAGGAGCAGCGTCATCGCAATGAGGAAGATTGAGACGCCTTTCACAAGGGCCGAATAGTTGATTCTGGACATCTTCTTTGCAGCGTATCTCCCTATCTTCAGTGTCAGGAAGAATGCAAGAATGGATGCCAGTGTGGCCGAAAACAGAAGGGCTGCAAAATCGCCCGGTGGCAGGAAGGCATTCCACCGCTCTATTCCTCCCCTGCCCAGCATGAGAATATTTTCAACAGCGTGGACAGCACCGCTCCTCGCCTTCATTATCGTGAAGAGTGCAATCAGTGAGAAGAGAACGCCAGCGGTATTCACTCCCGAAACAGACATGATGAAGTCCTCCGCACTGTCCTCTTTAGATACGGATTTTACTGCGGATGTGGCCGATGCGCTGGTGATTCCGGGGAACCAGCCCACAAGGAGGCCAGCAACGGTTCCTGTTACCGCAGATACTATGCCTCTCTTCCCATACCCCTCCCATTCCTCATCTGTGCTCTGTTCCGGTATTTCAGCACTATCTCTGAGGCTTATCAGGAGTGTGGAGAGGCCGAATAACCCTGTAAAAAGCGGGAAGAAGATGCAGGTGCTCGTGTCTGTCCTTATAGGGCTGATGAAGAGCCTGGATACATTGGGAGCATCGAGAAGAAGAAAACCGACGAACCCGGAGAGAAGAAATGAAGCAAGAGCGAAGCCCATCTGTCTGTATCTTTCCCTCCCTTCCGTCTTCTGACCCTCCTGCACGATGAGAAATAGAACCAGAAGGATGAGGATGTCGGCCATGTACGGCACAAGTTTTTCATAGGCCAGTCCCGGCGGCCCCATGAGAAAGCGGACGGGGAACAGGAAAACAATTGCGATAAAGAGAGCTCCGAGACTCCCGTATGCGGAAAACAGCACAGCCCTGTATCCACGCCCTTCCATGACGAGGCGATGGCCCGGCAGAACCGAGAGAGATGCTGCAGGGTCCGGTGCACCGAGAAACACGGACGGAATTATGTCCATAAACGAGTGGGATATCATCATTCCTGCTATCAGCGATGCGGCCAGAAGTGCGGCTGTGCTCCGATTGCCAGCGAACATAGAGGCTGCTGCAAATATGGTGGCAGATGACGAGACGATGAGAAACGAGACAAGGTTCACATGAATGCCAGGAACAAGGCCAGTAAATATGCCGAGCAGTACGCCGAGGAATGTCATAATGGCTATGAGGGCCAGCATCTCCAAAATCGCAGTGATTGGCATAATGGGGAATATGGCACATGGTAAATATGTCTTATGGATTCGCAACATCCACTGATTTCAGCACTGTACTGCTTAAATACTCTCCATCGATTCCATCCGCATGAAGCGCAGAGGCTGGGCAGGTCAATCTGCCCGTGTGGACCTGTCTACAGGCGATGTTAAAATAGAGAAAACAGATATGGAGCTGTTTGAGAGATACATCGGCGGAAGGGGAGCGGCCGCTGCCATGCTATCATCTCTTATATCTCCAGACATCAATCCGCTATCCCCAGAGAATCCACTGATTGTTGCAACAGGCCCGCTTACCGGCCTTTCAACCATGTCCGGCCGTCATTCCATAACCACAAAATCCCCGCTCACTGGAACCATTTTTGACTCCACATCGGGCGGTTTCTTTGGAAGGGAGATAAAACAGGCTGGTCTGGATATGCTGACCATCACAGGAAGGAGCGAGGAGCCGGTCTATCTGAAGGTCTTGGGAGACGATGACGGGGTATCTGTGGATATCATAGACGCTTCGCACCTCTGGGGTCTGACCACCTCGGAAACCCTTTCAAGATTCGATTCTCCTGCGCTAACTATCGGCCCGGCGGGTGAAAAAAAATTCCTCACGGCCAATGTCTGCAACGATTACTCTCACTTCTCTGGCAGGGGAGGTGTTGGTGCTGTCTTCGGTTCCAAAGGCCTGAAGGCGATCTCGGTTAAGGGTTCTCGGAAGGTGGAGCCTGCGGAACCCGATTCCTTCAGAAAGGCCAACCGGGAGGCGCTTCGTCTTCTGACAGCCAGTCCTCCGGTCTCAAAGGGGCTTGCGACCTACGGAACAGCCGTCCTCATGAACCTTATAAACTACATGCACATCCTCCCCACGGCCAACTTTCGCTCCTCCTACTTTGAGGGTGCGGAGCAGGTATCTGGCGAGTTCATATCGGAGAACTATACAGTGAAGAAGGATCCCTGCTGGAACTGCCCGGTCGGCTGCAACAGGAGCCTGAAGAAGGGAGACAATCGGGTGGCCGTGCCGGAGTATGAGAGCATCTGGGCGTTTGGGCCGAATCTGGAGAATGATGACATGGAGTCAATCATCGAGAGTAATCGTATCTGCAATGATTCTGGTATGGACACGATAAGCATCGGCTCCACGCTGGCCGCAAAGAGGGAGATAGAAGGGGATTTTTCCGTTATTGAGGAGTTAAAGAGGATCGCTGATGGCGATTCACCAGAGCTTCAGAGCGGCTCTCTGAGGTATACACGGAGCAGGGGACGGGAGGAGGCAACCATGAGCGTGAAGGGGCTGGAACTCCCGGCCTATGACCCGAGAGGAATATACGGTCAGGCTCTCAGTTATGCCACATCCACCAGAGGAGGCGACCATCTGAGGGGCTACATGGTTTCGCCGGAGATAATCGGCAAGCCGAAGCTGATTAATCGCCTCTCCTTCGCCGACAAGCCCGCACTTGTTATCCTCTTCCAGAACCTCTCTGCAGCGGTGGATTCTCTTATTGTCTGCAAGTTCACCTCCTTCGCCCTGACTGAGGACGAGTATGCATCCCTGCTCTCTGCCGCTACTGGCATCGATTATACTGCTGAACGCCTTCTTCGAATCGGTGGGGAGATATACGATATCGAGCACAGATTCAATGTCCATGCAGGGTTCGGAGAGGAAGATGACGACCTTCCGGAAAGGGTCTTTGACCTGCTCCCGAGAGATGAGTTCTTAAAGGCAAGGGACGAGTACTACAGATTAAGAGGCTGGAAATAGTTCTGTTTTTACGCCAGACGCACAGGTCTGCATTTGAGCGAAAAATACTTATAGGAATAATGCAATATTCTTCTGATAGTATGGTGGCTTATTACACCTATGGGCGCCAAGGTGACCACATCTCCCCCGCACCAGACCGTATCTGGTTGAGGCCAGAGGTAACGGCCATGCTGATAAAGGAGGGGATAGAGAAGAGCGGAAGCCTGAACAACCTTGGAAGGGTTATGGGATACCGTTCCCGAACGCACCCCGGCTGGAGTGTCCGTCAGATCCTTGTAGGAAGGCAACCCTTTCCCAGAGCGAGGCTTGAGCTTCTTCTGGCTTTTATTGGGGTTCCTGTCGATGAGGTGCTGAAGGAGCAGGTTAATCCCAGAACGATAAGTCTGGAAAGCACAGGTCGAGCCCTCAAGGAGAACGGGTTATGGTGCTACATGATAAGATGATGGAATAAACAGGATGGAGCATGTTTTTATTCTCCTCAGCCGACGGCATCCCTTCCAACAGTTTTTAGTATAACATACAGTTTCTCTATCATGATTCCATTCGAGGAAGTAAAGGTGCTGGACATAAATGCGGAGCATCTGGGTGTCCCACCAGAGACGCTTATGGAGAACGCTGGTCGCAGCGTTGCTCGTGCTGTTGAGGAGCATTTCGGCAGTTCCATGAGGATATGCGTCGTCTGTGGAACCGGTAACAATGCCGGGGATGGCCTTGTCGCAGCGCGCCATCTATCGGAAAAGAACAGCGTTTATCTGGCCTTTGTAAAGGGGCCGGAGAATCTCAGAACAGCGGTCGCCAGACGAAATTTCTATCGCGCAAAGAACCTTGTCTCCGGTTTTGTGGCATCAATTGAGGAGCTTCAGGGATTTGATGTTATCATAGATGCCATGCTTGGTATAGGTATCAGCGGTGGTGTCAGGGAGCCGTATCTCTCGTGGATTGAGGCTATAAACTCGTCGGATGCCCACATTGTTTCCGTTGACATACCTTCTGGACTTGGGACAGATAGAGCGGTAAGGCCCGAGCTTACCGTTACATTTCACGATGAGAAATACGGCATGAGTCCAGAGACCTGCGGGAAGATAGAGATTGCTGATATAGGGATACCAGAGGATGCAGACAGATATGTTGGCCCCGGAGAGTTTATCTACTACAGGATCCCATCCAGCACGGCCCACAAAGGTGATTCAGGCAGGGTGCTCGTCATAGGGGGCGGGCCATATCAGGGCGCTCCCATCCTTTCTGCCATAGCGGCTTACAGAACCGGAGCCGACCTTGTTCATCTGGCGAGTACGGAGGATGTTACCAGAGTGGCGGCAACCATTATGCCCGAATTTATCACACACCCTCTTTCCGGAGGACATATCTCCACAAAGCACACGGCCGGGCTCCTTAAGCTCATGAAGAATGCGGATAGCGTGGTTCTCGGCCCGGGTCTGGGGCGGAATACAGATACCATTGAGGCTGTGCGTGTTCTTCTCCAGAGTGCCCCCCCTGTGCCGTTTGTGATAGATGCGGATGGGCTTTTCATCCTCTCGCAGATGGAACCCGACCAGATACACTTAAAGGGTGTTATAACACCTCATAGAGGTGAGTTCTCCCGCCTGCACCCGTTTGATGCCGATTCCCCTTCTGAAGAGGATGCCCGTGAGCTTGCCAGGAGAGCTGGAATGACTGTCCTTCTGAAGGGCAGAGAGGACATAATTTCAGACGGCGAGAGGACGAAGCTGAACAGGACTGGCAACCCTGCCATGACTGTGGGTGGCACAGGCGATGTTCTTGCAGGCATCGTGGGTGCGCTTCTGGCACGTGGTCTTACCCCCTTTGATGCAGCCAGACTATCGGCTTTTATATCTGGATCTGCAGGAGACATGGCTTTTTCAGACATGTCCTATGGTCTTCTTGCCAGCGATGTTGTGGGACATATCCCAGAGGTTCTCAGAGAATATCTCCAGGGCATGTGAGGTGATTGAGTGAGCGGCCCCATTCCTGTGATTGACCGGCCAGCAATTCTTATCGATGAATGTGAGGAGTTTAGCGGGGAGAACTGTCTTGTTATTGCAGACCTGCACCTCGGTCTGGAAATTGAGATGAGAAAAAAGGGCTTCCGGGTCCCATCAATGGACGAAACGCTTTTTTCGTTGCTTCTGTCGATGGCCGATACCTCTAATAATCTGGTCATTCTGGGCGATGTGAAACATTCTATATCTCTGGATGGGCGGTATGAGAAGAAAAAGGTCCTTCAATTTCTCGCAAAAATCTCGTATATTTTTAAAAGAGTGGTGATTGTGCCCGGCAATCACGATGGGAATATAGGCGAGCTTGTGGCCTCCACGGAGAGGGAGAATATCGTTGTGGCAGATAGCAGAGGAATCGTGCTCGGCAGAACCGGTCTCTTTCACGGTCATGCATGGCCTTCACCTGAGGTCATGTCGTGCGAAAGTGCAATTATGGGACACAACCACCCTGTAGTCGGATTTGAGGATTCTCATGGAGTAATATCCAAAAGAGAGGCATGGCTCAAGATACCCCTGAGTAGCTGTATTGAGGATGGTGAGATGGCATCAATGTATGATTCAATTCCGCGTGAGTTGATAATTCTTCCTGCATTCAACCCGTATCTGGGCGGTGTGGATGTGGTGAGAGATGGTTTCATGGGTCCGATTCTTAAGTCTTTGCCCCAGCCCTGCACCGATGGCGCACACATTTTCCTCATGGATGGAACATATCTGGGAGAGCTGGAAGATATCAGAGGGTCGTGAGCAGGGATTCTCCATTTTTTGAGGGCTATCTTTATATAGCGTTAATGCAATGCTAACATGAGAGAAATGGACAGAAAATTGGAGAAGGAGTACATCTCTGCAGGGGATATAGAAAAGTATTCATACTGCCCTCTCAGCTGGTGGTTCAGCCTCAAGGAAGATGTCAGCAACGAATCGCTGGAACAGGGAATCGCTCACCACGCCGAGGTTGAGGAGAAGATATCTTCCGTCAGGGAAAAAGAGGGTCTGGCTAAACGATTCAGCGATATGATAATGTATATTTCCATGGCCGCCAGTGTTCTGGCCCTTATAGGTGTCTCCCTAACGCCACTCTTTCCTGACCCTCTTCCCATAAGTCGCATTCTTCTGGTTCTTTCTCTTCTCTGGATACTCCTTGCATCCTATTTCCTCTACAGGGCAGAGGTCTCCATGACGAGCGAGCGAAAGTACACCTATCAGCGGCTCGTCCTTATATTTGCACTGGTCTCTCTGGTTATTGCTCTCAATTCGGTAACGCTTCTACATGTCGATAAGGTCATGAGTTATACTATGGAGGTGCTCTCACTTCTCTGGCTCATGGGGGCGAGTTATTTCCTTTATTTTGAATTGAAGTACGAGAGTGTGGTTAAAGAAACAAGAGAATCGGTTGGTGTGGATGACCAGATAGCATATAACGATTATGGAGATGCAGAACTTATGGTCTCTGAGAGGTACGGGCTCACCGGTCGGCCGGATTACATAGTCGTCCGCAACGGCATACATATCCCTGTAGAGCTAAAGACAGGCCGGGTCCCTAAGGGTCCTTTCTTTTCCCACATAATGCAGATGGCCACTTACTGCATACTCACTGAGGAGAGATATGGTAGGGCACCCCCATATGGCATACTGAGGTATGGAGATAGGGAGTTTGAGGTGGAGTATACAGAGGATCTGCGCAACCTGGTTCTTCAGAAGGCTGAGGAGATGAGGCTGGCCAGAAAGACAGGGGATGTGCACAGAAATCACAGCCGTCCCGGCAAGTGCAAAAACTGCTCCAGAAGGGAAATATGCCCGGAGAGTCTGGTATAATTCAATTTAACTACTCTACGGTAACGCTTTTAGCCAGATTTCTCGGCATGTCTATCTCCGCCCCCCTCAGGTCTGCTGTATAGTATGAAAGCAGTTGCAGGGCTACCGACACAGGGATTGGTGAGAGGAGTGGCATTGTTTCTGGTATTCCTATGACCATGTCTGCATACTTCTCCAGAATTCTCGTGTCCTTTTTGAACCCGACGGCGACAATCGGGCTGTTCCTGGCTCCTACTTCCCTTATATTTCCAAGCATCTTTTCAAATGTGGAATCACGACACGCAATCGCAACCACGGGCATCTTTTCAGTCAGAAGAGCGAGAGGCCCATGCTTCAGCTCGCCAGCAGGATAGCCCTCTGCATGGATGTAGGAGATCTCCTTCATCTTAAGAGCCCCTTCCATGGCAGTAGGATAGTTTATTGTCCTTCCTATAAAGAAGATGTCCTCTGCGTCTTTTATGAATTCTGCCGCCTTTTTTATCTCTTCGTGGCTGTCAAGCAC
>Ga0114934_10002130_pt1 | contig 12743 bp, 20 predicted proteins | sample 4SBtaG_2_FD_99695 | JGI IMG/M metagenome (GOLD analysis project Ga0114934, IMG submission 99695) | Deep subsurface microbial communities from Kolumbo volcano to uncover new lineages of life (NeLLi) - 4SBTROV10_white metaG | ecosystem: Environmental > Aquatic > Marine > Volcanic ... | reverse complement strand
GTATGGTTTGATAATAATGAATTTGTTGATGTAACACCTGATCATAAATTTGTATTAAGAGATGGTAGGGAAGTTGAAGCACAAAATTTAAAGTTAAATGATAGTTTAATGTCTTTACATAGAAGAAATAAAGATGAATATTATGATTTAAAAGATAATGAATGGAAAAATATTCATATAAAAGAACAAAATAATTATACCCATTTTAAAGAAGATGTTAGATATAATCATAAAGTTGTTAAAGTTGAAATGTTACCATTTAAAGAAGATACAGGTTGTTTAACAATTAAAGATGCTGGTGAAAATCATAATTTTGCTTTAAGTGTTGGTGTATTTGTTAAAAATAGTTCTGATGGCAGAGGTTCAACAATAGAATCAATAGGAGGTAATCCTTCAGGATTTAGTGAATTAGATGATATTTATTATTTTCAAAAAAAGTTATATAGATCATTAAAATATCCAATGTCTAGAGTTTCTGCTGCTCATGAAAATAGAAATAGTGATATTATTATTGGTGGAAATAATGGCGAAATAGCAAGAGATGAAATCAAATGGGCAAAATTTCTTGAATTTTATCAAAAAAGGATTTGTGATAAGTTATTAGATTTATTTATAATTCATTTAGAATTTATTGGATTATCAAAACAATATGAATTAAATAAATCACAATTTCAAATAAAAATGAATCCACCTAATAATTATTTAGAAGATATTAGACAAACAGTATTACAAAAAAGATTTGATAATTATTCTGCTTTAGCAAATTTTGAAGAATTTAGTAAAACATATTTAATGAGAAAATATTTAAATTATGATGATGAAGATATGAAAAAAATAAAACAAGGATTTGAAGAAGATAAAGAAATATTACCTTCTGATGATTCAGGTGTGTAAATAAAATATACAATATAATAATAAAGAGAAACTCCAGTAATTAAAGGGTTATTACTTAGTTATTGGGGTTTTTTATATTTAAATCAATATAAAAATAAATATAGTTGAATATAGGTTTATATATTAAAAAAGGAGAGTTAAAAATGGTTAATAAAGAAAAAATTAAAAAGGCATTAGATGCTTTTGAAAATGATGAGTTTTCAAGTTCATCTGATACTTTAAGAAGTGAAATTAAAAATAGTGTTAATACTTTCTTAAAAGATAAATTAAAACTTAAAAATGATCCTTTAGAAGTATCTAAGGATGAAGAAGAGGAGTAAATAATGGCTAAACTAATAACAGAAATGAGTAATAGTGTTATTACTGAAAGTATTAATAAGTCATTATATGTTACAGGTATATTTTCTACTGCTAATATTAAAAATAATAATGGTAGAGTATATGAAAAAAATCTTCTTGAAAGAGAAGTTAATAAAGTTATGGAACAAGTCAAAGGTGGATCATTATATGGTCAATTAAATCATCCAGAAAAACCAGAAATTGATTTAGAAAAAGTAGCTATTCTTATAGAAGATTTACAATGGCAAGGTAATGATGTAATGGGTAAAGCTAAAGTATTAAAAAGTACTCAATCAGGAAAGAATTTAGCAGGTATTATTGAAGATGGTGGTAAAGTTGGCATATCAAGTAGAGGGCTTGGAACTGTAAATGAATCAGGATTTGTAAATGAAGATTTTAACTTGATTTGTTGGGATATAGTAGCTGATGCATCTAATCCTGGTTCAAAATATGTTAATGGTATTTATGAAGGTACAGAATTTTATACTGATGGAAGAAGATCTATTGATACAAAAAGAATTAAGGCAGAAGAGGCATATGCTAAAAAAATATGGCAAGTTTTGGAAAAAATTACCAAGAATATATAAGGAGGAATGATAACATGGATAAAATTTATGAGCTTCTCAATATTGAAAAATTAGATGAAGCAAAACAAGAGGAACTTAAAACAGTAATTGAAACTCTTATAGAATCAAAAATTGCTGAAAAAGTTCAAGTAAAATTAGACGAAGGACTTGAAACTGCAAAATCAGATATGGTTGAACAGTTAGAAGAAAAATTTGAAAATTATAAAGAAGATTTAGTAACAAAATTTTCTAACTTTGTTGATGATATTCTTAAAGAAGAATTAGTTCTTCCTGAAAATGTTGTTGAATATGCAAGACTTGGTGAACAATATCAAGACCTTATTGAACAATTTAAAGTTAAATTAGCTATTGATGAAGGTGTCCTTGATGATGATGTTAAAGGTCTTTTAAAAGAAGCTAAAGAAAAAATTATTGAACTTCAAGAAGAAAAAGATGAAATAGTTGCTGAAAAACTTGATCTTGAAGTTGAAAATGAAAAAATGTCTAATCATCAATATTTAATTGAAAAATGTGATGGTTTAACAAATTCACAAACAAAACACATTATGTTAGTACTTGAAGGTGCTGATAAGGAAGAAATTGATAAAAAATTTGATATTCTTGTTAATGGTGCAACTACTATTAATGAAAAAGATGAAAAAATGGATTGTCCTGAATGTGGTAAAGAAATTCCAGCAGATTCAAAAAAATGTCCTGAATGTGGTGCTGATCTTTCTAAAGATGAAAATGCTGATGATGATTATGATGGTGATAAAAAGAAAAAAACTAATGAAAAAAAATCCAAAACAGAAACAGATGATATTTTAAATGAAAATAAAAATAATCAAATGAATCAATGGAAATCAATTCTTAGAAATGGAACTTTTTAATAAAAAAATTAATATATAAGGAGGAAGTTTTAAAATGAAAAAAAATATTAAACAAATAATGGATAACTGGAGAGAAATCCTTGATGAAGGAGAAAAAATCAGAAATCCAAGAACAGAAAAAGCTACTGCTGTTATGCTTCAAAATCAGTTAAATTACCTTTCTGGTAAAAACATGAATGAAACAACTGCATGGTCTACTGGAAATCTTGATCCTAATTCTGCTGGTTATGCTGGTAATGGTGAATTTCAAAAAATTGCTATTCCTATGGTTAGAAGAACATTTCCTGAACTTATTGCTCATGATATCGTTGGTGTTCAACCTTTAACTGCTCCTGTTGGTCTTGCTTTTGCTTTAAGGTTTAGAGCAGATCAAGAATATAATGGTGCTACTGATACTGAAATTGGTTATAATTCAATGGACCCATCATATACAGGTTCATATGCAACATCAGCAGGTGAAGCTCTTGGTTCAAAAACTGTTCCTGATGTAGCTGGTCATCCTGGTATTGGTGGTGGTTTAGGTGTTGGTACTGGTAAAGGTATTAAAGAACTTAGCATGACGATTGAAAAAGCACAAGTTGAAGCACAAACTAGAAAACTTAAAAGTAGATGGTCTATTGAAGTTGCTCAAGATATTAAAGCAATGCATGGTCTTGACCTTGAAGAAGAAATGATGGATGTCCTTTCTTATGAAATCACTGCTGAAATTGATAGAGAACTTATTAATAGAATTAGAGTTGTTGCTGCTTCTAATACTCAATCTTCATCTTGGTCTTATACAAGTGCTGACGGTAGATGGGAAGCTGAAAAATATAGAAACTTTTTTAATTTGATCATTAGAAAAGCTAATAGAATTGCTATTGATACAAGAAGAGGTGCTGGTAATTTTATTATTGCTTCACCTACTCTTTGTGCAGCTCTTGAAACTACTAATTCTTTTACTATTGCACCTGTTAATAATGATATTAATACTGCTGTTACTGGTGTTGCAAGAGTTGGTTCTTTAGATGGTAGATTATCAATTTATAGAGATACTTTTGCTACTACTGATGATATTATTATAGGATATAAAGGTCCAAGTGCTTATGATAGTGGATTAATTTTCTTGCCTTATATTCAATTGATGACGGCTAGAGCTACTTTTGAAGACTCTTTTAACCCTTCTGTAGGATTAATGTCAAGGTATGCAATTTTAGATAATTTATTTGGTTCTAAAAATTATTATATTAGAATTACCGCTACTGACCTTCCTTAATGGATAGTTAAAATAATTAATAAAAATGGCATCAAGATTAATTTTTTGATGCCATTTTTGCGTCAAGTTTACTTTATTAAATAATTTATTATTTTATTGTTGACAATTACTTTTTAAATATGTATAGTGTATGAAAATTTAAAAGGAGATATAAACAATGAATAAATCAGAAATATCATTTAGTAAAGCAATTAAACTTGTTCACCCTGATATTAATCCTAATATTAAAAATGCAAGTGAAAAAGTTAAAACAATTATGCTTTATAAAAATAATCCAATTAAATTATATAAATGTCTTGCTAATTGGGGTCTTGTTAAAGCTGAAACACCACCAAAACTTAAAAGAGTATTTCTTAATAGTCTTAAACCTAATACTTTATATGATGGTACTGTATGGGTAACACATAAAAAAGGTTTATTTAAAGTAAAAAGAACTACAAATAAAAGAGTTTATTTTGATGATGCTTATACTAATGGTAAAATGCTTAAATTTTGTCATATTAAATCTGTTATAAATGCATTTAAAGTTTATGAAACAAAGTCTTGACATTATATTAAATCTATTATATAATCTTTTTATTCTTAATAAAAGAAGGGAATTAATTATGAGAAAAATATATTGTTATAAATGTCAGTGTTTGGTTGGTGAAGTAAGAGATGCTAAATTAAAAAAAGATTTATTGTTTCTTTGTAAAGATTGTTATGATAAAGAAACATATAGAAAAAATAATAATAAACCTTTTGACTGTCCTCCTGGATTTGAAGATCTTTTTGGTAGTTTTGTAAAATAAGTCTTGACATTAAATTAAATCTATTATATTATATTTTTATAATCAAATATGAATAATTAAATAAATTGAAAGTAAGTTATGAAAAAAGTTATAAAAAAATACTGGGCATTTGATCCTGTTTATAATAAATATGAGTTTTTTGATGATATTGATGAAAGAAATGAATTTGTTAAAGAACTCATTGATGATTGTAAAGATGAAGATGATATATGGGATGATGATCTTCTTAATGAAATATCAATAGGTGAAGGTATTGAAACACATCATGTTGTACAAACAGATGTTAAATATAGACCTGATGATCTTGATCAATATTTAATGGATAAAGATGGTTTTTACTGGCCTAACAATTATGATTATATATGTAATTATGAAATGAAGAAAATTAAAGGTTAAAAAAGTTTATGAGATATTTTTTTACAAGTGATCAACATTTCTTTCATAAAAACATAATCAAATATGCTAATAGACCATTTGGTTCTGTTAAAGAAATGCATGAAATTATAATTAAAAACCATAATAATACTGTATGTAAAAATGATACAGTAATACATTGCGGTGATTTTTCATTTGGTAATAAAGAAAAAACTTATAGAGAAATAATTTCAAGATTAAATGGTAAAAATATTTTTTTAAAAGGTGATCATGATAAATGGTTAGGAAATACAGGTAGTTGGATGTGGATAAAAAAAATTAATAAACAACCTATTGTTGCTTGTCATTATGCTATGAAAACATGGTATCTATCACATTATAATAGTTGGCAAATATTTGGTCATTCACATGGAAGATTGAATTTAATGGGTAAACAATGGGATATTGGAGTTGATGCAAATAATTTTACTCCTGTTAGTTTTGAACAATTAGAGCAAATTATGAAAAAAAAACCTGATAATTTTAATTATGTTAACAAAAATAAATGGTAAAATAAATGAGATTAATTAATGGAAGGACATATTCATATTCAACCAAGACAATCAGGTAAAACAACTACAATTATTAATTCATTTTTAGAACATCCAGAAAATACTATAATTATTGTTAATAATTATGATATGTTTACACATATCAAAAGACAATTAATGAAGTATAATAATTATAATGAATGTGTTTTTGTACCTAATGATTATTTTTATGAAAAAATGTTACATAAAGAAATTAAAAGAATTTTAATTGATGATTATTTATTTTTTGATTATAAGAAAAAAATTATAGTTAAAAAATTAATATATTTCTTGAATCTAGAGAGTTGTAGTATTTATACAACTCCTAATAGAAAATATAATTCAGATGATATAAAATATATAAGGTTTATAAAAAAATACAGAATACCTTATAAAATAATTAATAAAAAATGGTGTGATAATGAAACAATAAAAGAGTTATGGATAAATTTATTAACTGATCCAACATTTAAAATTCATGAATGGAAAGAAGAAGAAAGAATGTGCTTGAAAAAGGAAGAATTTGAAACTGAAATATTGGGAGAACTTTATAAATGACATCTATTCTTGAAAAAATACAATATGTTGAAAGTTCAGTTTGCGAAATGGCTAATATACCACCATCAATACATGGTTTGAATATTGATGTTAAATTTAACATATTACAACCAACAGATAAAAAATTAAATCATGATCCAAGAATAAAAATTTTTAAAAAATTTGATTTGTATAATTCTTATTATATAACATTGAATGATGTTAAACTTATTCATTCACCTAAGAAAAATTTTATTAATAAAAAACAATTAAATATTATATTAAAACATATTAAGAAAAATAAAGAGGCATATCTTAAATTGTGGAATGAACCTGGTATGGACATTATAGAATTAAAAAGGATGTTAAAATGACAAAAAGAATGTTAGTAACTGATACACATCTTGGTATAAAAAATGGTAATGATATGTATCATAATATTACTTTAAAATTGTTTGAAGAACTTTGTAATAAAGCAAAAGAACTTGGAATTAAAGAGTTTATTCATTTGGGTGATTTTTTTGATGTAAGAAGGTCTGTTAGTTTGAAAACTATTCCAATAGCTTATAAAATTATTAATATGTTAAAAGATACATTTGATAATTCTTATTTATTGGTTGGTAATCATGATATATATTATAAAAATCAAATAAATCCAACATCATTACAGCTATTTGATGATATTGAAGGTATTAGTGTTGTTGATAATCCAATAGTTCTTGATAATGAAATTCATCTTGTACCATGGATAATAGATGATTTTCAACCTGTTAAAGTACCTTATATGTTTGGTCATTTAGAATTATCAGGTATTGTTATAAACAGAGTTGGAACAGAATCTAAATCAGGATTATCAGTTTCTTTATTTAAAGATTATAAAAAAGTTCTAAGCGGTCATTATCATACAAGATCAGTAACTAAAAATATTACTTATCTTGGTTCACCATTTCATATGACATTTAATGATGAAGGTGAAAGAGGTTATTATATTTTTGAAGATGGTGAACTTGATTTTTTTAAATTTGATGGTGCTCCAAAATTTCATATTTTTAATTATGATAATATTGATAAATCATTAATTGAAGGTAATAATATAAAAATTCAATTTACAAAAGATATAGGAACAACTAAAATAAATAAATTGACTAATGATATTACAGAATTAAAACCAAATCAATTGTTTGTAGAATTTAATTTTGATGAATCATTTTCAGAAGAAGGAAATGATCTTGATGTAGATGAAATCATTGATATAAGATCAATTGAAAAAAAATATCTTGACAATGCTGATATACCAGAATATATTGATAGAAATTTAATTGATAAACATATGGATAACCTATGGAAAAAATTAAAAGCATGAAATTTGAATATGAAAAACAATTAAAAAAATATTTTAAATATCATAATGATTATATACCAAATGGTGGTTTTTGTTATAAAGATATCACACCATCTTTAAGATATTATTGTAAATATCTTGATACTGATAAAAAATGTAGACTTCATAACATTCAAATTTTTGATTTTCTTAAAGGATGTAAAACAAATAGAGGAAATATTAAAAATGAAAAAACCAGCAACTAAATTTTATACAAAAAAAACTAATGATATTTGGAAATCACATAGAGGTACTTTTTATTATTATTTACAAAAGCATAAATTTTATGTTGATGGTGGTTGGTTTAAAAAGAAAATTTTTAATATTATAATGTGGATATTAAAAAAATTAAATTTAAAAGGTGATATTGTAGAAGCATCTAATAATACACTTGTTATGAATTCATTTTCAATTAATAAATATGATCTTATGAAAATGATTACAAAACATAAAATTGATATTGAATATATATGGGAACAAAAACCAAGATTTTTAGTTGTTGGACAAGATGTTTTTAATGAATTATGTTCATCTCCATTAATGAATTTTTTAACTTATGAAGAAGAACTTCCTATTCATAGAGATGTACCAGTATATGATAGATTTGGTGAGTTTTATGGAAATAAAAAACAATATAGAAGGGAACAAATGTTTTGGGGATTTAAAGTAATATTAGTACCTTGGATTAATGGTTGTTTTTTATTACCAGATATTTAAAATTTAGTCGATGTATCCAAAATGGTTAAGGAGATGGTCTGCAAAACCATTATGTGCAGGTTCAAAGCCTGTCATCGACTCCAAAAATTATAAGTTTATTTTATATTATGTATATGATATTATTAAAAATATAAAATGAATAAAATAAAGGAAATAATATGTTAGAAATTAAATCTGTAGCTTGTAAAAACTTTTTATCATATGGTAACAAATGGAATAAAATAGATTTATATAAAGGAATCAATTTAGTTATAGGCTATGATATACAAAAACAAAGAAGCAATGGTGCAGGTAAAACTTCTTTTATGGAAATTATTTCATTTGCTTTATTTGGTTCTGTATCTAAAGGTCTTAAAAAATCACAAATAATTAATTGGAAAAATAAAAAAGCTTGTGAAGTAAAAGTTATTTTTGAAAAAAATGGTATTGAATATACTTTTCATAGAGGTATAAAATCTAATTTTATTAAAGTATATAAAGGAGAAAATGAATATCCAATTAATGCGTCTGTTAAGGAATTTCAACTTGAACTTGAAGAACAATTAATAGGTATGGATTTTAAAGTTTTTAATTCTTTAATATATTCAAATCCAAACAATTCAATTAGTCTTTTAGATACACCTAAAGCACAAAAAAGGGCATTTATTGAAAAACAGTTTAATTTAACTGAATTTTCAGCATTAAATAAACTTAATAATGAATGTATAAAGACAGTAGAACTTGAATTACATGATAGTGAAAAACAAATTGAAACAATTAAAGGAACTGTTGATGATTTAATTCTTGAAATTGCTAATATTAAAGATGAAAAAAATGATATTGATATTGATTCAATAATTACACAGGAAAAAGAGTATAAATTAAAATTAGAAGAAGTAAAAGATGTAACAGATGATGGTTTAAAGAAAATTAAAGATGATTTATTGAAAATTAGAGAAGAAAATCAAAAAATTCAAGAACAATTAATTAATGTAACAGATAAGAAAGCAGAAGTCAAAGAAAAGCTTGTTAAACAATTAACTCAAATTAAATCCCTTAAAAAACAAAAAAAAGATATTGGTGATATATCATTAAAAATTAAAGAAGCTGATAAGATTAGAAATAAGCTTAAATTTTATGATGATATTGAAGAAAAGCTTAAAATTAAAAAAGATGGCCTTCCTGATATTAAAAAACAACTTAAAAATCTTCAAGAAAATATTAATGATCATAATAATATAATAAAAGAACATTCAATTAAAATCAAATCACTTAATATTGATAATTTAAAAGGTAAGGCTGTATGTCCAACTTGTCATCAAAATGTTGAATATGATATTATAATAGAACAATTAAAAGAACAAATTGATGAACATCAAAGTTATATTAATAAAGAAGAAGAAATAAAACAAATTGTTGTTAATTCATTTGAAGAAATGAATACTTCCCTTAAACAAAGAGAAGAAGATATTGAAATACTTGAAGAAAAAGTAAAAAAGAAAAATAAATTAACACTTGAACTTACTAAACTTGAAGCTTATGCAGAAAAACAAACTAAACTTGATGAAATAGAAAAAGAACTAAAAAAATTAAATAGTTATAAAAAAGATGTTAAAATTCTTGATGATTATGATAAATTATTAAAGATTATTATTAAAAAGAAAGATAACTATAAAGATTCAATTAAAAAATTAGAACAAACTATTGAAAATAAAGAAGAATTATTAATTAAAAAAAATGATATCAACAAAAGAATTGATATTTTATTTGAAGTAAAATTGAATGCCAAAAATACAATTAAAAAGTGTGAAGAAAGGATTAAAGTAAAATCACAAAAAGTTGTTAAATTAAATAATCAAATTAATGAAAATAGTATTGATATAATTGAAAAAACAAAAGAACTTGAACATTTCAAATATGTTAAAACTATGTTAAAAGATGAAAACATTAAACAATTTGCTATTAGTAATATGATACCTATTATTGAAAAAAAGGCAAATTATTATCTTGGTGAGGCAGGATTTGGTTTTTATTTAAAGCTTGATAATTGGATAGATGCTGAAATTAAAGGACCTGGTATAACTGATTGTTCATTTGCAAGTATGTCAGGTGGTGAAAGAAAAAGTATAGATTTAGCTCTTAAATTTGCTATTATGGATATTAGTATGGTAAGAATAACAATGTTTCCTGATGTATTAATACTTGATGAACTTCTTGATAGTTCTGTTGATAGTTATGGTATTAAACAACTTATTGATATTATTAAAGTTAAGCAAAAGAAAAATAATCTTAAAATATTTTTGATTAGTCATAGGCAAGAAATGGAAGAACTTGAACCTGATAATATATATAAAATAATAAAAGACAATGGTTATAGTTCAATGGAGATTTTAAAATAATGAAGTGTAATTATACAGAATTTAATTATTATATGTGTCCATATTCAAAAATAAATTTAAAACATAAAGGATGTAAATATATGGCAAGAACAGAATATGAAGATAAGGATGTATGCCATTTTATTTACTGTAGTGAAGAAATAAAGGATAAAAAAAATGGATGAATATTATTTTTTAGAAAGAAAAGAAATTGATGGAAACTCAGTTTTTAGATTTGTATCTTTATTAAATGGTGCTAAAGGTCTTTGGATGTCAAAAATGAAAGCTAAAATGCAAGGTGAAAAACATAAAAAACTTATAATAAAAATAATTAAAGGTGATATAAATGAGTAAATTTGAAGAAGTTCCTGAAAATATTATTAATATAATGAATGATGAAATTAAAAATGATTTTCCTACTATTGCTAATGCAAGAATAAAAGTATTATATAATATGAAGAAAAAGATAAATCAAGGTAAATTAGTATTAGGTCAAATTGTAAAAACAAATCCTATATTAAATTATTTAACAAGTTCAAACGAGAATTCAGATGATGGATATAATTATATTATGTTTCTTGATGGTAATGTATTTCCTGTTCTTGAAATTAAAGATCAAAAAAGATTGATAAGACATGAATTGAATCATATTTTTATTGATCTTGATGCAAAAAATCCTTATAAAATTGTTGGTCATGAAATTAATGATTTTTTTAAAGAAATTGAATATAATAAAGATGAACCTAAATGGTTAGAAAGAGTTAGTGCTATTGCAGAACAAATTTATGATAATGATGATGATTAAGAAAACTACTGTTGTTAATTTAAATAAAGATAAATATGATGTTTATATTGGTAGAGGTTCAATTTGGGGGTGTCCATTTATAATTGGTGTTCATGGTACAAGAAAACAATGTATTGAACAATATAAGTATTATATTATTGAACTTATTAATACTGGTAAAGTTGATATATCAGAACTTGAAGGAAAAGTTTTAGGTTGTTATTGTAAACCAAAAGCATGTCATGGTGATTTTCTTTGTGAAATAACAAATAGAAATATATTTCAATTATAATAAATACTACTATTAAACATAATAATTTAATAGGAGAAAAAATTGGAAGTATTAATTTTAGAAGATAAAAAGATGGTAGCTGATATCTTATCATTAATAATGGTAAGATATCATCATAATGTTAATGTTTATTCACGTGCTAAAGAAGCATTAAATGATTATAAACCTAAAAAATATGATATAATTATAGTTGATCTTATTTTACCAGATATGAATGGTATGAATTTTATAAAAGAAATAAGAAAATTAGATAAAAATATACCTGTTATTGTATGTTCTGGATATATTACTGAACAATGTTTTAATTTACAAGAAAAATATAATATTGGTGCTTTTTTTAATAAACCATTAGATGTAAAACAATTAAATGATACAATAAATAAATTAACAAAAGGAAAATAATATGTTAGATGTAAAATGTCATTATACTGAATAATTTACTTTACTTTTTTATGGAATTATATTATTATTTATTTTGAATGGTGAAAAAATAGTTAAATGATTAATAAATAAAAGGAGTAAAATAATATGTCAGATATAAAATGTCATTATACTGAAAAGGAAATGAAAGTAGCTTTAAATAATATTGATAAAACAGATAAAGAAATAAATAAAATTGGTTATGAAGTTGAAAAAAAAATAAAATCAAAATTTAATGGCGTTGATCTTAATAATTTAAAAAATGTAAATAAAATTATTGCAGATGATAATGGTATAACTATATTAGAATTTATAAATTCACCTAATATGCAATATATGATTACTGAATTTCAAAAGAAAGTATTAAAAGATGTTGTTAATATATTAAAAGATGATTATGGTTTTACACATAAAGAAGCATCAGCAATTATATATTTTACATCAATATAATTTACTTTTTTATGGAATTATTATTTATAAGGATAAAAGTATATGAAACTTGTTATAATAAATGGTTCTGCTGAATCAGGTAAAGATAAATTTATTGAATTTATTCAATTTTCAACTTCTGGTGTT
>Ga0114934_10002129_pt1 | contig 12743 bp, 6 predicted proteins | sample 4SBtaG_2_FD_99695 | JGI IMG/M metagenome (GOLD analysis project Ga0114934, IMG submission 99695) | Deep subsurface microbial communities from Kolumbo volcano to uncover new lineages of life (NeLLi) - 4SBTROV10_white metaG | ecosystem: Environmental > Aquatic > Marine > Volcanic ... | reverse complement strand
CTTCTCCACAGGGAGCCGGCAAAGAAAGAAACCGAGTAGAATTTTGCGATCAAGAAAATTGGGAACAAGCATTAATTGACGAAAAAACCGTTTGATCGCGTGCGATGAAGCCATTTGTGCCGGGTGTGTTCTTCAAGATGGCAGCATACCCTTCATCTGATTTACGGCGATCAAAACCCGTCGTGAACCTATCGCTGCCATCTATAAAAAAAGCTGTCATCTGCCTGGTAAACTGAATCAAGGGAAGTCCTTTACCGGAAAACGTGAGAAAATGAGAGTGATTTTCAAAAAACGAAAAGAATCCGATGCTTTCGACATATCGTAAAAAGAAAAACAGACCGCCCCGACCCGACATTTTGTCTTTTGTTATCTCAACGTTTGAGATTTTTACTTGCTTTTTATTCTGTTTTATTGCCATATTATATCTACCTTTTGGGTTTTGGTTGTTGGTTTTATTGTTTTCTCATAATAAATATAATAACAATACCTTATAAACACAAAAGGTTTTTTTATTTCTCAACAATCGCTCAATTTAGGTTTTAGTCAAATAATTTTTATATTATATGGGTTAAGGGAGCAATGCTCTTGAATACTTACCCGTTGCGAGTTTGGTTAAGTACCTTGTTTTTAATTGAAATACATTAAATTTATAAAACTAATTTTTTTAAGTAATCTGACAATTTGTTTTTGCACATCCAGGTAAAAATCCACCCTAATAAAGAAGCTAGCCGTCCGGGTGTGTCGTCTAATTCTCTGATAAGGTTTTAAATAACATATCCCAAAACATCTCATGATAGAGGGGGCTTCTCGCTCTTTATCCTGATTCATTCTTAACAAATGTGTACAAAAATACAGTGTAGCTGAAAAGTTTCTCCCCATTTGGCCTTACAAAACTCGCAATGGTAGCGCTTGGATACTGGTATCGGGGAGAAATCTCCTACACATTCCATTTTACTGCCTACGATTCTCGCTTGCGGCAGGCTTAAAATTATATTAACTTAATCAGTAGCCCGAGTTGATTCGATGGACGACACGCGGCTTTCGACACACGCTGTGTACGATGAGGCTCGAATTTATCCATAAAAAACAGTGGCTTTTTTTGAAAGGTAACGCTTGGTGAAACGTTTGATGAACGCATTTTCCGGTTCGAGTTTTCTCTGGGGTTCCGTTATTGTTTCGCTTCTGGCACTGGGAATTTACTTCCTTCTGCCCCTGAACGAAACGAATCCGGCCAAATCGTCCGTCACCAAAATTTTCTACGCGGACAACATTTCATCGGCCCACCAGGCACTTATCGATCAGTTTAACCGTGAGCACGTTGGGAAAATTGAGGTTGTGCCGGTTAATTTGCCCTTCACAAAATTCAGTACAAATGAGCGCAAAGAACTGTTAACGCGTGCCTTTCGCAGCAAGACCAATCGAATTGATATTTTTGCCGTCGACTTGATTTGGGTACCGCGCTTCGCCAAATGGAGTCAGCCCCTCGATGATTATTTCACCCCTGAGGACAAAGCGCAAGTGCTCAACTACGCCATCAATTCCTGCTATTACAAAAAAAAGCTGGTGGCCTTTCCGTTATTCATTGACATTGGTCTGATGTACTACCGCAGGGACATTTTGAAGGAATTGCCGGATTACCCCAGGATTGAAGCGAAACTGCGCCGTTCAATCACCTGGAGGGAATTTATTGCTTTAGGCAGAAGGCTTCGTTCGGCCAATCGCCCCTTTTACGTTTTTCAGGCCGACAATTATGAGGGGCTCATTTGCAGCTTTTATGAAGCTCTGGCTGGCCAGGGGCGAACCCTTTTCGAAAATGGCCGACTCCAATTGCAAACGCCAGAAGCCAAACGAGGATTGCAACTGTTGACTGATCTGGTGCACCGCTACCGACTTTCGCCGCCTATTGTGACGCAATTTAAGGAAAATCCCAGTTTCCATTACGCTCTGCAGAGGGATGCGGTTTTCATTAGAGGTTGGCCGGGAGCCTTTATTAATAACACTTTTCCTGATTCTGAAGCGAAAAAAATTCCCAATCTTCAAATGGCAGCCTTGCCTCATTTTAAGGGGGGAAAACCAGTGGCGGTATTCGGAGGTTGGGATTTAATGGTGTCCAAGGAATCGACCAAAAAGAAGGAATCTGTTGAGTTCTTGAAATTTGTCGTCCGGAAAAAGATGCAGGAACTGCTGTACCGCAAAGGCGGTTACATCCCCATTAATCGGGCTGTTTACCGAGATTCTAGTTTTCTCCATCTGAATCCCCAGCTGGTTTACCTGCGCGAACTGCTAAATATGGGCGTGTACCGGCCGTCGTTGATTGATTACACCAAAATTTCAGACGTTATTTCTTACTATGTCCATCTGGCTATTCGAGGCGATCTGTCGGTTGACGAAGCGCTTCAGCGGGCGGCCAAAACCATTCATTCGCATAGGGTCTTAATTCACTGATGACCGGAACGGAAAAAACACAACTGAGGGCGATTGCCGGAAAATTAGGGCGATTTCGCTTCGAATTGAAGCATCTGATTGTCTTGTTTATGATATTAATCCTTTTCCAGCTCCTGGTATCCCTGGTTCACAAAATTTCGCTCCAGCGATTTCTCGAAAAAACTCAAAGTTGGTATCAGCAAGATTCGGCGGAACGGCTGGCCAATCTGACGGCCACATCTTTGGAGCTGCTGGTTGAAACGCGCATTCAGAACAAAAATCCTTCCAGTGAAGAAGCCCGCAAAACCATTGAGTCCTTGAACATTATTCTAAGCCAGGAAATCCTTCAACACAACGTACAGGATGTGTGCGTTCTGGTCGAAAAAGGCAACACGATTCGAGCCATTGACAACGGGCGGGTTTTGTACAACACGATTTTCGAAAACACCCGGGCCATTCCTCCGCCGGACAAACCACACCCGCAGGCCATTCAAATGTACGCCAAAGTGCGAAAAAAACTTATTGCTTCTGAGCAGATCCTGAGCCTTCTGCAGGGCCGCGAAACCTACCACGTATTTGTGCCATTTGTTCCGAAGGGTGAATTTATGGGGGCTGTTTACATGAAAAACACACCGGAATTCAGCGGGATTGCAGGGGAAATTATTTCGAGTTACAATGAAACGAGCCTCATTTTTGTTGTGCTGATTTTTTTGGGGCTGCTGGCGATGTTTTACATTTCATCCTACACAGTAAAAGAACGTGACGCCGCCCGGGAGCTGCTTTACCAGGAGCGGGAAAAGCAATTGGAGGAACGGATTCATTACCAGAAAGAAGCCCTTTTTGCCAAGCGCATTTACCACACACACCATAAGGCGGAAAAGGTCATGGGCTTTATCAAGGAAGATTTGCGCTCCCTGAACGATTCGGATATGGAGGAAATCAAGTACAGGGTGACCAAATACGCCAATTTTATTTCCCGCGTGATTTACGATATGAAATGGTACGACCCGCCGGTGCAAACGATTCGGAATCCCCTGTTTCAAACAAATCTGAACGAACTGATTCAATTTATTGTAAAGAACATTTTCCTGCGCATTTCGCAGGACAGCGGCCGCGTGAAATTCCATCTGGAGTTAGATGCAAAACTACCTGTGGTTCATATCAATGAGTTTGTGGCTTGGGAAATCATTGAACCGCTGATCCAGAACAGTATGGATCACGGCGGTGGCAGCAAGCTTAATATCACGATTCGAACCCAGTATTTCCCGGAAGAAAAGATCTCCAGGATTCTAATTTCCGATGACGGGCAGGGCATTCGACCCGACTTGCTCAAGAAAAATGAGGAGGGGGTTAAACAGATTTTCATGGAGAATGTTTCGACCAAAGACAACAGTAGCAACTCGGGGTACGGGTGTTACATTGCTTACGAAATCTCGCGGCAGCGCTGCGGATGGGATCTGGATGCCGAAAATCTCCCTGAAGGCGGATGCCAATTTGTATTAAGCATTCCAAACCAAACTGGGTGAAGCCTGCTTTGGCATTGAATTCCTGAATTTTCTTGAAATTTTAAAATGTCATTTTAAATCTTCAAGAATCATTTGCGTCTGATTTTTTGTCAATTGAAACGATTGGGTAAAAAATGAATCTAAACGAAGCCATTAACCTTTTGTTAATTGAAGACGAAGCTTACGATGTGGAGCGAATTCGAAAAACTCTTAGGCCGTTTGAAAAAAATATTCACATTCGCGAGGTGGTTTCCGATGGCCTCATGGCAATTGAGCTTCTGAAAAAAGACCACCGGCTCTACGATGTGGTGATTATGGATTTTCAAATCATGGGCGGGCTGCGTGGAGAAAATCTGATTCGGAAAATCAAGGGAATCGACCCCGCGATTCAGATCATTGTGGTTACCAAAATGACGGTCAATATTACGGATTTCGAATTTGCGAACAAGTTGATTGAAGCCGGAGCCATGTGGTACTGCACCAAGTACCCGGGCGACATTGAAGAGTACATTTACCAGCCCACGGATTTTATTCTGAATATTTTAAATGCCTACGAAAAAAAGAAATTGGAAAAGGAAAGGCAAAAAACAAAGCGCCGCTTGCAGGAATCCGTAGCCAGCATTTTGGAGCGAAAGAAAATTATTGGGGAATCGTCAGCCATTCAGAAACTCCGGGAACAGATTGAAATCTGTGCTCAAAATGAAGCCATTGTGCTCATCCGTGGGGCTTCCGGAACAGGCAAAGAATTGGTTGCGACGAATATCCACTATTTGGGGCATCGGCGATTTGAAAATTTTGTGCCCATTAATTGCGGCAGCCTGCCTCCCAATTTAATTGAAAGCGAGCTTTTTGGTTTTGAGCGAGGGGCGTTCACCGGAGCCAGCAGCGAGAAGAAGGGATTGTTTGAAGTGGCTCACAAAGGCACCGTTTTTCTGGACGAAATCACGGAACTTCCCCTGTCAGCTCAATCGAAATTGCTTCGGGTCATTCAGGAGGGTGAGATTGACAAAATCGGCCGCACACGGCCTTTTCGCGTGGATGTGCGCATTATTGCTGCGACCAATAAAAATCTCGAAAAGGAAGTCCGTGAAGGGCGTTTTCGAGAGGATTTGTATTATCGTCTCAATGTAGTTTCCCTTCGGGTTTTGCCACTCAAAGAACGCCGCGAGGATATTCCGCTTTTGGTTGATTATTTTCTAAAATATTTCAGTGCCAATATGAGTGTTAAACTACCGGTGATTGAAGATGAAGCCATGGAGTTGCTGACTCAGTACAATTGGCCGGGGAACGTGAGGGAATTGCAGAATGTGGTTCAGCGGCTACTTCTGATGGGAAAATCACCCGTCAATGTTTCTCAGGTGAAGGGGGCGCTTGGCTTTTTGGAGACCGTGAGACAAATACCAAAACAGTCGACGTCTGGTTTTTGGTCAAAGCAAAAAATGCCTACTTGGCGGGACATGGAGCAGCGTATTCAGCGGGAATATTTTCAGTTTGTAAGGGAAAATACAAGCTCCGATGCCGAGGCCGCCCGGATTTTGGGTTTGGCGCCGCCCAATTTTCATCGGATGTGTAAGCGGTTGGGGTTAAAGTGAGAAAGTTCGACCCTAAAATATTGAGCTTTGGGATGGCATGTTTAGTAAATCGGCAACGCTTTTTTGGGATTTCGAGTGAAAGTAATTTGCTTTAACACCGAAAACTTACGTAAATTGAATTGGAATAAAAACCGACAACATCGCTTGTTCCAAAATTCCCATACAAAATACTTTTACAATTGAGAAGGATAATTTGGGCGATTGTCCACAGGCACCAGAATCCCCATATTGGCAATTTGGGAAAAATAAACAAATTGGGTTCTTTCAATTTTCTCTCTTATAACATCTTTCTTTGAGTTCCTACAGTGATAACCGGATAATCTGTGGATAGCGACAAAAGATTGGCCATGCAAGTCGTTGCCAAACCATCAATTATTTTACCTGTTTTTACATGTCTATTTTCTTATGAGTCATCAAAGAAATTTTTCTCTCAGCCTTATTCAAATGATAACAGCTATTATCATTATGATAATAATTGCCAGCCAATATCAAATAATATTATATGTAAAACAAACAGTTAAGTCGGTCAAATCCTTTGGCTTAGTTATTGCAAAAACAAGAATACTGCCTGTGAGTTTTGAATCGGCCGAAACTATCTTACAAGGATTCTAAATCACCATGAAGATTTTACGAAAACTTTTCGTCCTTTTTTTTCTTCTGAATTTTGCCGCACCCGGCTTTGCCTTTCTCCACAGCAAGGGCGATAGGATTGTCGATTCCGACGGGAAGGAAATTCTTCTCAAGGGTCTGGGTCTGGGCGGCTGGCTCGTACCGGAGGGGTACATGCTGCATATTCCCGGTTACGGATCGCCATCATCTATTCGACAAAAAATTCTAGATCTGATTGGTCCCGAAGCGACCGAGGAGTTCTTTTCCCGCTATCGACAAAATTACGTGAATGAAGTGGACATTCAAAAGATTGCCGAGTGGGGATTTAATTCTATTCGCCTGCCCTTCAATTATCGCTTGTTAAGTCCTGAAGATCAACCCGGGGTGTTTCTTGACAGCGGATTTCAGCTTCTTGATCGGGTGCTGCAGTGGTGCAAAGAAAACCACCTCTACCTGATTTTGGATATGCACTGTGCCCCGGGGGGACAGAACAAGGACAACATCAGCGACAGTGACGGGCAGGAGGCACGCCTGTGGACGGAGCCTGACAATCAGGACCGCACGGTGGATATCTGGACTAAGATTGCCAAACGGTACGCCAACGAGGAGTGGATTGGCGGCTATGACCTGCTGAACGAACCGGTTTTGCCGAGCGGCGTCACCAACACGCAGCTCCGCGCCTTTTACATGCGCCTGACCCGTGAAATCAGAAAAGTCGATCCTAATCACATGGTTTTTATTGAAGGCAATTGGTACGCGACGGATTTTCGCAACCTCACCCCGCCGTTTGACACCAACATGGCTTACAGCTTTCATAAGTACTGGAATGAAAATACGCAGGCGAGTATTCAGTCCTATTTGCAGCTTCGGGCCAACTTTCGTGTACCGCTCTGGCTGGGGGAATCGGGCGAGAATTCCAATCCATGGTTTCACGAGGCCGTTTCGTTGATGGAAAAAAATAACATCGGTTGGTGTTGGTGGACGCATAAAAAAGTGGCGACAATTACCAGCCCTTACTCGGCGCCACTTAAGCCGGCGTACAACCGAATTCTCAAATACTGGCAGGGACAGGCGCCTCGGCCTGACGTGAGTTTTGCCAAACAAGCCCTTTTTGAGATGGCGGACAATCTGGCGCTTGACAGTTGCAGCTATCACCCCGATGTGGTGGATGCTCTGCTCAGAGAAGATTTTAATTCGCGGCCCATTCCCTACAAAGCCCAGACCATCCCGGGCACGCTTGCCTGCGTGGACTACGATATGGGCAACGTTGGTGTGAGTTATTTCGATGTCCAGTACGAAAATATTCATGGTCTCGGCAGCGGGGAATCGGGCAATCAGGGTGGCAGTTATCGCAATGATGGCGTGGATATTGAAGCCAGCAACGACCCCCAGGCCGTTCCCTACAATGTGGGCTGGATTGAGACGGGCGAGTGGCTAAAATTTACGGTGAATGTGGCTTACAAAGGGACCTACACGGTACGGGCCCGGTTGGCGGCACCTCAGGCCGGTGGTGCCCTGCGTCTTTCGTGGGATGGAAATGCCGCCACTCAGGCTCTCGTGGTTCAAAATACCGGCGGCTGGAAAACATGGAAATGGCAGAATTTGTCGGATGTTAGCCTTTTACAGGGACGGCACACCCTTAAAGTGGAATTTGTTCGCGGCGGATTCAATATTGAAGCCCTGCAATTTGTGCCTAAAAGCAGCGGTGTGAAGGGCTCTTTTTTTGAGCGAGTAAAGCCCGACGTCTGGCTGGGACAAAATTATCCCAATCCCTTCACGAAGAGCACGGAGATTCCGATTTTGTTGTACGGTACCGAAAAGCTGAATATCAAAATCTACAATATTTCCGGGGAACTGGTGAAGACGATTTTCAACGGAGAACATCCGGCTAATTTGGAACGGTTTGTCTGGGATGGGAGAGACGACAGAAATCAGCCGGTCGCATCGGGGCGATATTTTTATTGTCTGAAGGCTGGAGGTATTCAAAAGGTAAAACTGATGATTCTTGAGAGATAAACTGATGCCGGTCATTTACGTCCGCTTGGGAAGAAGGGTTAACACGCAGCCCATGCACTTCAATGGTTTGATGCGATGAAAAGATTTTATTCTGTGTTTCTCGTTTGGTTTTTGCTGGAGCCTATTGTGGGATTTACTCACCAGGCATTTGCCGATATTTACCATCGGTGCGGTGGGACCACGACCTACAGGGACGGCAAGGGGCGTCTTTGGCAGAGCGACCGGAGCTACCTGCCGGGAAGCTGGGGATATACGAATCCCGGCATCGGAAGAGCCTCCACAACGCATGCTATTTCCGGGACGGATGACGATGCGCTTTACCAGACCGAACGCTACGGCCCCAATGTAAGCTATCGCTACGACGGATTGGCGAATGGTGTTTATGAAGTGACGCTGAAATTTTGTGAATTCTATTGGCAGGCGAGCAAGAAACGCATTTTTGACGTGGCGATTAATAATATTTTATTTCTGGATGACCTTGATATTTTTGCTCGGGTAGGCGGAAATTCTGTGCTGGATTTCCATTTTAAAGTCAAGGTAACCGACGGAACTCTGCTTATCACGGTGCCACAGGTAAAAGCGGATTACGCCAAATTTGATGCTATTGCCGTTGTTCAGGCTCAAAGAGATGCAATCGCTCCAACGTCTCCGGTCAACCTCCGGGCTTATTCATCTAATGGAGAGGTTCTGTTGAAATGGCCGCGCAATTCAGAACCCGATATTCAGGGCTACAACTTGTATCGTTCAGTGGCTGCGGGCGGTCCCTTCCATAAAATCAATCAAAATCTCATCAAAGGTACCTCTTCCCTTTTGCAATTCAGCGATCCAGGCTTGGAAAAAGGGGAAACCTATTTCTATTACGTGACCGCCGTAGACGCTTCGGATAATGAAAGCGCCAACTCAAAGGTAATATCGGTTTTTATCAGCGGTAGAGAGCGGAATTTTTGGTCTATCCCGGATGCGGCCTGGACACGAACGATAGGTGATCATCCTCCCGGCGCCACAGGCAGAACAAAACGAGGGATTCCGCTGGGAGGAATTGGTGCAGGCAACTTTATGTTTAATCTCTGTGGGACCTTTGGCCCGTGGGAATTTAAAATTGGCAGCCACGAGGAAAAATTTCTAAGTCAAGCGGCTTTCCACATTTTTGAGAAAGTCAAAAATCAAAGTCCTCAACTAAAAACATTGGCTACAGAAGATGTTTTGCCCGCCTGGAATCGCCTCCAAATTGGGGACGGCAGTTACTTTGCTCTCTATCCCAAAGCCTGGTTTACGTATCAATTTCCAATGGCAGATGTCTCTTTGAAGCAATTCACGCCCATTATTCCCCATAATTACCGAGAAACAAGCTATCCGGTTGGAATCTTTCAGTTTAAATTATTCAACCCAACTTCCGACACAATTCAAATTGGTCTCATGTTTACCTTTCCGAATGCCGGTTATGCTGATGAAACCCGTACTGGTTTTCAAAGCCGTGCTCTGCAAGAAGATGGTGTTACAGGGGTGATTTTGAAAGCGGTGAGCCCTCGGAATTCAGCAGTCACGCAGAATACAGAATGGTGCATCGCCACGAAACAGATATTGGGGGCAACGGTAACGTTCACCTCTTCGTGGGATGCTTCCGGTGATGGTCGTGATATTTATAATGAGTTTGGTGATGACGGCAATTTGAATGATGGTTCCCTCGATAATTCTCACTCCGCTGGTGCTGTGGCTGTACGGATTTCATTACCTCCAGGCCAGAAAGCCATTGTCCCATTCGTTTTGAGCTGGGATTTCCCAATTGTGAGGTTTGGTCAGGGCACAGAGTGGTACAGGAGGTATACAGAATATTCTGGCCATTCCCCGGGCCATTCTTTTCAAATTGCGAAAGAGGCTTTATTAAATTATCAGAATTGGGAGGCAGAGGTTGATCAGTGGCAGAGCTTAATCATAAATGAGCCTTCCTACCCAGATTGGTTAAAGCAGGGCGCTTTAAATGAACTCTATTATGATACATTTGGCGGTGTTTTTTGGGAAGATGGCTGTATCACCAAACCTGCCGAATCTTCTTACGGCACCCTTTCTCCCGATGATCATAAGTATTTCAATATGGAATGCCAGGCTTATCCGATGTGTGAAACGTTCGACGTTCGGCATTATGAATGCCGACATTATCTGGAACTCTGGCCTGAGATCGAGAGGGATGTTTTGCGCTGGTTTGCCGATTACATCGCCAATGATCCGGAAGGGAGGGCACCCCATGATGAAGGGCGCCCTGACCAAGACCCGTTTTTCAGATTCAGTGGTTACGGCAGCGATTGGCAGGATATGCCCAGCAAATTTATCCAACAGGTCTATGCTTATTATCATAAAACTCACGATAAAAATTTTCTGGATTTTGTCTGGCCAGCCTGTAAAAAAACCTATTATTATATGAAAACAAAGGATTCCAATTACGACGCTCTTCCCGATCATGGTAACACAACTTATGATACGTGGGGATTAGTGGGCGACAATCTCCTTTGTGGTGGATTGTGGGTAGGGGCGCTTGAAGCGATGGTAAAAATGGCTGAACAAGAGGGCGATTCTGCTCTTCTGAATGATGCTCAAAAAACGCTTCATCTTGCGAAAGATGTGTTGAATCTTCTCTTCTGGAAGCCCAATTTGGGCTACTATCGATTGGATATGTCTTCTGATGCGATTATGACGGATGGATTGAACGGAGAGAGATATTGTGAAACAACGGGGTTAGATCCGATTCTTCCTCCGGATAGGATTGCTTCCCATCTTCATCAGGTTTTTAAACGTTGCGTAGAACCTCTTACCGATTTTACCGGCGATGGCGTCGGTGATATGGGCGCTGTCAATGGCCGAAACTCAAATGGAAGTCCTATTGGTTCGGGACAGGCAGACGAAATTTGGACCGGAACCAGCTATTTTGTGGCTGCAATGATGTACCATTGGGGGAAGACGATGGGTGATGAAGGACTTAAGGAACATGCCCTAAAAACAGCCTACGGTGTTTATTATCAGACGTGGGTCAATGAAAAAACAGCCTATTATTTTGATACTCCTGAGGCTTGGAATTGGGCAGATCCGACTCGCTTCAGGGCCCAACAATATCAGCGTCCCCGCTCCATTTGGGAGCTGCTGCTCGAGATCAAAAATCCATTTTCTTCGGCAAACGAGGTAAAATCCAATGGGGCAAGCACTCATCAGCGCCTCCCGGAAGTTCTGACGGTTTACCCGAATTATCCAAACCCGTTCAATGCGTCAACCCGAATTTCCTATCGGTTGCAACAGGAAGGAAAGGTAACGGTGAGTATCTTCAACGTCCAGGGGGAGCGCCTTTACATCTTGTTGCGAAAAAAGCAAAGCCCTGGGGAACATGCACTGGTCTGGCAGGGGGCGGAGACAAGCGGAGTTTATTTTTGCAGAATCAACGTGGTTACCAGCATGGGAAACGTTGAGAAAACTATAAAAATGATCCTTCAGAAATAAATGGCTTGTATCGGTCAAATTCTGGGGCATTTGTAGTGAACGATCCCCATGTTTTTTTAGGGTCGCCAACCTGTAGATTGAGATGTTTCTCTCTATACTGTGCTGGGAAATTTATGGGAATCACGCTCTTCGCGCAGTCGTTTTGAGGAAAAATTTTATAAACATTTACAAAGATTCCCAAAGAATTTATTCGGGGAAGCGAAATCTTGATGATGTATTTCATAAAAAATACTTCAGGCCAAAAATCACATGAATAAATTATTTAAAATTTGCCCGGTCTTATTACTGCTTTTCTGGGCAAGCCGGTTTGTCTTCCCTCAAAATTTTTCGGGAGGATTTCAATTCTATCTTCCTCCGCAGGATACGACCACGCAGCGTTTTCTGCCGTCGTTTCCCGCGGATCTCATTGCACCGGATGAGTTTGTGTCCATTGACCGCGCCGGCCATTTTTCTGTAAGAGGCAAGCGCATTCGCTTTTTCGGGACGAATGCTGTAGCAGGCGGCGCCTTTCCCGTAAAATCAAAGGCGTGGTTTGTGGCGGGGCGCCTGCGTAAAATGGGTTTCAATCTGGTGCGGTTCCATCACATGGACAATCACTGGAGCACAGAAAGCCTTTTCATCCGCGGGCAGGGTACCCGGCATCTGAATCCCGTTACACTTGACCGTCTGGAGAACTTCGTCGCTGCGTTGAAACGAAACGGTATTTACGCAGATATTAATCTGAATGTCAGCCGGACATTTGAACCGGTTGACGGTGTCCCGGACGCCGATTCGATTCGGAATTTCGCCAAAGGGGTTACCTATTTTGATCCTATTCTCATTGCCCTGCAAAAAGAATATGCCAGAGAGTTGCTAACTCATGTCAATCCCTACACGCACCAAACTCTGGTCAATGATCCGGTAATGGCGATGGTAGAAATCACCAACGAAAATTCACTCTTTCGTATGTGGCGCGACGGCAAATTGAAGCATTTTTCTCAGGGAGGCGATTTGACCATGCGGCATGTCCAGCTTTTGGACAGCCTGTGGCATGGGTTTCTGACTGAAAAGTACGGAACCACGGACAACTTGCGGGCAGCCTGGAATGCAGGCAGCCGTCCCGCGGGCGCGCAGG
>Ga0114934_10002127_pt1 | contig 12750 bp, 6 predicted proteins | sample 4SBtaG_2_FD_99695 | JGI IMG/M metagenome (GOLD analysis project Ga0114934, IMG submission 99695) | Deep subsurface microbial communities from Kolumbo volcano to uncover new lineages of life (NeLLi) - 4SBTROV10_white metaG | ecosystem: Environmental > Aquatic > Marine > Volcanic ... | reverse complement strand
GGCATCGGTAACAACTTTAAATCAAGGTGCAAATACTTTGCGTTGGACCATAACCAATAATAATTGTTCTTTGAGCGATGATGTTGTGATTACGAATAATTTACCGGATGCCCCTTTTGCCGGATACGATAGGGCAGTTTGTACAGATTCAACAAGTATGCAAGCCAGTGAAATCAACACAGGTACCTTGCAATGGAGTGATACGGCCAATATTGTTAGTTTTGAAGATAGCACAAGTGCAACAACCCTGGCAAATAATTTGGTGCAAGGCACTAATGTATTGGTATTAACAGCCACTAATTCAAATTGTACATTAACCGATACAGTAATTATCACCAATAACAGACCTACCATTCCAAATGCAGGTATTGATACGGTAATATGTGCTGACAATTATATTTTATCGGCCAATAATCCAACAATTGGCAATGGTGAATGGTCAGTAGTAAACGGCAATGGTATTTTTACTGATGTTAATAACAATACCTCAAATGTAAGTGCTTTATTACAAGGTGCAAATACATTGCGTTGGACCATAACCAATAATAATTGTTCATTGAGCGATGATGTTGTGATTACGAATAATTTACCGGATGTTCCGGATGCCGGGGCTGATTTTGTTACTTGCAGTAACTCGGCTCAATTAAATGCAGTCGTCCCAACAATTGGTTCAGGTCTTTGGTCTGCAAATGATACAAATATCAGTTTTGTAGATTCATCGGCCAATAATACGATTGTAAATAACTTATCTCAGGGGGTTGATACACTTATTTGGACTTTAACAAATGCAAATTGTTCGCTATCTGATACTGTTTTAGTGTCATCGTCGCAATTAACCATATCACATACAAATACTAATTTATCGTGTTTTGAGAGCAACGATGGTAGTATTGATGTAACGGTTGATGGCGGTTTCCCAGATTATGATTTTAGTTGGTTAAATAACAATGGTACATTAAATTATAATACTGAGGACATTGATAATATACCGGCAGATACCTTTTATGTAGTAGCAACAGATGCGAATAATTGTTCAATTTCTGATACAATAATTGTAACTCAACCTACACAAATACTAGCAAATTCTGTTGTTACAGATGTGCTTTGTCATGATGATTCAACCGGTAGTATTCAACTTTATCCTTCAGGAGGTGCCGGTGGATATCATTATGCTTGGACTGTTTCAGATAGTAGTCATTACAATGTTACGGATAGTACAGCCTCTCACTTATTAAATTTAATTGGAGGTGTTTACTCTGTGGTTATTACAGACAGTACAAACTGTAATATATCAGAAACTTACACAATACACCAGCCAACACAAATTTCATTATCGGCTCATATTACCAATAATGTGTGTTATGATGGTTATGCCGGTGCTATTGATTTAAATGTTGATGGTGGAACGCCAGCCTATACCGGTTATACTTATCAATGGACTGAACAAAATGATAGCATTATTCATAATTATCCTAATGGTAATTTTTATTCTACTGAAGAGGATATTGATAGCTTACATGCGGGAACATTTACGGTTGTTGTTACTGATTTGAATAATTGTAGTGCCACAGCAACTTATAAAGTTACAGAACCGTTTAAAGGCATGTTGCTAACGGCAGATGTATATGATGTGAGTTGTAAAGACCAGCATGACGGGGCAATTGATTTAACCGTAGAGAATGGCACGCCGCCATATACTTATGCATGGTCAGATAATGAAACCACACAGGATATAGAGAATCTTGGTGGAGGCGATTATGTGATTACCGCTACAGATATATATAACTGTACTGCAACGGATACATTTACCGTAAAAGTAACAGATATTGAATGTATTCATGTCTATAATGTATTTACGCCCAATGGTGATGGTGTCAATGATACTTGGGATATTGATAATATATTCTTATATCCCGATGTTGAAATTAATGTATTTAACCAGTGGGGAAATAAAGTATTCAGCTCAACAGGTTATACCGAACCTTGGGATGGTACTTACAATGGGAAACCGCTTCCTGCTGCCACTTATTATTATACATTAGATTTGAAAAATGGTGATGCACCTCATTCCGGTTCTGTAACAATAATGAGATAAATTAGTAATAACTTTAAAAATTTAAAACAATGAAAAAGTACATATTTCTATTACTTGCAACAGTAATAATAAGTTTATCAGCCAAGGCACAACAATTTGCATTGTATAGCCAATATATGCATAACAAATATGCATTGAATCCTGCCGTAGCAGGTACAAATGATGGTGTTTTACTGGGCGCATCGTACCGTCAAATGTGGACGGGGTTAAAAGATGCCCCAAGTATTAGTACACTTTCTGGACATACTGCCATAAACGATGCTATGGGAGTGGGCGGAAGAATATTTAATATATCTACCGGCCCCAAGGTACAAACAGGTTTTGAGGGTACTTATGCCTATAGATTTAAAATTAGCGATGATATAAAATTATCGTTAGGCTTATCAGCTATTTTATCACAATATAGTATAGATAAATCAAAATTGGATATGAAAAATCCGGATGATAGAACTATTACTACGGGTTCAGAAAATTTGATTGTCCCTGATGCTAATTTTGGTGCTTATCTTTATGCAGAGAACTATTATTTTGGATTGATAGCATCACAATTAATACCTCTCAAAGTAAATTATAAAAGTGCTTATTTAGAAGATAAACAAGAACGCCATTATTTTGCTCATGCAGGTTATCGGTATGATGTAAGTGATAATTTTGGTATTGAACCATCAATATTATTTAGATATATTGAAGCAGGCGCTTTACAACTTGATGTAAATTTAAAATTTAGCATTAAAAAAATGTTTTGGATTGGTGGTTCTTACAGGTTAGGTGATGCAGCAGTAGCCATGTTAGGGGTACAAACTGATAAAATGATGTTTGGGTATTCATACGATTATACGCTATCGGAAATAGGCAATTTTAGTAATGGATCGCACGAGATAGTATTAATATTCAAACTGGGAGGTGGTGAGAATAATAGATTGTTATAAGCCTTAAAAACAATTGTAATCCAAAAAACGCCGTTGGAAATAATTCTAATGGCGTTTTTTTTATGAAATTTCAGAAAAATAATTTTGTAGTTTAAATTATATTGTTTACTTTTACCTGGTTAAAAAAATATTATTGGATATGCAACCTTTTAGTATTAATTGCGTCTTATTATAAAAATTATAATCCTGAAAAAGTTATTTTTCCTTTTTACAGCAATACTTTTTGCTCATTTCCTAAATGCACAATATTTAGTAGAATCTATTCCATATGCACCACCTTATCCTTTTGATATTGGTAATCAAGCATTTGTTGGTACAGATGATATTTGGAGTGACACGATTAATCTCCCTTTTGATTTTATATTTTATGGTAATACATATACTCAACTTGTTATTGGTGCCAATGGTATTATTTCTTTTGATTTAACAAATGCCGGAGGGTATTGTCCATGGAGTTTTTTTGCTTCTGTTCCGAGTGATTCTTTACCTACTAATGCAATTTTTGGTGCTTATCATGACATAGATGCTTCATTGAGTGGTGTAGTATTAGATATAGTGTAAATGGAGTAGCACCTAATAGAGCATTTGTAGTAAATTTTGATAGTGTGTCGCAGTTTAGTTGTACTAACCTTTTGACCACACAACAAATAGTATTATATGAATCAACTAATAATATTGAAGTGTATATTGAAGATAAACCAGTTTGTTCTACTTGGAATAGTGGGAATGCCGTTATAGGGATTCAAAATGGTACGGGACTTATAGGTATAGCACCACTAAATAGAAATACCGGTGCATGGAGTGCAACACATGAAGCATGGAGGTTTCATTATATTGGTGACCCAAACCTTATAAATGGCAGAATCTTGATTGATGATAACTGTATAATTGATGGAACCGAGCAGGGAATAGGAGATTTTTTTGTAAAAACAATACCAAACGAATTTTATAGTATTTCAAATAGTTTAGGAGAATTTTCAATTCAAACCGATTCGGGTACGTATCAGGTAGAACAAATTATTCCTAATTCAATTTCATTATTAATTAATCCATTATGCCCTATTCCCAATTATCATACTGTTCATTTTGATACACTAAGTCTGGATACTACAGGGATTGATTTTTTTAATGAAGGTAGAGCTTGCCCATATTTAACCATTGACATGAGTAGTGATTTTTTTAGAAGATGTTTTACAAATAATATTTATGTGCATTATTGTAATAACGGTTTTGCAGATGTAACAGGTGTTAAGGTACATGTTAAACTTCCGGATTATTTAGAATTTATAAGTGCAAATTATCCATATACAGTAGATACTTCAGGCAATTATATATTTGATATTGGAAATCTTGCTCAAGGCAATTGTGGAGATATTCAGATTATTGATTCGGTTTCATGCATAAATGGAATAACAGGACTAACACAATGTACTAAAGCATGGATAACTCCTGCAAACGATTGTTTATATCAACTTGATACAGCATCTTACAATCAATGGGATCATTCATCTGTAATGGTCGAGGGCGAATGTATGGGTGATACAACAATTAGATTTATAATAACAAATACAGGAACTTTAGGTTCAGGTGATATGCAGATACCATCTGAATACAGAATTTACAGAAATACACTACTGGTTAACACAGGAACATTCCAACTATTAGGACAGGAAGAATTAATAATTGATATTCCTGCAGATGGAGCAACCTATAGATTAGAAGCTGATCAACATCCGATGCATCCGGGAAATAGTCATCCTAATGAAACGATAGAAAGTTGCGGTAACCCAAATAATACTACAGGACTGGTTAATATGTTTCCAATGGATGATGAAGATGCAGAAGTTGAAATCGATTGTTTACCAATTATTGACAGTTACGATCCAAATGATAAAAGTGTAAGTCCACAGGGCATAACCGCTAACAATTATATAAGCCCGGGAACAGAATTAGATTATGTGATTAGATTCCAAAATACTGGAATGGATACTGCATTTAATGTAACAATCGTTGATACATTATCAGAATACCTTGATATTTCTACTTTTCGGGCAGGAGTAGGTTCACATCCGTATGTACTGGAGGTTGACGGGCATGAAAGACCGATATTGCATTTCATTTTCAATAATATTAATCTAATAGATAGTATGACAGATGAAGCTAATAGTTATGGTTTTGTGAAATTTAAGATAGCTCCTTACGATTCTCTTCCAAATGGTACAGTTGTAGAAAATACAGCAAATATTTATTTTGATTATAATATGCCTATTATTACAAATACAACTTTTGTTACAATCTCCGATACTGTTATACATGGATATCCTTTGCTCATAAATAATATGAATGATAGAGCAAAAACTCTCAGGATATTCCCGAATCCTACAACGGGGTTATTTTATGTTTATACCGAAGGATTTACAAAAGCAGAAATTTTTAATAGTCTTGGTGTGAAAGTAATGGTTTCCGATAAAAAAAATATTAACATAAGTAATTTGGAAAGTGGTGTTTACTTTGTCAAAGTATTCACTAATAAAGGTTTATTGATAGGTAAAATATTAAAGAATTAGATTCATTTATGAAAAACTGAATCATAAATATTCTACAATTTGTTTTAGGGAAAGATTTTAAAGCAAAGCGGGGCAGGGGCTATCATAAAAAAAAGATGGAATTTTGGATTAGTTCTGTATAAGAAATTATTTTATACTAAAGAAACCATGTTCTCAAAATGTTTTCATAAGCTTGAAAGCGGGTTAGTATTATATATTATCAAAAATCAGGGATGTAATCAATTTCTAACACTTTAAACTCTGTACGACGATTTAACTGGTTGGCTTCATCTTTCAAGCTGTCATTTTCTAACGCGTTAATAAAATTACTATCTAAAACCGTTCCTTCTTTAAATGGTGTTATTTTTGCCATTCGTTTGGTAATTAGTTTAGGTTGAGATTCGCCATACCCCTTAGCTGTCAATCGTTCTTTAGCCACGCCTTTTGAGATTAAATAATCCACAACAGACTGCGCTCTTTTTTGGGATAATATTTGATTACTAACTTCATCTCCAACCATATCGGTATGCGAAGATAACTCGATTGTAATATTGGGGTTAGCATTCAATAAATCCACCAATTTATCTAATTCTTTCTTGGATTCTTCTTTTAGTGTCCATTTTCCAAAATCATAATAAATATTAGGAATCTCAACAGGTTTAGCAATTTCAGCCATTAACACAGTGTCGGTAAACACTTTACTATACTCCAAATCCTTTGTTGAAATTTTTCTTTTATCAACCAAAAACCCTTTTTTTGAAATCACATAAATGTAATCAGTCTCAGATTTTAATTTATAGTTATAACTGCCATCCTCTGATGTTTTCAAAAAAACTTCCGTACCATCACTACCATATATTTTCACTTTCACATCCTTCATTGGTTCGCCCGTAGCATTATCCATGACTTTTCCTTTTAAAGAAAATGTCAATGGTGGTAAATTAAAATAATAGATATCATCTTTTCCTTTGCCTCTGATTGTCTGAACAAGACTTCCATCATGATATATCTCCGTTAATTTTCTGTTAGAAGAAAAAAAACCTTCCTCTTTATCCCCTTTAAATATAATGCCAAAATCATCCTGTGACGAATTAATAGGGAAACGCATATTTGTAATTTTCCACTTATGTTCGGCTTGGTCATAATGTGCTTTAAAAATATCTAAGCCACCTAATCCCGGATGATAATCTGAAGAAAAATACAAATCACCATTAGATCGAATATAAGGATAGACTTCATTGCCGGGGGTATTAATCTCAGGACCAAGATTCTCTGGTTTACCCCATTTATCAGAAGTGGATTTTCTTTCACATTTCCATATATCTTTTTTGCCTTGTCCTCTATGTGGTATTTCTGCTGTAAAATACAGTGTCAGACCATCTTCTGATATACTCGGATGACCAATGGATATACTATCAGCTACCAATGGTACATGCTCTACTTTGTCCCAATATTCTCCCGGTTTACGGGTTGCCTTATAGATACTACAACCCAATTTTACACCGGCTACCACATTACAACGCGTAAAATACATGGTATTGAAATTATCTGCCAATGTACAAGTGCCATCATCAACAGGCGAGTTGATTGTATCACTAAGTGGGGTAGGAGTTGACCATTTTTCCAATTTGGTAAAATCTGTTTCAAGTATAGAGGTGAAATATTCGCCCGAAACATTATTGAGTTTTGTAAATTGATCTATTTTTGCCGTAGAAGTAAAATATAATTTAGTGTAATCCTTATTGGCAAAAGCAGGTGCAAATTCACCTTCCTTTGTATTAATCTCCTTAATAAGAGCTAGTTCATGCCTTGTAGGATGCGCAAACCATTTGGCACATAATTTTGTTGACTCCAAAGCATTCCGGGCTTCTTTATCCTTAGGAACTAGTTTAAGATATTCTTCAAATGCTGTTATCGCCAAATCGTATTTTTGATTAATCTTAAGCATCTGGCCATAATGCAAATACGCCAATGGGTTCTCATATCCTCTGGAAATAGCAGATTTATATTTATGTTCTGCTTTTTTAAAATTATTTACAAAACGATAGCATTCAGCAATCCGGTAAGTAACATAGGCTTTAGTTTCTTTTTGTAAATTTTTATTGTCATAAACTTTCATATACTGTTCAATGCTTTGTAATATTCTCCTGATTCAAAAGTAGCATCGGCTTTTTCGGTTTTTTTATTCTGTGAAAACAAATTTACAGAAACGAAAACCAAACTACATATTAAAATTTTTTTCAGCATAATAAAAATTTCAGCGACAAATATAAATACATTCTTTATTTAAGTGGGATTCTAATAATTCATTTTCCGGAAACAATTATACATAGAATTCCTCTTAACCTGTTTGTAACGGTAATTGAAAAAAAATATTGTTTTTTATTTACATTCAGGCAACCTTTTTTAAAAAAAATCGTCATTAAAGTTGTTTAATTTAATTTTATTCATATTTTTGTAAATAAATATTTTCTAATTTTAAATAAAAAAACAATGAAAAATACGGTATTAATTATTATTTCCACACTTTTTTTATCAAGTATTGGATACAGTCAACAAGCACAAAAAAATGCTTTAACAAAAGAATCCTCCATAGAAACAAATGTCAAACAAAAACAAGTTTCCATACAAAAAAATGATATCAGGGAAGAATCTATGGAGAAGTATAAAAATATGGAGCAATACCGCCAGGAGCATAATGTCCCGGATGATTTTCCAAGATATAAAGATACCGGCAATAGAAAAATGGACTTGGATAGATACTATAAAGCTAAACAAAAATGGATTAAAAGAAATCCCGAACGCTTTGAACTAATTAAAAATTTAAACTTATAAGTTATGAGAAAAATATTATTCTTTATCTTACTATTCATTGTTAATTTTGGTTTTTCGCAAACCTTTACAAATAGTACTGCTGTTTCAATTCCTGATAATGATGCCGTTACCGGAGGATGGTCTGAAATTAATGTTTCAGGTTTAAATCCTGTTAGTGAAGTAGTTTCTGTTCAAATAAACATTTCACACACATGGGATTCTGATTTACTGATTCAATTAGAGTTTTACGATGATACTTACACACTATCAAATCAAAATGGCGGAAGTGGTGATAATTATACAAACACGGTTTTTAACAATGCTGCATCCACCAGTATTACTTCAGGTACAGCCCCTTTCAATAGCACTTACATTCCGGAAGTTTTACTTCCAACATTTGTCCAAAGTTTTAATCCGAATGGTACATGGCGACTACATGTCTATGATTTAGCCAGTGGCGATGTTGGCACTATTAACAGTTGGTCAATTACTTTTCAAGCCCCGCCGTGCCCAACAGTAGATTATGGTACACTACCGGCAACAATGAGTTGCACCGATTCAGATACAATTTTATTTGTAAACAATGCTGATGTTAATGGTGGTTGGGCTTGTCCTGCATTATTTTTTGAATTTAATATTGATGCTTCCGCTGAAACAACCACAGATAACACGGTAACAATATATGAGGATGGATCTCCAATATATAGCGATGTTGTCACCACAGATCGATTAACTGTATATTCTATCAGCGCTTATTTCAGTCCTTCATCTAATTATACTTTTACGGCTACTGATAATGATGGCACTATGACTTGGCTTGTTTACGATGAAAACGGCACATCTTATTCCGGTGCTTTTACAAATACAACAGTAAACGAAGGACCATGGAGTCCACAAGGCACCTCTTCCTGGACCTGTGTTCCAACAAATGGCATCACAGGAACAGGCGACTGGGGAGCAGCTCTTTTTGACCCCTCCGTAGTAGGAGCAGGTACATACACTATTACCTATACTTGGGATAATCAAGGCACTGCACCACGACATTGTACCGGGTCTGCTTCTCATTCTGTGACAGTAACAAATCCATGGAGTGCTGCATGGACTTCTCCGGGCACTGTTTGTGATAATGGCGGTTCATTAGATTTAAATTCTTTTATCACAGGTAATACTGGTGGTACATGGACAGGTTCAGGTGTAAGTGGCAGCACATTTAATCCATCAGGATTATCGGGCAATATTGCTATTACCTATACCGTAGGCTCATCAAGTGCTTGCCAAAGTCAAGAACAACATAATATTACAGTAACACCTCACGCAACGGCAAATGCCGGAAGCAATGCAACTATTTGTGAAAATGACAATTATACTTTATCGGGTTCGGCAACTAATTACAGTTCAGTATCATGGAGCACATCAGGTTCAGGAACTTTTGGAAATGCTTCTGCTTTGAGTACCACTTATATGCCAAGTAGTTCAGATATTGCAAATGGTTCTGTTGTATTAACATTAACGGCACATGGCAATTCACCTTGTAGTGATGCAACAAGTTCCATGACCCTGACAATTAATCCACAACCAACAGCTAACGCCGGAAGTAATGCGTCTATTTGCGAAGGCGAAACCTATACATTGTCCGGATCTGCCACAAATTATTCATCGGTTACTTGGACAACATCTGGCAATGGTTCATTTAATAATGCTTCGTCTTTAACTGCTACTTACACTCCCGGAAGTATTGATATTTCAAACGGTTCCGTAGTCCTTACGCTCACGACAAATGACCCGGTTGGTCCCTGTAATGCAGCCAGTAGCAGTATGACACTTACCATAAATCCTTTGGATGATGCTACCTTTTCGTATCCTTCATCTACTTTTTGCCAATCCGGAACGGATCCATCTCCTTCTGTAATTACCCCGGGTGGAACATTTACCTTTTCTCCTGCCGGATTAGTTATCAATTCTTCTACTGGCGTAATAGACCTTTCTGCTAGTGCTATCAATACCTATGATGTAACTTATTCTACTTCTGGTGCTTGCCCCGATGCCAGCACCATCCAAATAACTATAACACTTGCACCGAGTGCTGATTTTTCATACGCTCAGTCTGATTATTGTTCCGATGAACCTAATCCTTTACCAACTTTTCCAAGTGGTGCTTCTGCCGGAACATTTTCTGCCAGTCCATCAGGATTGTTCTTCGTTAACACAGCCACCGGAGAAATAAATTTATCTGCAACATCTCCGGGAACCTATACAATAACAAATAATATCCCGGCATCAGGCGGATGTGCTGCTGCTTCACATAGTGAATCCGTTTCTGTTTATCCGGCAGCAACAGCTTCTGCCGGACAAGACGCGGCTATCTGTTCCTATGACACTTATGTGCTTTCCGGCTCTATTGGGGGATCAGCAACTTCTAACATTTGGACGACATCAGGCGACGGCACATTTGATAATCCTACTTCATTAACCCCAACTTATACACCGGGAACAAATGATATTTCCAATGGTTCTGTAACACTCACTATCACCACTGATGACCCTTCAGGAGCTTGTGGCCCTGCAACAGATGATATGGTATTAACCATACATAATGCACCTGTTTTATCAGCCAATATTACAGATGTTACAGATTGTAGTTCACCTAATGGTGAAATTGATTTACATACTACGGGTGGTGATAGTCCATTAAACTTTTCCATTGATAATGGCAGTAATTTTTCTACGGATAGTTCTTTTTTTAATGTTAGTGGAGGTTTTTATCAAACAATGGTTGTTGATGTAAATAATTGTATGGATACACTAACGGTATTTGTTGGTGCACCTGCATCACCTCAAATTGATAGCGTTGTTACAAATGATTTGCTTTGTGCCGGTGATACTTCAGGAAGTATCACAATCTACCCTGCAACAGATTCTCTTTATAGTATAAATAATGGTGTTACATTCCAAAGCAGTAATATATTTACAGGATTAACTGGCGGAAATTACCAAATTGTTGTTCAAAATTCTGGGGGTTGTTTAAGCGATACTAATCTAACAATTACCATCAACGAACCTCAAGCTCTTTCATTAACTCTAACACCTACTAGCCCCCTTTGTTCGGGTGAATGCAATGGACAAATGGATTTAACTGTTACCGGAGGAACAACACCCTATACTATTTCATGGTCAACAGGCGATAATAATGTATATACTATAGACTCATTGTGTGGCGGTTCTTACAATGTGACAGTTGTTGATAATAATGGCTGTCAAAGTACCAGTTTTGAATCTATAGTAATTCCATCTGCCATAAATATTACACCTTATGTATCTGATGTGGTTTGTTTTGGATTAAATAATGGTTATATTTCAATTATTGTTACTGGTGGAACACCGCCATTTACATACAATTGGAGCAATGGGACTTCATTGCCAACTGATACCCTTTTATCCGGAGGATATTACTCACTTACCTTAACAGATGCTAATAATTGTCAAGAATTTATTGATAGCATTCATGTTAAGGAACCGGATAATATACTAATTAATGCTTCAAATCAACAGGATCCTTATTGTACAGGAAATAATGATGGGCGTATAACAATTAATGTAACAGGTGGAACACCTCCTTACACTTATTCATGGAATAATGGTTCCACAGATAATACGGTTAGTTTCTTGCCTGCAGGAACATATACCGTTACAGTGACAGATTTTAACAATTGCGAAAACTCTCAATCATTTACACTGGACAATATAAGCGATTTAACAATTACAGGACAAGCAATAGTCAATAATCAATTTCAGGGAAATATTGATATTACCGTAACAGGTGGTGATTCTTTAGATACCTACACCTACTTATGGTCTAATCAAGCAACAACAGAGGATGTTGAAAATTTAGGACCTGGAATTTACACCGTAACTGTTACAGACAATCATAACTGTTTAGCCACTGATTCTTTTGAAATAAAAATTCCATTGATTATTCCAACAATTTTCACACCTAATGGAGACTCTCACAATGACACATGGCGTATTACTAATATTGAAAGTTACAATGATGTTCATATTGAAATTTACGACCGTTGGGGAGATATGGTTTTCACTTTTGATGGTACTGGCTTAGAATATACTTACACTGATAATCAGTGGGACGGCACCTACAATGGTAAAAAACTACCTTTTACAAGCTATGTATATATTGTATCACTAAATCACGATAAAGAAGTGTATAATGGTACAGTTACTATTAAACGATAAATTTTAAATTCAAGGAATAAATTTAGATTTTAATTAAGTCATATTTATAAATAAAATAATTTCTAGGGTATTCCTTATCGGGAATATTTGATTACTCCTGCATAATGCTATCGAAGTT